>OJHJ01000364.1_pt1 | contig 19126 bp, 23 predicted proteins | sample 1595201 | NCBI WGS metagenome assembly OJHJ01 (sample SAMN05416832, study PRJEB24817) | seawater metagenome | isolation source: Sea water | place: Canada:Atlantic | collected 2013-07 | reverse complement strand
GAACAAGCTTTTGCTCAATATCCGGCGTTGTTTTTAATTTGTATTTGTAGGCTTTGCGAATCAGCATATTACAAAGGTATCACGGTTTAGTGAGTTTGCAACTAGGCAGTATCACCTTATATCCCCGCCCTGAACGGCGGGGTTTTACGGTGCGATGGATAATTCCAATTTAGTTAGAAAGCAAGTCATGCTTTCGGATAGTAATATTTCACAACTAAACAAGATTTCAAAAAAAGAAAACGTTTCTGTTGCAAGTGTTATACGCATAGCGATTGATGCGTATAACCCTGAAATTAACGATGAAGACTCAGAATTAATTGAGTTAGTTTCTGCAAGATTAAAAGAAGCCGTCGAAGATACACAGCAAACACGAAAACGACTGAACAAAACATTATTAAAACTAGAGCGAGATCAATAATGGCAAGTTGGAAAGACATGCTGCTTGATGTACTTAAATTAACTGATGATGTTAAGCAGATGAATAGAGACATGGAGCGCGTCGAAGATAGATTAATAGACGTTGATAAACGAGTTGTTAAAGTAGAAGCACGTTTAGATACTTATGTTGAAATCGCCAGATTAAACAAGGACTAAATTGAACTGTCGCATATTTAGTGATATATTAATTTTTCATTTGGCATAACGCATGCCACAAAGTTTCGTTGAACTTTATCAACGTTCAAACGTAAGGAGCAATTCTTACATCACCCCAAACGGGATTTTCCCCGTTTCGGGATTAATCTCGTTTGGTTTTCTTAACTCTTATTTTTGGAGAGTATTATGGAACCACACGAAGATCTTATTAGATTCGCAAAACAAAACCGAGGTCGGCCTTTACTGTATAGGCGTATGCCTAACGGCCCGTTTTCGCCTGAACATCGCTATGAAGTCTATGGCGAGCGTACGTATAACGGAATGCTTCAAATCTTGACGTTCTTCTTGGACGCTGTTGTTTGGATTAATATTTGTCCAATGCGTAACCCTCGAATTAACACATAGATACACCGTTATTAACAACCACGTTTTGCCGATCTAATTCTAATAACTAACTGACGGTTTTACCGTTAATCCCAAAAGGAGAAAATTTGCTCCTTATGGGCTGTTTCTCCTTTTTTTATTCAATTTAAGGAGAATTTCATGAAAATATTTACTTTTTTTATAGTCATGCTTATCAGCGGTATTGATACAGCACAAGCAAAAAACAAAGCTGGCGAATTCAGCGAATTTTATTGCTTATCAGAGACCATTTATCACGAATCACGCGGTGAACCCATTCCTGGTCAGTTCGCAGTGGGTTCGGTCGTGATGAATAGGGTCAGAAGTAAACACTACCCCTCAACAGTATGCGAAGTCGTACATCAGCCATATCAATTTAGCTGGACTTTAATAAAAACTGAACTGGGGATAACCGATAAAAAATCTTGGCGTAATGCCCAACAAATTGCTTGGATTCTTCTGCATGGAGGAATGCGCAGCAACATTGGTACAGCTTTGGATTATCACTCTGTTGACGTCAACCCTAAGTGGGCTAAGAGCTATGTTAAAACGCTCACTTTAGGTCGACACATCTTTTACACCAGAGATAAATCATGATCACTAAAACAGTGGAATGGTCCGGTAGCGCATTTGCGTTACTCGGGTCATTCCTTCTGGCCACAAATGGATCATGGGCTGACTTCGGGTTTATCGCTTACTTTGTTTCAAACATCTTTTTAATCGCTTTTTCGTTACAAAAAAGACTGTATGGGATCTTGGTTATGCAGATTGGATTTACCGTATTTAGCGTATTAGGAATGCTTAACACTGCAGTTCTGAACACAGCCTTCTTTGAACTTTAAAGAAGGCTGTTTTCAGCATTGAATTGAACGAGGAAAAAAGATGAAACATTTAACATTTAAAGAAGTAAAGGTAATCGCCCAGGGACGTTGGGATCAAATACTCGGCTCATTGGTCGGTAGTATTATGATTGACGCGATAGAGCGTGGCTCACAGCGTCACAGCCCATGTCCCATTCACGGTGGCAGCAAGCCATTTCGAGTTTTTGAAGACTTTGACGTAAACGGTGGCTGCATTTGTTCGCAATGTGGTGCTTTCAGCGATGGCTTCGCGTTCTTACAAGAGCTGTATGGCTGGTCTAGTGTCGAGGCATTAAACCAAGTCGCCGCCCAGCTGGGGGTCACATCCAAAGAAGAAATAAAGGCGGTACCGAAATTACGCGTTATCAACCCAAAAAAAATAACGCCTGAAGAAATCGAGACTCGACGACTTAAAATTCAAGCGCTTTGGCACGACGCGGTGTCCCCTGAAGAGAGTGGTGCTGCACCGATGTTTCGCTACCTTAATAACCGAGGATTGACCGATTTAAACTATATCTCACCGATGTTAAAAATGGCAATGGCTCATGGCTATTATGAAGACGGTAAGTTTATTGCAAATTACAGCGCTATCGTCGCTCCTTTATTAAACCCAGAGGGCTTATGCGTCGCAATCCACCGCACCTATATCACGTATGAAGGGTTTAAAGCCCCCGTCGAATCACCTAAAAAACTGTTCACTAAAGGTGTTGACCTGCAGGGTTCGGCCATCCGTTTATTTAACCCCAGTGAAACGCTTGGTGTCTGCGAGGGTATTGAAACGGCAATGGCGGTATATCACCTAACCAAAATGCCCGTCTGGGCTTGTGTTTCAGCGGCCTTGTTAAAGAGCGTGCAGATCCCTAGCAGCTTCAAGAAAGTGGTTATTTGGGCTGATAAGGATCGAAGTGGTACCGGACAAGACGCTGCTGCTCACTTAGCAAAAAGGCTAAAGCAACAAGGTCTTGAGGTACAAATTAGACTGCCGGCCACACCCATAGAGGAGGGCCAAAAGAGTGTTGATTGGCTCGATGTTTTAAACCAAGTCAAGCCGATTAGCGCAACAAACATCAGGAGAACCGCATGAATTTATTAATCGTTGAGTCACCCGCGAAGGCAAAAACCATTCAAGGATATCTAGAGGGAGAGCCAGATCGGTGGGTCGTTCACGCAACCGGTGGGCATATTATTGATCTACCCAGTAAAACACACGGCATCACTCATTCTGGTGACACCTTTATTCCTGAGTGGCAGATTATTGATAACAAAAAAGCGGCCTTAAAGAGAATAAAAGACAGTGCGCTTGAAGCAACACACTGTTTTATAGGCAGTGATGATGATAGGGAGGGTGAGGCTATTGCCGCCAGTATCATCAAACACGCTAAGATCAATGACCCAATCAGAATCACGTTTACTGAGATTACCAAAAAAGCCATTGTTAAAGCCTTGCATGAAGGTGCTAGGCCGGTTAATAAGGAGCGTGTCAGTGCACAGGAGGCACGGCGGTTAATTGATCGGGAGATTGGTTACCCGGTCTCGCAAATCATCCGCTGGGATTTCCAAAGACAACACCAAGAACAACAACCCAAAGGGGTGGGGCGTATTATTTCGCCAGCACTTCATTTGCTGAATGAAACAGAAACGACCATTGAAAGTTTTGTTCCGACACCGTATTCAATCATCTATGCCGATTACAGTTATAAAGGACAACAATTTAGGTTGACCAATCGACATAAATATACCGAGGCATTCGAACATGAATTAGAAGCCACTCTCGCCAGTTTTCAGAACAATGAGCACATTGTTTATAACTACCAGCGAAAAACAAATGATGTCGCGCCATACCCACCCTTGATAACCTCAAGATTACAACGGTGTGCCTTTTACTTATTTGGTTTTGAGCCTAAAAAAACCATGAAAATTGCTCAACAATTGTATGAAGGCGTTCAAATAGGAAATTCACGTAAAGGCTTAATCACCTACCCACGTACAGACAGTTATAGCCTCTCTGATGAAGCCTGTGCTGAGATCATCACTGTTCTTTCAGAACACTACCAAACCGACTATGTTCTTAATCGACCACGTACTTACAAGAACAAAGAAAATGCACAAGCGGCTCACGAAGCCATTCGGCCCACAGCGTTCAGTAATGAATATTTCCCAAAAGCGTTAAAGCAGCACCTTAGCGAAGACCAGTATTTAATATATCGCCTTATTTGGGGCCGCACGTTGTCTACTCAAATGACAAACGCTGTGTATGACCGTTCTGTAATTGAGATTGACGTACAAGGCAATAAATTATTAGCTCAAGCCAACCAACAATTGTTCGATGGATGGGAAGTGCTTGACGGTAACCAGACGAATGTAAGCGAGCAAGATGAAAACGAACGCTTTAAAACCCGTGAAGTGATTTTACCCGAGCTAACCATAGGTGACACACTAGAACCCTTGGCCATTGAAACACTCAATCTATCAACAAAATGTCCGCCTCGATTTGGCATGGGTCGGTTTATTACCTTACTTGATAATAAAGGAATAGCACGCCCATCAACGATAGATGGCATTTTGCCTAGCCTTCAAAACAAAGGCTATATAACCGTTAAACAGGGCATGCTTTATGTAACAAAGTTAGGCGCACAAATAGATAAATGGACCTCAGATAATGCAGAGTGGTTGAACGATGTAGAGATGGCAAAAGAATTTGAACTAGCCTTAGATAACATCGAGCAAAAACACGGTAAAAGAGACCAACTCATCAGCCAATATGTCAGCAAAGTTGCTGATCTTAAAAAGATGCTGAACTACACATCACCAGATCTTAGACCGCCAACCGATAAGCAAATACAGTTCGCCCAAACGATCGCGCAAAAAAAGGGCATCGAAATCCCTAGTAATTGCTTAGGCAACCAGAAATTGCTTTCTGCATTTATTGAAGCCAACACAGAGAAAAAAGAAATTATTGCCAAATGCCCGGTGTGTAAAACAGATGTTTGCGTGACTGAAAAAAGCTATCGATGCACCAGTAAAGAATGTGATTTTTACCTTCCAAGACAGCAAGTAGCACGTTTCATCGAACAGTTTCAATTAGAGACAAGTGACAACTTATTTGCGACTGGCTTAATGAAAAGAAAGAAAAACGGCTGTGAAAACCTGCTAGGTAAAAGAGGGCGCTTTAACGCCTATGTCGGGCTGAATAAACATGAAAAGTATGGCTGGCAACCGCACATCATTGCCTTTGCAAAAACCATCGACAGCGCCCATTTTAGAGCGCATTAAGAGGATAGTTATGAGTAGTGTTCAACAGTTATACCCAACGGATAGTAGTTTTACATTCGGACCTGGGCTGTTTAAAAAAAATGAAACGTTCAGCTGGAGGCCTGATTTTGAGAATAATCCACACCTTCTCATCTGGGGCAACTCAGGCGCTGGGAAGTCACACCTGTTGCGTGAGATCATCACCTTTTTACACCGCAGCAATAAGCACATTCATTTGGTCGATTTGCACGGTGATTTAGAGACTAAAAACGAAAACTTAATGCTGTTCGGCGGACAAAAAGTCAACTACGGCATCAACCCTTTTCAATTTGATAATACCAGTGTCCATGCCGGGCCAAAAAGCCAATTAAACACTATCGTATCGATGTATCGCTCTACCTATTTGCCTAATATGGGGGGCGTTCAGGAGCTTATATTAAAACAGCTTTGCAGCGATACTTACAAAATGGCTGGATTAAAAGAAGATGAGCCGACGACTTGGATGGTTGATGATATTGAGGCACGAACACCAAGTCTCAAAGATATGCTGTCTTTAATTACGGATATTTTGAATCATTTTCAAGAGGGTTCCGGAATTGCCGCATACTTGCATAATCAAGGCACACATTTAGAGCGGTTACAAAAAGAGCACGGCCAAGGTCATGATCTTGTAGATAAACAATTAAAAAAAATTCTCGACGATGTAAAGGGTCATGTTTGTAGTCAATACCTAAAACAAGAAGTAGAAGGTTTTCAGACAAACAAGGCACTCAACCAACGTATTAATTTAGAGGCCTATTCTTCAAAAAAGGCACTGTCTACACTTCAGAGTTTATCGATGTATACCAATGCCCTTGTTCAGTGTGGTTTATTTGATTGCAGACCGCCACCAGTTAGAGCAGGTGTTGTAAACCGTTACAATCTTCAATACATGGATAATGAAGTACGCCGTTTCTTTGTCGAGGCTCTTTCGTACAAGATATTTCGCGCGGCTCAAACGCGTGGTGAATATAGCAAGCGGGGTAATTTCTCACGAGGGCGGAAAGTCGATTCTTATATCATTTTAGATGAACTGCAATCCATTGTCCCAAGCAATACAAATGAGAAAAATCTTCATAGCCAGACATATAACCGTATCGCAGCTGAAGCCAGAAAGTATGGCTTAGGAATCATCGTGGTAACACAGTCACCAAGTGCGTTTCCAACGCCGATGTTAAGTAACATTACCAAGCGGGTCGGCTTAAAAACAAATCCAAACGACGTGAATGATGCGAAAAAGAAATTAGGTGTTGTCGATAATGCCTTATTTAATCACTTACAGAAACCTTATACTGCGATCATTTCCAATGCTAAAGGAGGCTACGATCCAGTCGATATAGCGCGTTAATTTGACATACTGTTAGCCAGCTTCACCAACTTGCTGAATTTCTTTTTTGTCTTCGTTAGCAATAATTCATATGGGGCCAATGATTCGGCTAACTCTTCTCGATCAAGTAAGATATGTCGGGCTAGTTGTCTCGCAGTGTTTAAGTGTCCAACACTCTCAAGATAGTGACCGTCATATTCGCTGCTCTCCAGATGACCAATAACTTCTATAAACGGCCGTGGTACATCCCATTTACGAAGTAACCATGCTAACGATTGAAAAGAATTAACCCCGACTAATACATTAACTTCGTATTCGAAGCCCTTTTCATACGGTTTCCCATGAGCCAATACGAGGTCCATTTCTTCAGGCATAAGTTCAACCAACAGAAGAAAACCTAGGTTATGTAGCAGCCCAGCGGTGTATAAAAAGTCAGCATTCTCTATTTTATTGATACGTGATAGTTCAGCAACAAGAGAGGCGACCATCACTGCTTCTAACCAATGTGTCTTTGATTCAAATAATTTTGATTTCGAGCCGCTGAAAGAGCCCGTTAACAAAATTGAAACAACCATCCCACCCACGAGATTTAAACCTATCTTAATGACGGCAGCCTTTACATCCAGAATTTGAGAACCGTGTGGATTAAAATAGGCGCTGTTGGCAATGCTTAGAATCTTAAAAACAACGGCTTGGTTTTTTTCTATCTCAGCTACCAATTGGTCGATATCTACATCTGAGTCACTGGCTATATTCATTAAATGTAAGGAGCCCGATGACAGCATAGGCACTTTTTCCATTCGTCGAACAAGTTCTTTATATTTCAATTGTTGCTTGCTGTTCATAAAATCCATTTATATTTTAAAAATCCATTTAAACTAATGACCGCAAGCGTCCCCGCATTCTTTCAAAAGAATATATACCACCGAATTAAGCCTAACACGTCCATTGACTTAAGCCTCGACCAATACTAGAATAAATACTCATTATTTCAACCTCTTGTGTTGAAAAGAAGTCTTTCATTAGTGACTTAAAATACTAATGTTCAATCGTTTTTAAGCTATGGCTTAAATGCACACAACCGTAAGTATTAACGAGGCATTAATGTCTCTTTAGTCTGCGGTTTTTTTATGGGTATTAGTTTTTAATGCCTATCCCAACAGGGCAACATTAATTGTCCTTTGGGGCTGTTTTTGTTGCCCTTTTTTTATCTAAAATAATATAAAGGAAACCAATATGAAAACAGTAAACGTAGCCTACGATGATTCAATCATCAGTAAGTTGAAAAATGCTTTTACCTCTATTGAATGTGTCTATACCGAGGCCATGCAGAACGCTCGAAGAGCAAAGGCAACTCGTGTAGATTTTTATACAACGGCTGGTCACTTAATCATTTCAGACAATGGTGGCGGGATTGCTGATCTTCAAGACTTTTTAACGCTGGCCGGTTCCGGTTGGGGTGAAGAGACGATTAAACGTGAAGGTGCGTTTGGAATGGGTTCGTTTGCAATGCTATATGCTTGTGAATCCATTATTGTTGAGAGCAATGGGCAGCGTTTTGAAAGTGATTCGCAAGTGCTGTTGAATGGTCATGACGTTCAAATTTGTCAGTCTGACGTCGTTCATGGGACTAAAATCACGATGACGCTTGAAGGCTTACCAGAAACAGAGGTGGAGTTTTTCAACCTCATCAGCGGGCTTGCTAAAGGGTTCGCAATAGATGTTTTTGTTAATGACATTCAATGTGAACAGCCTCATCGGTTAAACGATGATTTTGTTGAAATTGGTGTAGGCAAAGCCTTCATACCGGGCATTAGTAATGCTGACGAATGCCCACGATATCGAAACGGTTCTCCTATCTTGTATTTTCAAGGTTTAAGGGTCGATAGACAACAGCATCAAACAACGCCTCATACAGTCGTTCATCTTGATGAGCAACAGTTTGAGGTAAGGATGCCGGATCGTGACGTATTGATTGACCAAGATAAGCAAAATAAGCTAATCGAAAGTCAAATTATGGCAACATGGGTTGAATATCTAACCGCCAAAAAAGCAGAGCTTAATTCTGACGAGTTTGTGAAGTTATATCCACAAATGAGAAAGCACGGATGTTTGGATTTGCTTAATGACGTACCGTTGGTGCCTAAAGAAGTCTTGTTTGTTGTTAATGAAGCACCGCATTGTGAGCGGCCGAATCATAACGACAGCTTTTCTGAAGAAACTTCTGTTCATCGAAATGACATTGGCAAGGTGTTGTCCATTGAGGACTACGTTGATAGTGAGACGGTTTGGCAATGGCAGTATGCTTACCATACTGGGGCTCTTTGTTATGCGACCTTTTCGTTGCATGATAAGCACTGGCTTCATCGCCATATTGTTGAGCTTGATGATGATAAGGTCATTGTTAGTTCGGTTGATAAGAAAACCAGCACCTCTTTTAAGGGTGATTGGGTCTGTATGTCGTGTGAATTTGGTGAAACGGTGCTGATGGAAGGACCATTAGATACGGTTGATATTAAGGATGATGTCATTTTTAAAGATGGCAAGATGTACATCCCAGCTCAATTCACTGATGGTGAAGCTATCTTAAAAGCCAATACTTTTTCTAATTACGATGACTTTGATGAAACCGCTTATCAAAATGAAGAACAGATATTTGGTGCTTTTTTAATGCGGCATAACGGCAGTGTTCTTGAGGCCTTTAAGACAGCATTAGATAACCCGTATATCAACGGATTGGGGATTATGGATAAGAAATTTGAAGTAGTCTTTCATGCAAAGGGATTTGAGGTCGCAGAAGTAGCCGCTTAATCTTTGTAAAAACTAACCCCTGGGGGAGTATTCCCCTGTTGGGGTTTGCTCCCTCTTTTTTTATAAAAGGAGAAATTATGTTTAAAAACATGCAGGAGTATATAGATGGGCAGCTGCAGCAAGAGTCGCCCGTATTATGCAAATATAAAGTAGGTGACTTAGTGACCTATACCAATGATTATGGCGCTTCATTTGAGGAGTTAACGATTATCGGGTTTTCAAAGCCCGACTGTCATCTACTCAAATACGGTAGCTTTATTCACTTGGATACCGGTTGTTATTGGATGCCAGTAAAACCAGAATCACTGTGCGTAGGGCCAGCAGCTAAGATTGATAAAGACCTAATCTTGGGCAATGGCCAGAAAGCAACGCATGTTGGATACGAGTTTTTTGGAAGGTCAATATACAGGCTTGAAAATGGTACTACCGTTTGTTGTATTAATAATGACGGGGCAGATTTACACCTGATGTCAACATACGGTGAACCCATTTCATCCTTACCGGAAGAATATCAAGCTATCTACTAGCATCGGTGCTCAGCGGCATTAAACGCCAATAAGAACCTAACCCAGAGGGAAAAACGCCCTTTGGGGTGGGATTCCCTCTTTTTTTATGTAAAAGGAGAAAGAGATGGAAATGACAGAAGACGTGCCATTCGACGTATGTAATGGTCTCAGTGCTACATGCACAAATGATCATAAAGGAAAACAAGATGAATCATCTGACCCTTGTTTGTGTGTAAGCGCTAAAGCAACGAAGGCCATTAATGCCTTGGACGAAAAATTAGAGCTAATACATGCCAATACAAAGAAGTTTGATGTATCGGTGTTGCCCTCTAACGCTCAGGATTTAATTGCGTTGTTGAACAAGAAAGGCCGCTTTAAAGAAATCACCGTGTCTTTAACGACTGAGATTTTTGAAATAGCCGCAATGGATGTCATGGATCATGCGACTGTCTTTGAGATTGGCGATGAAAACGTTTATTTAAAAGGTACTTCGTTTTACGCGAAAGATGATAGGTCAAAGCTTGTTGATCTGGTTATTCAGCTTGGTAATCTGAGTTGATAGCATAACCCGCTGTTCTTAATTAAGACGCAGCATTAACCCTAGTGGGAACAGTCCCACTAGGGGCTATTCCCATTATTTTTTTATAATGACAGGAGAATTAACATGGGAGTAGGCAACTACACAATTACAAACGGCAAAACTGTACAAGTAGATCACCAGCAGCTTTATGGTGACTATAATACTGAAGATGGTTTTGAATGGATTGAAGGTGAATGGGATTATCAGTTTCGCTTTAATGATTTTATCAGTGAAGTATTAGAACTAATACCCAGCTCATATGAAGTCGTTGATGAATATGATCACAGTGAATCTTCAAAAATAATTGCAGAGAACAATCTTTACACAATACAAATTAAGGATTGGGACGGGTATGTTGCATTAAGCCTCGCCATTAAAGAGGATGATCGGTATGACGCTGGAGTACATCCATTTGCGCAATACCATCTAGAGAAACGAGCCGCGATATTATTTGACAAGCTGGCCACTTGTTTTGATCTGAGGATACCATGCGGTCCATGGACTTCAGGAAGCTATGAAGTATCAAAAGTAGCTTAATTAAAAACCCCTTTCAATTCGTTGATTGGGGTTTTTTATTGCTCGCGTATTTTGTCAAGAAATTCATAGCACGGCCCCAGAACATCTTGTCCAATAAGGCTATAATCATCCTGAAATGCCGACGAAGAAACCTAAACTACATCCACTATGAGCAATAAACTCGACCTCACCTCTAATAATGAGCTTGTTTTCAGCTCATTCCCGGACAAACTTGCGATACTAATTGCGTCTTTTTACGTTGTTTTTTTATTGGCAATTTTTAATTCAGATAATGATGTTGGTTTGGTTGATTTTGCCATCTTTCAGGGCGTCATTCTAATTGCTGCCTGCATCCTACAGTTTAAAAAAACAACCATCAATAAAGAGCGCGATGAGGTGCTAATTGTTTCTAGAGGTATACTAAACAAAACAACTAAGGAACTATCACTATCAGATGTTGAATCCGTTGAAATGTCCTACGGTCGGGGTAGTGGGTTTGCGAGTGGCGGTGCAGTTGTATTGACTTCTGGCTCTGAACGAATTGTCATCGCTGCATCAGATATATTGTCTAGCTCTATTGCTGCAAATAAAGAAGCTCAAGAGAAAATAGACGCTTTTGTTTTCTGTATAAACTAAAACACGGTAATGCAAGCATGGGATTACAAATCATGAGCTCCATTAAATACGAAAATATTTTTGACGCTGTTACGGATAAAAAAGAAGAAGCTAATGAGTTACAGGTTCGCGCCGACTTAATGATTGTTATTCGTGACATTGTTCATGATAAAGGCTGGAAACAAGAAAAAACCGCAAAAATACTTAACCTCACTCAACCAAGAGTAAGCGACTTATTGAACGGTAAAGTAGAGAGTTTTTCTATTGATTTATTAATGACGTGCTTATTTAGATTGGGCTTTAGGTTTAAGCCTAGCTACGAAAATCATAAGATCACCATGACGGTTCAAACGGTTTAGCAAGAAATAAACAACCGCTTGGATGGGGTTTTATTTTTTATCTTTCATATCGTTGACTTGATCCCAATGCACCGCGAGTTTGTACAGCACAAAAACACCTGTAAATAAAATAATAGTTCCCCATACAATAGGAGGCGCTATATCGAAAAAATTCATTGTTATCCAATCGTGTGTTGTGACATAAAGGGATGATAACACCGTTAGTGCGTGGTACTGTATTCGTCATGTTAACGGCACTAAACAGTAAGGGTAAGTTATGTTAATTGTATCTAGAAAAGAAGAAGAAAAGTTGCGCATCGGTGACGACGTTGTAGTGACCGTTATCGGCATTACAGATAAGCAGATTCGTTTTGGAATTGAAGCGCCTAAAAAGGTACCTGTTAAGCTTCAAAAGGCTACCCAAAAATTCTCTCGATACAAATAATTTAATGACCATGTTTAAAAAAGAGCTACACGTACAATTTAGCAAGAAAAGCACATCCTTCAGGAAAAATATATTGGCCCCAATATTAATTCTCAGTATGTTTTTTTTATTCTTCTCTACCTTTCAGTCTCTTGAAGCTGGTGGGGATGGGGATGTTATTCGTCAAAATGCAGTAGCTTTTTCGCTCATAGGGGGATTAATTCTCGTCTACATAGCTTCTTTAGTTCACAGTATTTGGACAGCGCATAAACAGGCTCCCTAGTGGCCTAACAAATCGTGTATTGGACATCCAAACTAACCCACTTCATTTTATATCCAATGCTTTTTCCGTTTAACTCAACCAGGATTAAGTGACTTGTTGAACGGTAAAATTAGATTGGGCTTTAAGTTAAAGCCTAGCTCCGAAATCATAGGCTCGCCATGACCGTTCAAGCGGTATCGCTATACACTAACAACCAACGCTAATGGCCAATAAGTTCAGCAGTAAATTTTTTATGGGCTAGAATTTTTAAGGTCTAACTGGAAGCTTCACTTCATAAAATAAGGAAATTAAAATGTCGAAAGAAATATATTGTAAATTACAACCTAAGCGGGCGAGCGTGCTATCTGACGAACTAACAATGGAAGTTGATTACGGCAAAGGTAATGAGAATGAGCCATTGCTAGATGATAATGGAAAGAAAATAGTGTTTCAAACGATTATGGAGCCTATAAATTATATGGCAGAAGATGGTTGGAAATTTGTATCTATTCAGGACTTAACAGGAACAAAGCGCGACTTCATCAATAATGTAATTATGCGTAAAGAAGTTGATTAATTTTATATCCAATTCTTTCGTAGAAATTAGCAAGTAGATAATAAAGCTATACTGAGCGTCGAACAATACCGGTGTAAAGTAACTCAACAGCCCAAAGGAACCGTATGAAACTCCAACGACTCATCCTAGCCCTTGCTCTTACTGTCGCGATGCCAGTCTATGCCAACGCCACCGATAAGGCAGAGACGAAGGCTACACAACAAGCTAAATTTATGTCTCGAAGGGCACTAGAAATTCTGTCTCAAAGTATGTGTGGTCAATTCACCGGAGCTGGGAAGAAAGTCGCCTCCAATATCAAAAGGATAGTAAAAAAGAGTATGGCGAAAGACGGGGGCATTAACAACGCGACCCCCGCCCAAATAGTGAGTTTTCTTAATAAATACAAACACTATCTGATCTGTGGGCATGCTAGAGAAAACTACATGATGGTCTCCTTCCGGTATGGCAATGCTTATAATGAGCTCTTCAATACATTATTCTTTGATGAACTTGCTCCTGATGATGATGCGTATATAGATGTAAATGCGGTTAGCTACATCGGCCCTAATCATGTTCCTGAAACCCTGCTGGACTATTTGCACCGTGAAGTTAAAAACAAAGCTTACTTAAAAGAGTACATTAAAGAAGTTAAAAATTTAATCGTTACCTTTGAAGATGAACTAATCGGAGGCAAACGCTATGCTGACCTAAGCGATGCACAAAAAGCAGCGGTACCTTCTCTGGAAGAGGTCATAGGAGCGAAACGAAATTAAATCTAAGAGCATAGCTTCTCAAAGGCAGGCCAAATATCATGGGTGGGTGGCTCAAGCTCTTCCCACGTCTCTGCATGGTATTCATACATCAAGTCCGAACGCAGCGATGGGCAATCAGGTATGTCCGTTAAGTCATCTGGAATGTTTTCTAGTAACAGATCAAGGGTCACAGAGTAATAAAACAGGTCAGGGCGATACTCGTCGCTTTGTATCAGCAAACGCTTGAACGCCATATTGTCCTCGCGTAATTGCAACAGAGCTTTATGAACGTGTTGTTTACCCTCTAGGGTGCTGATGCGCGCGACTTCATCAAAAATATTAACCTCACGGGCAGAAGCCACCAAGGGTATCCATAGCATTATTAGTAAGAGCATTCTCATAGATTACCTTTTGTTGTTATCAATTAAGTGGGGGCTTAATGGTACGGGTTACTTGTTAAGAGTTTCAAGCAATAAAACTAGAATTAATGATGCTGGAGTACCCAGATCCTCTGGTAAGTCTTTGAAGGCGCGTCACGCTCAATTATTCAACCACTAGATAATATTGATTACATTTCCTTAATACGCTTACGTCGGCCAGATTCATGCCGTTCACGCAGATCTGAGTCGATATACCTATCTGTTGTGGCCATACTTGCATGCCCAGCATCATCACGAACATGTTCACGGGGTCGAAACTTAACGTCTTCAGATATTCCCGTGTGCCTCAACCAATGGACGGTCGCCGTTTTAAGCTCGATGGCATCAGCTTTAAGACCGTCATTGCTCATTCGTACATAGGCTGCATCAAAACATTGTTGCACAATGACTCGAATATGCCTGGTACTTGTTATAGAGCCTTTACCTGAAGCGTTAGAAATAAGTGGTATCTGTTCACTGATGGCTGGTAGTTCCGATAAACCTAGATATTTACGATAACGCTTCAGTGCTTTAAGCATCTCGTCACAAACGGTTATGGAGCGATTCTTATTACCTTTGCCCGTTACATCAAACCACCAGTTATTATCCTGATCCTTTCGGAAATCACACATAACAGGCGCAGAACGCTCATCGGCCACCAACTCTGAGATACGAAGATACATTGCAAACAGGCAATTCATAATGAACAGTGTACGCTCATGCGCTTCAGGGCTCTCACTAGCCATAAGCTCGGCGGTTTCTAATACATAATCCCATTGCAATGTACTGATACGCCTTACAACAGGTTTTAGCTGATCTTTTCGGATAAATTTACTTTTCTGCTTAATCAGAGAAACGGGGTTTGAATCAACAAGACTCTCTTGTATGAGGGGTAAGTTAGGATATTATTATTGAATAGACAAAAATAGGGTTTAAAATATTGATTTTAAACGGTTTCCTACTATATTTTAGCTCTAACTAGTTATTATTCTAATCAATAAGCCTATCTATACCTGAGACGGCTCGTTTCTTATTTTCGATGAGAGTGATGACCTCAATAGGATCTCCGACAATATCTAGTTGATAACTATAATATTATACGTCTCTGTTTTTTCCGCTTTCGGCACGTTTTCTGTCTTCCGACTGTACATATACGGTATCCGTGGTCGCCATGCTGGAATGCCCAAGATCTTCTGACAAGTCTTTTAAAGCTCTGCCACGTTCAATTTCTAGACTAGCACCTGTATGGCGCAGCCAATGGGTTGAGACTTCCTTAAATTTGCGTGCTATTTCTTCACCTTGTTGTTTTTTCATCGTTTCATAAGCTTGATCAAAGACTTCTTGCACAAGTCTTGATAGCTGGCGAGCAGTCATGCCACCACTACCACGAAGTTTTTCAACGATGGGGTGCTTTTCCCCAGCTAAGGGTAAACTGCTCATCTCACGATACAAACGGTAACGTTTCAGGTAAGACATAAAACTAGGCGGTACGGTAATATCACGTAACTTACGTCCTTTACCATAAACTTTGAGCCACCAGTTCTTGTTTGAATCCTCCCAAAAATGCCCCATAACGGGTACCCAGTCAGGGCGTTCTGAAAACTCAGAAATTCTTAAAAATAGTGTTTTTAATGCAGCAATTAAGAACAAATTACGCTCATACCGTGGATTTTCATCAGCCATTGCCGTTACGGTTTCTAGTAAGAACAACCATTGTTCTTCAGATAATCGTTTCACATCTTTTACCTGAGCATCTTTGATAAAGTGACGACAATCCTTTTTTGCTAATTGTGCAGGGTTACCAACACAATATTCCTCATCCATTAGGTATTTATAAAAAGCAATTATGGCTGTAAATGTGGCACTTAATGTCTGTTGAGATGGCCTGTATTTTTTCTTATCGGGCGTTGAATTGTCGCCTTTAGAAACAACCAATCGATATGGCGACCAATCTCTATTTTGAACATATGTTCCATCGCCCTTGGATTGGAATTTTTCGTGGTTCGCTAAACTGATCCATGTTTGCGGTGGTTTCCAACAGAAATCAGCATAATCTAAAATATCAACTTTCCGAAAGTCATGGCACGGTTTTTCATTAATGACAAAACTCCATAATAGGAACTTTTCGATTTCAGAACGAAAGCGTGTATAGGTGTGTTGTGATTTGTTACGACCAATGTAGGAAAGAAATTCTCGTCCCCATAGCCAGCTCTGTTTACGCCAACTTGGGCCAGAAGATAAAAAAGTTTCCAGCTCTGGAAATTCATCCAATGAAATACCTTTAAGCTCCTTAAAGGTTGGATACAGTGCTACAGGCTTGTGTATGGCCATTGTTAACCCCGAGATTATTTGATTTTGAGTATATAACGCCTATACAGCTATGTCTAATACTAAACGGTATTGGATATATAATAACACTAGCTTTAAAATTAAACGTCAACACCTTAAACCATTCAGGCTGGTGGGCTGAGTTAATAGACCACGGCTGTTGAAACGAGGCTTTAACCTCATGCTCAATATCGTGATGAAATATGATATCAGGCATTTTACAGTGTGATATTATTTTTAATGTCTTCCCAAGAAACACCCTTTACCGTACCAGACTTTAAATCAGTGAACCTCTGTTGAGCTAATTGACCCCATGCTATATCGACATTGTCATCATGGTTCACTTCAAGCGAGGCATTTAAGCAGTGGGCAACAAGTGTCTTTTCATCAGATGAAAGCTTCTCAATTTTCTCAACCACTTGCTTAAAGGCTGCTGACATACTAAGGGTTATTATCTTTAATTGATTATGCCAGCGCCTCTATCCCCTGCTTTTCAATAATATTAATAAGCTTCAATGTAGTATCTTGTGGATGCTTTTTAGCTTGTTCCCACTGTTTAACTGTCGATGTGCTTGCATTAAGATAAGCGGCGAAAACTGGTTGGCTAACGCCATTTTTTAAACGTATGTGTTTAATCTCTTCGGCTGAGTAATGTTTTATTTCTGGTAGTACCAGTGCATTAAATTCGCGCATAGTAATTTCATTCATCACACCTACTTTATGCAAGTCTGCCGCTGTTTCAATAATAGTGTCTAGTAATTTAGTCATGTCTTTTATACCTCAATTAAAATTAAAGCCCCACTTTTAACCGCTTTATTGAGCTTCTTTTCATCATATAGCATCAACTCATGCGTCAATTTCTTCAGTGCTAATTTTTCTTTTCAGCTGATATTACTCTTTTCACCTTTACCAAACCCGTATAAGAAAAAAACCTTATCATTTTTACGGTAGGCAATTAACGTCCGAAATCCACCACTTTTCCCATGCGCCGGTCTTGCGACCCGTTTCTTAAAGAGATGTCCGCCTAAGTAAGCATCAAAAATTCATTTTTCTATTTCATCAACACTAACAATAAGTACATCATCTGCATTGCTAGGTTAATTTTACTCCAACCCTAATTATCCATTGATTTTCTAGTGTGGCGGCTTAGGCTTTGGTATTGCTTGTCCATCGGGATACCTATCTGTCTCATCTGACTTTCACTCTGAAGCTCCCCTTTAATCTCAGTAAAACAACCTACAGCAGAACATGAGTGCAAAAGGAAATTGTTATGATAACGCCGTAGCTTAAAGCTTCTTTGGTACGCTCAAAACAGAATTAATTTATTAGCAAACTTACCACTCAAGAGAACAAGCAAGGCAAAGTATATTTGAATATATTGAGGTCTTTCATAACCGAGTTAAGCGTCATTCAACACTAAATTATCAATCACCTGTAAGCTTTGAAGAAACGTTTTATAATACAATCTAGCGTCCAGTTTATTCGGGGAGCTTCATATTTCTACTTGCCCCTGCCCTTAGTTTTAAGGGGGCATGCGTTATTTTAACGGACTTATTAATAATTGAAGAAAGCTGTGTATAACAGATAGTGTGACGAATGAGGCTTGAGATTCTATTGGGCCATACAACTCCCATTGATAACTAGCTAGAACTCTTCGTGCAGAATAAATCGAATTACCACCCTTATGCCCTCTTTAATTACTATGTAGAGTTATGAAATTAACCACTACATTATGTTCTAATTGGTAATGATACCTGTGGTTGGATGGGGGTTAATATATTGGCATAAGCTTGCAATATATCATTGTATAAATTTTCATGCTTTAAGGCTTCGACAGTAATAATAAGAGCATACCTAATTTTATCAGCACCGTTAGACTTGCCCGCCGCGTCCCTTGCATTGTAATGAATATCAAAAACAGCCTGATCTAGCGAGCTTCCATACATCCTTTTTTCATGATGTAAGACGGTTTCCCACTTCCCCGTGTCTGACCGCCTTTCTTGCTCTGAACTGTATTTATTTGTAGAAAAGAAACTTTTTGATATAGCATTAGTGCTACCAGCTTTAACCTTCTTTGAATTTGGCCGGAAAACGATATCAAGCCCGGCCTTGGTATAGGCGGCGGCGTCTTGTGGGTCGACTGGGCATGCGTAACAAAACGTTGCTTTAAGTTTGATCATTCCCTGTAGGCCGCCTTCTGGCATGGGAAGGTCTGCTCGAAGGTACTTAGCGGGCTTAAGCTCACCCTGGTAAACAATCCGGGCAACGCCAGGAGGACACGTAATGATATCCATTAAATCTACCGGCACTTTTCCCCAGCCAACCTCATGAACGTGGTGTGAGGTTTTCTTTGCGCTGTTTACCAGTAGTGCTTTAACCGCCAAAGGCGTTAAATCAGCACCGAGTATTGCTCTAATACCAACAGCACTCCGCAGCAAATATGGTGAGGCAAAACTTGTTCCTAGTTGTGGCTCAAGAGAAGGCGTGGTCGTTGATTGTAGGACGTGAAAATAGCTGTTTGGGTGACCCCCAAAGGCCATAAGGT
>OJHJ01000355.1_pt1 | contig 19773 bp, 18 predicted proteins | sample 1595201 | NCBI WGS metagenome assembly OJHJ01 (sample SAMN05416832, study PRJEB24817) | seawater metagenome | isolation source: Sea water | place: Canada:Atlantic | collected 2013-07 | reverse complement strand
GTCTCGTGGGCTCGGAGATGTGTATAAGAGACAGGTGGGTTGGTGGGGGAGTACAAGGTGTCGACGGGGGACATCATGATTTGGGGGGCGTACTCCAAGGAGCGCTTCGGGACAGGCCTCACAGGACTTGCCAGCAATCCTGGAGGCCCAGCCGACACTTTGGTAATCGGCGCCCCAGGAGAGGCGCTGTCAGGAACTGATGCTGGATGGATAGGTGCGTACTCGACTCCAATTCTGGAGGGGATCGAAAAGAGGGATTCCGACTGGCAGTCCTATTTCTCGACCGGGGGTCAGGGGGCCGGCGCAGCAATCGTCGATGTTGGGGACATCGATGGGAATGGCTACGGCGACCTGTGGGTCGCTGGCGACCTCGAAAAAGACAGCGATGAGGGACACTTGTTTTTGACGGCCAGTTCAGGGTCTGGAACCCAGATCGAGGTGTCCGCTGGATGGCCCGGATACGGCTACTCTGCTGCAGGCTTGGAACTGGGGGGTGGTCAGCGTGCATTGGCTCTGGGAAACATTGGATGGCTCCACAACACAGGCGCTGTCTGGATCTGGACGTCACTCCCAAAGGACGGAGATCCAGTCTATGACGCGGAGATTCAGCTCTACGGGAGCAACGAAGGTGACCTGCTCAGCTGGCTGCATGGCCTTGAGTCGGCCGACTTTGACGGAGATGGCATTGACGGTCTCCTGATCAGCGAGCCAGCAACAGACAGCCTGTATCTTCTTGAGCAAAGCACTTGGGCTACCGGCGAGTTCGGGATCTCCGATGTAGCTCTGCGCTTTGAGGGGGCGTACGAGGACACACAGTTTGGAAACAGCGCGCAGACCGGCGACTTCAACGGAGATGGCTACACAGACTGGGCTGTATCGGCCCCCAGGCAGTCAACATCCACTTGGAGCAACGTGGGTTTCGCCTACGTCTTCCTGAGCGATGCCTCTGGCTGGACCAGCGGTGGAGACGCTGGAGACGCTGACGCATCCATTCAGGGAAAGGGTGGAGGCACCAGCTTTGGTTTGGGGATGGCCACTGGAGACACCAATGGTGATGAAGTCTCCGATCTGGCCGCATTCCAAGCCCTGGACAAGGACAAGAGCACGATTTGGCTGTTCGCAGGCCCCCTAGAAGGCGCGCTCACGCATGATGACGCCACGGCCGAGTTCGGCGCTATCGAAGATGGTGAGTGCGGGTGGCTCTCGAACATGACAATGCTTGACGTCAACGGCGACCAGATGGACGATCTGGCGATTGGCTGCGGGAACACAAGTACAGCCGAGGTGGGCTCTTGGGTGGGCGTGACGAGCATCTTGCTCACTCAAGGCCTGTAGACCCCAGAGCAACAAAGGCGGCCCCGAAGGACCGCCCTTGCTCAGCGAGCGGCGTTGGAAACAACCGCTCTCAACTCAGTCGCGACGACGGAAGACCAGGGCCAAGCCAGCCAACAGCAGACCAAAGCCAGCGAAGGATCCACCCGCAACGCTGCTACAGCCAAAGAAGCCACCGCTCTCCTCACCGGGGTCGGCGAAGGGGTTCGAGGGGCCGCCATCGGGGCCGCCTGCGGACGGGTCGGTCTCGTCAGTGTCGGTATCCCCCGTGTCGAGCACGCCGGTGTCTTCGCCGGTGTCCTCGCCCGTGTCCTCGCCCGTGTCATCGGGCTCGTCTGGGGTGTAGGCCGGACGGGTGAGCTCGATGTCATTCACAGCGACGGAGAACTCGTTCCACATCTCGGCTCCCCAGCCCCATCCTCCCTGATCGAATGCGGCACTCATCTCAAGGCTATCGATGGTGAAAGAGGTGCCTTCCTCTGCCTGCATGACCAAAAAGTACTCGTAGTAGGCGCTCTCCGATTCCTGGTGGTCATTCGTGAGTTCGGTGCTCCACTTCATCTCACCCGGCCGCCCGAGAACCCGAGTCTCCCAATGCCAAAGCTCAGTGGTGAACTCCGTCTTGACGTTGTACTCACTGGAGACGTTGCCCTTGGCTTGGACCTTACCTTCAACCTTGGTCGTCTCGTCGATGTCGTAGGTCTCAGCGTACATGGCCGAACCCTCGGCCGACGCACCTACACCGTAGCTGTTGCGCAGAGTGGCTTGACCATAGGAATCCAGGCCATAGCTCTCGAAGGGCAAACTCCAGTCCCACCGGAAGGCCTGGGAGTCACCGACCGCCCCGTTGACCCAGACCTGCTGTACAGGATTGTTCGCCCCGGTGTTCAAATAGTAGTCATCACTCAGATTCGGGGTGGACCGGACCTTAATCACGGCAACATAGAAGTCCGCCCCACGGTCGATTGAGCTCTCGAACCAGAAAAACTCAACGATTCCATCCACGGAGTTGCCGTCGTCATCCTCCGCTCCCATGTAGAGGGTGTTGCCTGACCAATACGCGTACTCCGTCTGACCAATCTCACCGGTGAAGTACCCGTAGTCATGAGTCACACCAGCACCGTAAGTCGCGACGCTCGCGTCCACCTTGCCTTCCAAGATGATGGCGCCGGTGTAGTTGGTCTCAGCGTCCGAAATGCCACTCTCTTCAGCAGAAGCGAGAGAGACGAGAAGCAGGGATGCGAGCATGGATGAACCTCCGAAGGATGGGCAACTTTACAGGGCTGTCACCGCAGCGTCTACCGCAGCTCTCTAAGGCTCCGAAAGAAGCGTGCCAACTTGGCATGGGCTTTCTTACACCCTGGCATGCCCGTGCCAAGGCGCATCCGCTCCCAAAACAACAAGGCCCCACCCGAAGGCGAGGCCATGTGTTCCCTTCCTACACGTCCGCTCAGTCGGCGTTCTTGTAGAAGGTCGGGATGTCGTAGTCGTCGTGGTTCAGGTCAAAGCCGCTGGAGAGCTGCTTGCGACCACCGCCACGGGTTTGACGTCCACCGCCGGCAACCTGGGCTGCGACGCGACGCTCCACACTGGGCAGGGCAGACTGGCGGGCCTCTTCAAAGCCGGTGGCGATGACGGTCACGCGGGTCTCGTCTTCCATGGTGTCGTCGATGACCCAACCCCAGATGAGGTTCACGTCCTCGTGGCACTCCTCCTGAATCAGGGTCGAGGCCTCGTTGATCTCGTACATGGTCAGGTTGGAGTTGCCCGTGATGTTCATCAACACGGAGGTGGCTCCGGAGATGCTCACGTCGTCCAGCAGAGGACTGGAGATGGCGCGCTGGGCGGCGTCCACAGTCTTGTGCTCACCGCTCGCGGTACCGACACCCATCAGGGCGACGCCCTTGGCTGCCATGGTGGTGCGCACGTCAGCAAAGTCGACGTTGACGATGCCTTCGTTGTTGATGAGGTCGGAGACACCCTTCACAGCCTGCAGCAACACCTGGTCGGCCAAGTGGAAGGCCTCCTTCATGGTGGTGCGCTCGTTGGCCATGGAGATCAGGCGCTGGTTGGGAATGGTGATCAAGGTATCGACCACACCCTTGAGGGTCTCGATGCCCTCCTCAGCCTGACGACGGCGCTTCTTGCCCTCGAACCAGAAAGGACGGGTCACGACGCCAACGGTCAGTGCGCCAGCTTCCTTGGCCAGCTGAGCCAAGACGGGTGCGGAGCCGGTACCGGTGCCGCCGCCCATGCCTGCAGTCACAAAGACCATGTCGGCGCCAACGACCAGCTCGGAGAGACGGTCACGGTCCTCCAAGGCAGCCTCGCGGCCCACCTCGGGGTTTGCACCGGCGCCCAGGCCGCGGGTGAGTTGACCACCCATTTGGAAGCGGCGGGTGGCCAGGCTGCGACGCAGGTCCTGGCTGTCGGTGTTCACAGCAATGAATTCAACGCCGGTCATGCCGGAGGAGATCATCGTGTTGATTGCGTTGTTACCGCCGCCCCCCACGCCGATCACCTTGATCTTCGCGCCGTCGGACAGCTCGTTTTCGATGAGCTCGATGTTCATAGGAGAGGCTCCAGGAGGGGGAGAGAGGAGGGATTTGTTGAGCAGGAGCTCAGGAGGGGAAATCAAGAAGGGGGGGTGCCCGGAACAGACCGCAAGGCGGCCAAGGGCGTTGCGAGAGCCAAGCCGTCCAGGTCGAGGTCGACCAGGGTGGGCTCGCTCAGGTCCAGACTGCGCTGCACCATCGCATCCAGGCGCGTAATGGCCTGATCGGGCGAGAGGTAACCGATTCGGATCTCGGTGCCATTGCGCATGAGCAGGGAAAATCCAAGCAGTGGATCAAAGTGCAGTTCGGACAGATCATCCCGCGAAATCGCGGAACTGGAATCGACCCGAACCAGCACCGCCAAGGCCTCGGAAATGATGCGCTGCGACAGCGGTCCCTGCTGGTCCAAAAGCTCAGGGCTCAGACCGGTGAGCAGGACCTGATCCAGCTCGCCGCCGCGGGCACGCACGAAGACCTTGCCCTGGGGAGAGACCCGGTACAGACCCTTGTGGGTCGCAAGAAGCAGAGCGGACTCGTGCTCCTGAACCGTGACGACCACCTCGCCGGAGAGGTGGCGAGAGAGCTCAACGTGCTCGACCCAAGGGTGCGAGGCGACTTGGTCGAGCGAGCGCTGGGTGTCGATCAACAAGAGCGACTCGCCCAAGCTCAGGTCAGCGAGGTGCCGAATGGACGCTTGGCCCGCGTGCTCAGCACCCACGACCTCGACGCTCTGAACCCGCGCGAAGGACTCGTAGTGACTGCATCCGAGAACGAGGCCACCACTGACCAGCAGAGCTGCGAGCGCCACGCGCCCTCGGCGCACGACCCCATCCACCCAAGTAGGGCGCTGAAGGGTCTCCAGCATCTGCTCCAGCCTGCTCATTTTCCGCACACAGTCAGCTTTGTTTGCAATTCTTACCAAGGGCCGAGTGCTCTTGACAAGTAAATACCTGTAAGTCGTTGATCAAGGATCCTTGGAGCCTTTGGCTGGCTGCTTCTCGCAGCGGGCGCCAGCCAAGATGGCCTCGACGAGGGAGGCAAAGTCCATGCCTTCCAAAGAGGCGGCCATAGGCGACAAGCTCGTGGACGTCATGCCCGGCAGGGTGTTGATCTCCAAGAACCAAGGCACCCCTTCAGCGTCCACAATGAAGTCGGCCCGCGCCACCCCGTTGAGACCCAAGGTTTCGTAGGCCACAAGGGCATATTGGCGCGCAGCACGGTCCACGTCCGAGGAGACCTGCGCCGGGACCTGGTACACGGTCTTGCCTTCGACGTACTTGGCCTCGTAGTCGAAGGTCCCGCTGGCCGGTACGATGCCGACGCTGGGGAAGGCGTGGCCGTCCAGAACGGCGACAGTGATCTCCATGCCGGTGACGAACTGCTCCAGCAGCACCTGACCACCGAGCTTGCTCAAGTCCAAGAGCGCCTTCTCCAGGTCTCCGGCGTCGTGGCAAATGGCCAGACCGAGGGTGGAGCCACCCTCGGGGAACTTGGCGACGACGGGTAGACGTACGGCCTCTGGGAAGGGGTCCCCGCCCCGCCAGACCCGGTCCTGGGGCATCGGGATGACGGTGTCCTGAAGCAGGCGCTTGGTGGTGATCTTGTCCATGGCTGTGGCCGAGGCCAGAACCCCGCTCCCGGTGTACGGGATGCGCATCAACTCCAGCAGGCCTTGAACGCAGCCGTCCTCGCCGAACTGGCCATGCAGCGCCAACCACGCCACCTCGATGCCTTGCTCTCTCAGAGTGACGGGCAGCTCGCTGTCCACCATCACCGCGACGGCGTCCCAGCCCCGCTCCAAGAGCGCCGCGAGCACGGCCTTTCCAGACTTGATGGAGACATCGTGCTCGGCGGAGAGACCGCCCATCAGTACACCAATACGCTGGCTCTTCTCGATGCCCATCAGCGCCTCCCGCGGCCGCGGCCGCCAGTTGAGGAGACGTTTCGCCCCCGGGGTGTCAAAGCCGAATCCAGCACCACGCCCGTTCGCGCTCTGACGCGGTCCTGGCTCAGCTTGAGGAGCAACAACAGGTCTTGGACCGTGCCCTCCCCGCTTCGGTTGATGACTTGGTTGGGCTCATAAAGCCCGATCTGCAGACCGCGAAGACGCACGCCGCAGAGGCCGCTCTCAGCCATGCGCTCAGCGGCCGTACCGCGCTTGGGGTTCTGTAGGAGCATGCCTGGAAGGCCCGGACCCACGCCGCGGCGCTTGGCCACCACGCCCCGTCCTGCCCCTTGAACGGCCCCCACAGTCGAGGTCACCACAGGCAAGCTCACGACCAAGAGGTGGTGGTTCTCTCCCAGCTTCTCTCCGACAGAGACTCGGCGGCCTCGCATGCAGCGCAGAGTCTCAGATTGGACCTGGCCACTGCGTACGGCATCGGCCACGGTGCCGGCCTGACCCGTGAGTGCTTCCAAACCCGAGAGACCGAGCGCTGCCATGCGGCGCGCCGCCACTGCCGCAGGAAGCTGGGCACCGATGTGCACCTTCTCCTCGTCCACCTCAAAGCCCATCGCAGGGCTTCCAATGCGCAGCCAGGCCAAGTCGTCCCCGCCGTCTCGAACCAGGGCGTTGGGTCCGTCGAAGGGACGCAGCCGCAGCTTGGCCTTGGAGCAGAGGGTCACGCACTCTTTGGCGGCCTGCTCGGTCTCGGCGACGAGGTAGAGCACCGGTCCGCCCACCCGCCAGACGCAGTGGACGGCCATGGGCTCCCGGTGCCTGACCGAGAGACCTTCCACTTGGGAAAGCTCCTCCAACAGGCGCGTATCTATCACCGCAGACGCTCGGCCAGGCTGGTGCAGACGCTGTTGACGTTTCCAGCGCCCAAGGTGATGACCAAATCGCCCGGCTCGACCATGGCGACCAAGTGCTCGGTGGCTTGGTCCAGATCGTTGGCGACGTGCACGGAGCGGTGCCCGTGACTGCGCAGTCCCTCCGCCAAGCTGTGGTGGTCCACGCCAGCGATGGGCTGCTCTCCGGCCCGGTAGACCGGACAGACGACCACGTGGTCGGCGCGGTTGAAGGCGCGGCAGAAGTCGTTGAAGAGGTCCCGCACCCGCGTGAAGCGGTGGGGCTGCAGCACGGCGATGATGCGCTTGTTGGGGAAGCCCTCCCGTGCACCAGCCAGCGTGGTCTCGATCTCCACGGGGTGGTGGCCGTAGTCGTCGACAATCATCACGCCGGCCTCTTCGGCCCGCACGGTGAAGCGGCGCTGCACGCCGGTGAAGCCCTCTAGTGACTCTTGGATCTGGACGAAGGGAATCTCCAACTCCAAGGCTGTGGCTACCGCCGCCAAGGCGTTGGCGACGTTGTGGAGACCAGGCATAGAGAGGCGCACGCGGCCCTGGGCCACACCGCGCCAGACCACGTCAAAGCTGCTGTCCAAACCCACTTGCTCGATGGCCTCGGCACGAACGTCAGCCTGCCTGGACAGGCCGTATGTGATGACGCGCTTGCGGAGCTGTGGCAGGAGCTCCTGCACCACAGGGTGGTCCAAACACACGACAGCGAAGCCGAAGAAGGGCACCTTGTTGGCAAAGGCCACGAAGGTTTCCTTGAGCTTCTCAAAGTCGCCGTAGTGCTCCAGGTGCTCCGGATCCACGTTGGTGATGACGGCGACAGTCGGGTCCAGGAACATGAAGGAGCCATCGCTCTCATCGGCCTCGGCGACCAGGTACTCCCCGGCCCCCATGCGGGCGTTGGAGCCGATGGCGTCCAGCTTGCCGCCGATGACGATGGTGGGGTCCAGACCCGCGGCCGCCAAGACGGTGGCCAGCATCGAGGTGGTGGTGGTCTTGCCGTGGGTGCCTGCGATGGCCAAGCCGTACTTCATGCGCATCAGCTCAGCGAGCATCTCCGCGCGTGGAATCACGGGCACGCCCTGTGCCATGGCAGCCTTGATCTCCGGGTTGTGCAAGGGCACCGCAGTGCTCTTGACCACCACGTCGGCCTGGCCCAAGTTCTCCGGTGCGTGGCCGATGATGATCTCGGCCCCCAGCTCCCGGAGGCGCCTGACGCTGGCCCCTTCGGCCAAGTCCGAGCCGCTGACGTGGAAGCCCATGTTGAGCAGCACTTCGGCGATGCCGTTCATGCCCGAGCCGCCGATGCCAACGAAGTGAATGATGCGGACCTGACCGCGGAACATGTGGCGCATCTACAGCCCCTCTGCTTTTCGGGTGGCCCGGTAGACCGTGGGTCCGCGCGGGATCGGCGTTTGGTGGGCCGAGATGTTCAAGAGCAGCCCGATGCACACCAGGTGCCCCATGACCGCCGAGGCGCCGTAGCTCATGAAGGGCAGCACCAGCCCCTTGGGTGGCACGATGCCCATGGCCACGCCCAAGTTCAGGAAGGCCTGTCCGCCGATGGCGACGGTGAGCGCCGTGGCGGTGATGACCCCAAAGAGGTCGGAGGCCTGACGGGCGATGCGCAGGCCGCGCCACATGAGCAGGCCGTAGGCCACGATGAGCACGAGCAGGCCGATGAGGCCCAGCTCTTCAGCGAGCACGGATCCCACAAAGTCGGTCCAAGGCTCAGGCAAGAACTGGTGCTTGGCCTGGGACTCGCCCAAGCCCGCGCCGGTGAGGCCCCCGCTGTGAAAGGCAATCATGGACTGGATGACCTGGTGGCCGTCGCCGTAGTAGTCCTCCCAGGGGTTCATGAAGCTGGTGAAGCGACGCACGCGGTACTCGGCGCTGAGCATCACAGGAACACCGACGGCCAAGCCGCCACCAAAGAGCCCGATGACCCAGCTCTGCTTGAGGCCGGCCAAGTAGATGCACAGGAACGCCAGGCCTGCGGTGATGACTGTGGTGCCCATGTCGGGCTCCAGGAGCAACAAGACAAGGGCTGGCGCCGGCAGCAAGATGGCCTTCCAGAGGAAGCCCTTGATGTCGTCGATCTTGCCCACGTTGGAGCTGAGGAGCTGGGCCATGGCCAGAACCACTGCGATCTTGATGAACTCGCTGGGCTGGAAGTTCACAGAGCCCAGGGAGATCCAACGCCTGGCGCCACCTTGCGCCGGGAAGGCCAGCACAGCGGTGAGCAACAACAGGACCGCGCCGTAGGCATGAAAGGCGTACTTGCGCAGCCACTCATAGGGCACCAGGGCCACTGCGAAGCACCCGACGATGCCCGCGGCCATGGCCATGCCCTGACGGCGCACGTAGCGGAAGGCATCGCCGTAGTCCTCGGCTGCGGTGGGCCCGCTCGCGGACTGCACCATGACCAGGCCGACGATCAGGAAGACCACCACCAAGCCCATCAGGACCGTGTCGTAGCCACGACGCGGGGCCATGGGCAGTCCGGGAGAGACGCTGGGGGCGCGCTCCTGGGAGGCAGGCTTGAGAGTGTCTGTGCTCATGAGAGCTCCTGAACCAGGCGGGCGAAGATTCGTCCACGCTGCTCAAAGTTGTCGAATGCGTCAAAGCTGGAGCAAGCCGGCGAGAGCAAGACGCTCTCCCCTGGCAAGGTGACCCCTTGGGCCCGGGCGACCGCCTGCTCCAAGGTGGCCACAAGCTCACCGCCCAAGACCGCGTGGATCTCTGGGCCGGCTTGGCCAAAGCAGATGATGGGGCGGCCGTCGATTGGGCCCTGGAGCGCGGCGTAGTCGGCGCCGTCCTTTCCCTTTCCACCCAGCAGGATGACCCCGGGCCCTTCCAGCGCGGAGATGCCGACCTGGGCCGCCTCGACGTTGGTGGCCTTGGAGTCGTTGATCCACGTGCGCTCGTCCCGGCTGGGCACAGGCTCCAAGCGGTGGGGCAAGCCCTGCAGCGTGGAGAGATCATGGGGCACCACACCGACCTCGGCTGCGAGCAGCATGGCCACCGCTGCGTTCCAGCGGTTGTGGCGTCCGAGAATGCGCAGGGAGTCCAAGACGGGTTGATCCACGTCCACATCGTCCAACCAGACCCGTCGACCCGGCTTGTCTTGGGCTGCGGTCTCCAGGTGCTCTTGGTGGGGCATGCCCGCCAGGCCAGCGGGTCGAAGGCCGTCGAAGATGCGGGCCTTGGCTTGGGCGTAGCCGGCCATGTCCCCGTGACGACCCAGGTGATCTGGACTCAGATTCAGGATGACCGCGGCCCAAGGCGAGAAGTCTCCGGGCAGCTCCAGCTGGTAGGAGCTGACCTCGACTGCCAGGACCTGGAAGCCCTTCCCAACGGCCGCGCTCAGAGGCGTACCCAGGTTGCCACCGGCGAAGGTCCTCATGCCGGCCGACTCCAGGATCTGGGCCAGGAAGTGGGTCACGGTGGACTTGCCGTTGGTGCCGGTGATGGCCAGAATCGGCTGGGTCTTGGCCAGGTAGCGGGCGGCGAAGCCCAGCTCTCCAATGACCTCGACGCCGGCGTCCTGCGCCAGCTTGACGGGCGCAGCCCTGGCCGGGATGCCTGGGCTCAGGACGACCAGATCGGTCTGGATGAGATCGGCCTCATCATGGACCCCGTAGACGTGGCGAACGCGCTCCGCGTGCGGGCCCTGGTAAAGGGGCGCCTCGGTGTTCAGATCCGTCAGCACCACCTCACGCGCACCCTGAGCCAAGGCCAGCTCAGCAGCAGCCTGGCCGGAACGTCCGGCACCCAGAACAGTGACTTTGGAGAGGGTGGCAGACATCAGCGCAGCTTCAAGGTGGTGAGTGCGACAAGGGCGAGCAGGATGCTGATGATCCAGAAACGCACGATGATCTTAGGCTCCGACCAGCCCTGCTTCTCATAGTGGTGATGGATGGGCGCCATCGCGAAGATGCGCTTGCCTTCGCCTGTGAGGCGCTTGGTGATCTTGAAGCCCATGACCTGGATGACCACGCTGGCGGCCTCGAGCACGAAGATGCCACCGACCAGAGGCAAGAGCAGTTCATGCTTGGAGAGCAGGCCCACGATTCCGAGGAATCCGCCCAGGGCAAGGGAGCCCACATCGCCCATAAAAATCTGCGCAGGATAGGCGTTGTACCAAAGGAACCCAAGACCCGCACCAATACACGCCATACACAGAATGGTGAGCTCGCTGGCCCCCTCCACGTAGGGAACGGACAGGTACTCCGCAAAGCCGGTGTGGCCGGCGATGTAGGCCAAAATCGCGAAGGTCGCCGCGCTGATCATCACGGGCCCAATGGCCAAGCCATCCAGACCATCGGTCAGGTTCACGCCGTTGCTCATGGCGACCAAGATGAAGAGCCCAGCGACGACATAGAGCCAGCTCAACCAGCTCGGAGCGCCGTCCCAGAGGTTGGCGAAGTCGATGGAGGTGCCCTTGAGGAAGGGCAAGGGAATCTCTGGGGTCATCGCACCAGACCAGAGGCCATAGGCCAGGGCCACCCCTCCGAATCCCAGCTGTCCGATGATCTTCCAGCGACCGGCCAGACCGTCGGAGCTGCGCTCCATGATCTTCTTCCAGTCGTCTACAAATCCAATCACGCCGTAGCCAAGCAGCACGATCAGCGCGATGTGCACCACGGGCTGGTCCAGACGGCACCAGAGCAGCCCCGAGAGGCCAATGCCCATCAGGATTGGAACGCCGCCCATGGTGGGGGTTCCCAGCTTGCTGGTGCGGTGGGACTCCGGTCCCTCCGTGCGAATGATCTGCTCGAGCTTGCGCTGGTTCATCCACTGAATGAACCAAGGATAGATCAGGTAACAGAAGCCCAATGCTGTGAGCATCGCCAGCGCCGTCCGCGTACTGACGTAGCGGATGGGGTTGAAGATGATGCTCGTCTCCGAGAGCGGAACCAGTAGGTGGTAGAGCATTAGGCCTCCTCTCCAGGTAGGCACTGCAAGGCCCGTTCCATACGTGCGCCGCGTGAGCCCTTGAGCAGGACCACGTCTTTGGCGTGGATCTGCCCCTTGAGCATGGCGGCCAGCTCCGTGGCGTCCTTGGCGGCAACCACCTCAACGCCCAGCTCCCGAGCGAGGCCAGCTTGGGCCGCCATCAGCGGACCGCTCAACCCAACCAGATCCAGGTTCAACAGAGCAATGTGACGGATCACAGCTTCGTGGAAGGCCGCCTCTTCTCCACCGAGCTCCAACATCTCACCCAAGAGCGCGATGCGGCGGCCAGGCAGCTGAGCGAGGGTCTCTAGCGCAGCACGCATCGACGCCGGGTTGGCGTTGTAGGCGTCGTTGAGCACGGTCACCCCACCGACGCTGTCGACCCGCATGCGCATGCCCACGGGCTGGTAGCGGGAGAGCCCCTCTGCGATCTGGTCCGCGCTCAGACCCAGGGACCACCCCAAGGCAGCAGCGGCCGTGGCGTTGAGGGCCAGGTGGCGGCCGGGACTTGGGATGCGGGCGCTGAGGGTCTCGTTGGGCAGAGCGATCTCGACCAAGGTGCTCAGAGTCTGCGGATCCACGGTGGCCTGGAGCAGGCGCACGTCCACGTCCCTGCGGCTGCCGTAGCGGATCTCGCGCACCCCCTCGGGCAAAGGCATGGCTGAGACGAAGGGGTCATCGGCGTTCACCAGGCAGACATCCCCTGGGCGGGCCCCATCGAAGAGCTCCTGCTTGCAGCGGGCCACCCCCTCAACGGAGCCGGTGCCCTGGAGGTGGGCGGCAGAGACGTTGGTGACGATGCGGTGGGTGGGCGCACCGATGTCCTGGAGCAGCTCGATCTCGCCGGGTGCCGACATGCCCATCTCGAGCACCATCAGGTCCGCGTCGACGGGGGTCTCGAGCAGGGTCAGGGGCACGCCGATGTGGTTGTTCAGGTTGCCTGCGGTCTGGTGCACGGTGCCCAAGGCCGAGAGCACGTCAGCCACCATGGCGCGGGTGGTGGTCTTGCCTGCCGAACCGGTGATGCCGACCACGTGGCCGACAAAGTCCCCGCGAACAAAGCGGGCCGCGTCTTGCAAGGCCACCAAGGTGTCCGGAACCAGGACCAGTCCCCCACTCCACTCGCCTTCAGGCATCTCGGAGACCACCGCGCCAGCGCACTGGGCCGCCTGCGCATGCGGCAAGAACTCGTGGCCATCAAAGCGGTCTCCGACCAGAGCGAGGAACCACGACCCCGACTGCAGACGTCGACTGTCGGTCTGGACTGGGCCCGCAGGTCCCGAGGAGACCAAGCGTCCTCCGGTGGCTTGCGCCAGCTCTTCGGCGGTCAACATCATGCGCGGCTCTCCAGGGCGGCCTTGGCCACAGCTCGGTCGTCAAAGGGCAGCTTCTTGCCCGCGATCTCTTGGGTGGTCTCATGGCCCTTTCCGGCGATGAGCACCAAATCTCCAGGCTCTGCTGAGGCGATGGCTTGGCCAATGGCCACAGCCCGGTCCACCTGCACCGAGTCAGAGTCGCGCAGGCCGGGACGCATCTGGTCCAAGATGGCCATGGGGTCCTCGGAACGGGGGTTGTCCGAGGTGGCGATGACCCAGTCACTGCCGCGCGCGGCCGCTTGGGCCATCAAGGGACGCTTGGAGCGATCCCGGTCCCCGCCACAACCGACCACACAGATCAGGCGCTTGGGCTGAAGCTCACGCAGCGCGGCCAGGACGCTGTCCAGGGCGTCGGGGGTGTGCGCGTAGTCGACCAGGACGCCAAATCCCAGCCCGTTGGGAACGGCTTCCAGCCGGCCGGGCACGCAGTCGAGCTGGGCCAAGCCGGCGCCAACTTGCGCAGGCGTTGCCCCCAAGGCCAAGGCGGCACCGGCAGCACCCAGGGCGTTGAGCACGTTGAAGCGGCCGACCAGCTTCAGACTGAGTGGGAAGCTTCCCTTTGGCGTGTGAACGACCGCTCGGGAGCCGAGGTGATCCATGCGCAGATCCCTGCAGCGCAGGTCCCCGACCTCGGTTCCGTAGAGCCAACGCTCACCACTGAACGGCACCTGCGAGGCCACACTGTCCTCGCCGCAGAGCACGGCGATTCCCTGGGGGTCCAGGAGCTCTGCGAACAAGCGCGCCTTGGCGTCTTGGTAGGCAGACATGCTTCCATGAAAGTCCAGGTGGTCCTGGCTCAGGTTGGTGTAGACGCCCACGGAGAAGCGCGTCTGGTCCACCCGGTGCGCGGCCAAGCCGATGGAGCTGACCTCGGCGGCCACCCAGGCGCATCCGGCCTGGTGCATCTGGGCCAACAAGCCTTGCCACTCGGGCGCCAAGGGGGTGGTGAATCCGGCCGGGATGGCCTTGCCGTCGATTCGGTTTCCCGTCGTTCCAATCACACCGATGGGCTGCGCGGCGGCCTGGGCGATGGACTCCAACATCCAGGTGATGGTGGTCTTCCCATTGGTTCCTGTGATCCCGACCAGGGACAGCTCCTTGGAAGGATGCCCATGGAGCGCGGCCGCGAGCTGCGCCAAGGCGATGCGCGTGTCAGCGACCTGGATGCAGCTCACTCCATCCAGAACTGGGATGGGGTGGTCCACGATGACGGCTTCGGCCCGAACACTGGAGGCGTAGTCGTGGCCATCCACCTGCTGCCCTTTCAAGGCGACAAAAACCACCCCAGGACCACCCTTGCGGGAGTCTTGGGTCAGTGCCGTGACGGTGCGGTCGAGGGGTCCAGAGAGGACCGTGTGTTCGACTCGCTCGAGCAGGTCGGCGAGGGTCATGGAGGGCGCGGATTTGAGGAAGGGAGAGGAGGGGAAAACAAAGGTCTATGCAGGGTAAGTGGCCAACCTCGAGTCAAATAAACTCAGGGAGTCACGCGGGATTGGAAGGTGCGAACTACGCTGCCCGAGGAAGGCCACCGACCCTTGCATGAGCGCTCTACTGCGGCTCGAGAGTCCAGCCGCACTCCTCCGCCGCAGCCTAGGTGCACCGGGGTTGCAGCAGGAACAACCAGCAAGGTGGGTCGGAAACAGAAGGAGGAACGTGCGGGGGCCGCGCGACCTTGATTCGGGATGGAGCGGCGGTGCGGATGCACTGCACGAGACTCCAAGGGAGATGAGACCCAAGCAAGGTAGGGGCGCTCCAGCACGTGCCCCCGGCGCACCGAGGCGGGGCGGGAGAGAGCAGCCAGGCAGTCCGTGAGCGAGAGCGGGAAGCAGACGCAACAGGATTCAGCAGGACGGTCAACAGCGTTCAAATTCAGCAGGACCCTTTGGCAAGGGGTGTGGGTACCGGGGAGGCACCCACCAGCGGGCAACAGCAGCGACCTGTACAGACTCAGAGACAAAAGGGGGGACCTTCGGCAACCCCGAGGACCCCTACCCGCGGGAGCGAGAAGGAGTGCACAGGAAGGCGCCGGCGGCCCGCCCCCGCGTCACGGGGCCAGGCAGTAGAGCATTCTAAAAACGTCAAAGAACAGGGAAAATCAGTCGAAGACCAGCTCGATCCGCTGGCCTGAGTGCAGGGCGCTGCCCGCACTGGGTCTCTGGTCCACCAACAGCCCGCTGCCTTGCACCGAGAGCTCCAAACCGGAGCCCTGAAGGGTGACCAAGGCATCGCGCATCGACAGACCAGCAAGGTCGGGTACCCGAAGGGCACCCTCTGGGGTCCAGCTCAGCTCTGCGACGACCGGCGCCTCAATGAGGGGCTCCGCGTCGGGAACTGGGCTGGAATCTGGCTCTTCTTCCACAGGCGCATCCTGAGGAACACCCAGGTAGCGCAGGGTGCGCTGGCCAATGAGAGAGAAGGCTGGACCAGCGACGGTTCCGCCGTAGCGGCTGCCCTCGCTGGGGGTATCGACCATGACAACAATCACGATCCGTGGGTCATCCGCTGGCGCCACACCTGCAAAAGAGGCGACCCGTGCGGTTGGGCTGTAGCGGCCGTCCACCACTTTCTGCCCGGTGCCGGTCTTGCCCGCGGCGGTGTATCCAGGGATGCGCCCGCGGGTACCGGTTCCGCCGTCGTCCAAGACAGTGGCCATCATGGCGATGGTGGCGTTGGCAGCTTCCTTGGAAACCGGGCGTCCGATGCCTTCAGCCTGGTTGCGGACCTTGACTTGACCGTAGCGGTCCCTCACCTCGGAGACGATGAAGGGCTGGAGCAGAACACCATCGTTGGCCAGCGCCTGAAAGGCAGAAGCGACCTGGATGGCCGAGGCCTGCATGCCCTGACCGAAGGCCGTGGTCGCAAGCTCAATGGGCTTGATGGTCTCTGGACTGCGAACAACACCCCGGGTCTCGCCGGGCAACCCAACCTGTGTACGCCGGTTGAAGCCGAAGGCCTCCAAGCCGCGCACGGTGCGCTCCGCGCCAAGAGCAAAGGCGATCTTCGCCGTGCCGATGTTGGAGCTGTACTTGAGGACCTCGGAGACGGTCACCACATCATGAGGATGGTCGTCCCGAATCGGACGACGGCTGCGGCCGAAGCGGTGAGCGCCGCCCTCGCAGTCCACCAGGGTGCTTGGGGTGTACAAGCCGGCATCCAAGGCCAGGGCCAAGATGAAGGGCTTGATGATGGAGCCCGGCTCAGGGGCATCAGCGACCGCGTGGTTGTTCAGGTTCGCAATGACCCGATTGCGTCGGTCATTGGGGTTGGTGCTGGGCCGGTTGGCCATCGCGAGCACCTCACCGGTGCGCACGTCCAGCACAATGGCAGTGGCCGAGAGCGGCTTGGAGCGCTCCACGACCTGGTCCAGCGCCTCTTCCGCAGTGCGCTGGATGTAGGGGTCCAGGGTCAGAGTGACCTGGCCGCCGGACTTGGCTCTGGAGCGGGCCTCAAACTCGGTGGAGATGACGCGCCCATCAGCGTCCCGCTCCTCTACGTAGCGGAAGGTGGATCCACGCAGGTGGCGGTCCAGCTCACGCTCGATGCCCTCGACTCCGCGGCCCTGGTGTCCGACCACTCCGAGGACCTGCACGGCCCCTTCCCGCGATGGGTAGTAGCGGGTGGGACGACTGCGCGTGAAGAGCACACGGCCGGGGTCCAGAGCCTCGATGGCCTCCAGGCGGTCCGGGGCGACCTCGGTGGCGAGAAGAACGTCCCGGCGCTCGTGATTGGAGAGACGCCGGACCAGAGCATCCGCATCCTTGTCCAACAGCGGAGCGAGCGCTCGAGCCAAACCCTCTACGTCTTCGGGGTCCAAGTACTTGGGGTCCGCATGAACGCTGGGCATCATCACGGTCGTGGCCATCACGCTGCCGTCGCGGGCCAGGATGTCGCCGCGGGGCGCCTCAACTTCGACTGAGCGCTGGAACTGAAGGGCGGCCTGGGCTTCCAGGCGGCTGTCTTCCATCACCATCAAGGGCGTCGCTCGAACAGCCAGGACCAAGTACCCAAGCGCGACCATCGCCACGACCAGAGTCGAGCGGTAGCGCGCACGGTCTACGACCAGACCCAGGCTCTCGGCCTGAGGAGGTGTGACGGGTGGCTTGGTTGGGGAGCGGCTCACTTGGCGCGAACCTCCACAACTTCGACGTCCTGGACCAGTCCCATCGCCGCACTGCTGCGCTCCAGGGTGGCCAGGTCACTGCGGGTTGCCAGCTCCAAACGCAGCTGATCCTGAGCGGTCAGCGTGGCCTGGTAGGTACGCTGGGATGACTCCAAGTCCGAGGCTGCTGTGCGCACATCCACCCGAGACCACACATAGAACATCAGCGCGGACACCAAGAGCCCGGCGTAGATGAGGTACCCCAGTACGCCACCCAGCTCCAAGCCCACGAATGGACGAGTCGGATATGCGGCCCAAGCGCCGCGAACGGGACGAGGAGAATCCATCAGCGATGTCCTTTCGGCGGGAACTTGAGGGGGAGGTCAGCGGGGAGAGGGCTGGGAGCCAGCGTCAACAGCAGCGGGGAAGCAGCAGGAGGGGGTGCGCTCAGATTCGTTCGATTGCTCGAAGCCGGGCTGAGCGCGCCCGAGGGTTGTCCTGTGCTGCCACAGCCGAGGCCACGGTGGCCTTTCGTGTGATCAAGCGGACGGTGGGAGCCCGGGTTGGGTTCCCGTATGGATCCTTGGGGGAATCCACAGAAGCCAAGTGCCGGAAGCGGCGCTTGACGGGTCGGTCTTCCAAAGAGTGGAAGGAGATGATGGCGGCTCGGCCACCGACCTTGAGGACCTGGGGAAGGGCCTGCAAGAGGGTCTCCAACTCACCGAGCTCATCGTTCACTGCGATGCGCAGAGCTTGGAAGCTCCGGGTCGCCGGGTGGATGCGGCTTGGCTTGCCCTTGGGCATGGCGCCCTCGACGACAGCGGCCAGCTCCGTGGTGGTATTGAGTGGGAGAGCCGCCAAAATGGCGCGGGCGATGCGCCGGCTGTGACGCTCCTCGCCGTATTCGTAGAGCACCCGCGTCAGCTCGCCTTCGTCGACGTCGTCCAGGTACTCAGCGCAGGTCTGACCTACATCGCTCATGCGCATGTCCAAGGGACCCTCGCGCATGAAGGAGAAGCCTCGGTGCGCTTGGTCCAGCTGCGGAGAGCTGACGCCAAGGTCAGCCAGGACACCGTCGACCGCATCGATACCGAGCTCGTCCAGGGCTTCCCGAAGCTGCGAGAAAGGTCGTTTCACGGGGATGAAAGACGCGCCAAAGCGCTCCAGACGGGCACCCGCTGCGGCGTGAGCCCGGGGGTCTCGGTCCAGCCCGATGACGGTGCAGCCGGCCTCAAGCAAGGCCTCGCTGTGTCCACCGCCGCCCAAGGTGCAGTCCACGACGACCCGGCCTGGGGCCGGAGCGAGCAACGCGACAGCCTCCTGAAGGAGGACGGTGCGGTGGTGAAACTCCCCCACCTCAGCCCTCCTTGGCAACTGGGCGTTGGCTGCGGTTCCGGCGGTAGTCCTGGCGAGATTGAGCCTGGACAGCCGCGAAGTTGCTGGGGTTCCAGATCTCCAACCAACGCAGGATGGAGAGGACCCGGACTTCCTTGACCAGGCCAGCTTGCTCCCGCAGTCGGATCGGAATGCGAATCCGTCCCTGGCCATCGACCTTGCAAGTCTCGGCATCGGCGAGCACGGCGTAGAAGTAGGCCTGAGCCTCGGGATCAAAGGGGTCGGCATCCGCGTAGGGTCCTTCGATGCGCGTAGCGAAGTCTTCGGGCGTGAAAGCCCGGACTCCACCGTCAACGCATGTAAGGACCAGCTCATCAACCTTTGCCTCGGCCATTTGAGTTCGCAGCCGTGCTGGAAGCGCAAGTCGGCCCTTGGAGTCGATCGAAGAAGTGAGCTGGAAGCGTTCACCAAGCATCGTCGTTTCTAAAGGTCCAGTTGCGTTCTCCCACCTTGTACCACTTGGTCCCACCATAAACCACTGACTCCCACATGCAAGCGAAAGTGGGCAAGTCGCGCACTGAATTCAGTATGATGATCCAAGCACCTGATTTTATGTGTGTTTTGGCAATCGCCGCATCGCCGCGAGTCTTACATTCCATTGCACTGGCCCAGGGGGGATCGTCCTGTTGAGATCAGGCCAATCTCACCCCCCGCCTTGCCTCCCACCTCAGCGGTGCTAAAGCTCGGCCTATGTCGAAGAAAAAGGCCAAGAAGGAAGACCCCAACCGTCGCTACGTGGCGCGGAACAAGCGGGCCGCCCATGACTACGAGATCCTCGAGACCTTCGAGGCTGGTCTCGAGCTGCGCGGCTCCGAGGTGAAGACCCTGCGCGGCGGAAAGGGCACCATCGCCGAAGGATATGTGCGCCTGAAAGATGGCGAGGCATTCCTCACTGGTGCCACATTCCCCGAGTACCAACAGGCCAGCTACAACAACCACGCGCCTCAGCGTCCACGGCGGCTCTTGCTCAACAAGAACCAGCTCAAGCGCCTGCATCGGGCAACCACCGAGAAGGGTCTAAGCATTATTCCGGTTGGCCTGTACTTTTCAGGGTCCTGGGTCAAACTTGAGATCGCCCTCGGCCGCGGCAAGAAGCTGCACGACAAGCGCGAGACCCTCAAGAACAAGCAGAACGTGCGTGAGGAGAAACGCCGCCGCTACTGATCCGCGTCAGGGCCACGGTGGGAGAGAGTGGGAGGGATTCCTACTGCTGTCTCTTATACACATCTCCGAGCCCACGAGACGCTACGCTATCTCG
>OJHJ01000352.1_pt1 | contig 19908 bp, 17 predicted proteins | sample 1595201 | NCBI WGS metagenome assembly OJHJ01 (sample SAMN05416832, study PRJEB24817) | seawater metagenome | isolation source: Sea water | place: Canada:Atlantic | collected 2013-07 | reverse complement strand
ATACGAGATAGCGTAGCGTCTCGTGGGCTCGGAGATGTGTATAAGAGACAGTGACCGCCCTGGATCCCATTCCTTTTGACGAGGCACCCCGCGGTACCGGCACCCCTCACGGCGTGAAGGGCATCGCATCTGTGCTCGACTCTCACGGCGTAGATGCCAGCTCCGACCTCTACGACGAGGCGGTTGTTCTGGCGCGACAGGGACACCTGGGACGCGCACGGGACCGCCTGCGCATGCTGCTCTGCTTGGACCCCCACGACGCCGCCGCGCACCTCCTGTTGGCGAAGGTTTTTGGCTCCCAGCAGCGCTGGAGCGACGCCATCAAGGAGCTCGACGGCGCCCAGGCTTGCGGCATGCGGGTGGATCCCACCCTGCGCGGCCGCTTCGAGGCCGCACGCGATGCCTCACGCGACGACGCTGCCCGCAGCGAGCGCATCACTGCCCGCACCGCCGGCGAGGTCAAAGCCCTGCGAGAGGAAGCCCGCCGTCTTCGGGCCGAGAACACCCGCCTGGAGCGCATCGCCAAGGAGGAGACCGACAAGGCCCGCCTCTGGATGAGCGCCACCACCGTGGCGGCCTTCATCGGCCTCTTCGGCCTGGGCATGACCTTGGCCTTTGGCGGCGACAGCGCTCCAGAGACCCCTGAGCTGAGCCCCGAGCTCGACACCCCCGTGGTCATCGCACCCGACGCCCTCGGGCCCGATGCTCAGGTCACTCCTGGCGCCGACCCGGTGCTCACCCCTCCTACTCCAGCAGCCCCAACCGGCGCACGCACCTACACGGTGCGCTCCGGTGACTCCTTGGCCGGCATCTCCGGCAAGGTCTACGGGACCGAAGCACGCTGGAAGGAGCTCCAAGACGCCAACCCAAGCCTGAACGGCGGCATCGCGCTGCAGCCGGGCATGGAGCTGGTGGTCCCTTAGTTTTTAGACGTTTGTGGAGGTGCGGAGCGGTGAGCGCTCCCCTCCCCCCGGCAGATACCCCGTGCCAGGGCCTGCTGTGGTGCCCAGAAGCCGGCCTGGGAAACCAGGCCGGCTCTATGCTCTATCTCTGTCGGCCCCCAACGACAGACAGCCAAGGCTGTCTGCTTTCGGCGGCTCTCTAGCACCGACAGCCATTGCTGAGTGCTCTCGCACCCCTCAGGCTCCACAATCGTTGGAGTCCCAGGCCTCCACCTGTACGCGCTGCCAGGCACTGCCGTCGTAGAACTGGAAGATGTGGAAAGAGTTGAACCCACAGTCCGCTACGAGTGCGGCGCGCAAGAAGGCTCGGTCCACACCATCTGCAGACCAACGCAGGGAGACCACATTCGAGGGCATCTCATCGCTGGAATACAGCAGCTTCCGCTCAGCCTTCCCGGCCACTGCAGCCAAGGCTTTGCCGCCATGGCTCTCGTCCACGAGCAGCACAAAGCGCAGCTGAGGCAGGCTCTCGGGGGACTGGCTGGCCACACACTGCTTCAGGCGCTCCTGGACCTTTGGAGTCACCTTGGCGTGAAGCTGTCCGCTGCCCGGCATGTAGGCGATCTGGCTCACGCTGGTGGGCAAGAACTCTCCGGTGCAGGGATCCAAGACCGCACCGGGCAGGTCTCGGTCAAAGCGGGCCTGGCTCAGGTCTTCGCTGAGCTGAAACTGGCCTCCTGGAAAGCCACCCTGGGAGACGCCCAAACTCTGGTGCAGCTCGTAGGAAGAGACGAGCAGTCCCTCCTCCTGAACCAAGACCTGAAGCAGGTGCACATCGGCCGGAGGCACACTGGCGGCTCGCAGCTCCTTGGAGCCAAAGACCTGACCCAGAGCTTGGTAGCCCTCGCTGCTGGGGAGCTGCCGCTGCGTATTGGGGCTGTGGGCCTCAACAGTGGGCCGGAAGAGCGGGCTCGCGTTGAGCACCGCGGCCGAGCTGTGGCTGCGGTAGGCGCTCTCTGGAGCCAACGCGAGAGTCCAAGTGGCGAAGCGCACGTTGATGTTTTCGCTGTCGGTGCGCTCAAAGCCCCCCAGGGACACCTGGGTCTCGGTCGGACGCAGGCTGACGCAGTAGTCATCCCAGAAGGGTCGGGCGTAGTAGGACGGCACACCCGCTCGCTCATTGGCCTGCAGAGCCCTCTTCATTTCAGGGCCGCCATAGCCTTCGGGCCCTGGTGGACCCGCTTGGCAGAACGTCTGAACGAAGTCCTTGCTCGTGGCGAGACGGGCCGGCGCCGCCTCGGCCACAAGCTTGGAGGACACAAAGCCCCTCTGGTCCGCCATGCGCACCAACTCCCAGTCGCCAGGCGTCTCCTGCAGCTGCACACAGCTTCCCCAGGGCAACGCGGCCACCACCTCGGCCTGCTTGGAGGGCCCCGCACGCAGGAAGACCTGGTCTCCCGTCACGTAGCGGGCGTTCTCTGATTTCTCACAGGCCTCCACCGAGAGTAGATCCGCGGCCTTGGCCGGCCAGTGCTCGCTCAGGTCCACCGACAGCGCTGCTCTCTTGCCATCCCAGTCCAGCAGGTAGACCACGGCCGCGCTGTGCTCTTGGACCAAGACCACCCGCTCCACGGTGTCCGCTCGGACCACTATGCTGCGCTCCGAAAGCTTTCGGGGCCCCTTGGACTCCATCGCGAAGACCTGCACCCGCAGATGGCCGTCGTCGAAGACACCCGTGTGCGCGACGACCATGAGCGCGCCATCGGGGGTCAGCTGTGGAATCCCGGCGGCCACCTCCAGCGCTCCGCTCTCCGGGTGCACCATCACCACCCCGCCCTGCTCCCCATACCAGGCCGCGTAGCCCACATAGAGCCCAACTTCCGGCACCCACAGCATGCCGTGGAAGGAGCGGTGCATCTCCTCGTAGTGCTTCCAGCTGCCATCGTTGAGCCGCAGCTCCACCGTCTGGGTCCACTCACCCGGACGGCCAGAGTCCTTCAGCTCCGGGAAGCGCACGCGCTCAGCGCTGGCCTGCTCCAAGGGGCCGCATCCCGGAAAGGGCGTCGCTTCGGTGCGGGTGGTGCAGCGCACCGCCTCAGCCAGGGCCTTGTTGGCCGCCTGGACGTCGCTGGGGCGCACAGTCCCAGCCGCTGAGGAGGCTGCCATCTGCAGAGGACTCTCCGCCTGGGCCGAAGCCCCACAGACCAGGAGAGCCAGGGCGGCGATCGAAGAGAGTCGAAGAGAGAGGGACTGCATGCTTGGGCCTGCTCAGGTGGGATTCACCCGAGCACAAAGCAAGGAGCGGGCCAAGACTGGCCCACCCCCAAAGCTCACCCTGCGACCAAGGCCTCGAGGGCCTTCAAGTCGTCCTCGAGCGGGGCAATCGCTTGCCACCAGGTCTCTGGATCCCGCAGGTCCAAGCCCAGGGTCTCCATGGCCAGGTCCTCACCGCCCTGCCAACCCGTACGGCGAAGCAGCTCGATGTAGTCCTGGTGGGCCTCGGGGCCGCGCTCCATGACCTGGCGGTACACCAGCTGGGCGAAGAGGTAGCCATAGGTGTAGGGGTAGTTGTAGAAGCTGCGGCCACCAATGTAGAAGTGCAGCTTGGCGCACCAGAAGCTGGGGTCGTAGCGCTCCAGGGCCTCGCCGTACCAGCGCTTCTGAATGCCCACAATCTCTTCACGCAGGGCCGCGGGATCCAGCGGACCCTCCCGGCGCATGCGGTAGAGCGCGCGCTCAAAGTCGTAGCGCATCGGGATGTTCATCAGGAAGCTCACGCCGGCCATCAAGCGGGCATCCAGCATCGAGCGCTTGGACTCGTCATCCTTGGCCGCGCGAAGGGCCGCATCCCGCACCAGCGACTCGGCGAAAATGGACGCGGTCTCGGCCAGTGTGGAGGGAATCGCACGCTGGCTGGGGGGCAGGTCCGCGGTCACGTGGTTGTGGTAGGCGTGGCCCAGCTCATGGGCCAAGGTGACCGTGCTGCGGAAGGTGCCGCCGTGGGTCATGAAGATGCGGCTCTGGGCGATGCCAGGTGCAAAAGCACACCAGCCTCCAGGGCGCTTTCCGCCGCGGTCCTCGGCCTCGATCCAGTTCTCGCCAAAGGCGCGCCCGGCGAAGGCCTGAAGGTCTGGATGGTAGGCCCCAAAGTGGGTCATCACAAAGGACTCAGCCTGGGGCCAGTCCTGCTTTGCGGCGGTGCTGGGCAGGGGTGCGGCCAGGTCCTCCCAGGACATCTGCTCCAGGCCCAGCAGCTTGGCCTTGAGCTTGAGGTAGCGCAGCAGAATGGGCTGGGCGCGCCGGGAAGCCTCGAGCATGGCGTCCAGGGAGGCGCGCTCCAAGCGGTTGGCTGCCAGGGTGTCTGCGAGCTCGTCCAGACCTCGCCGGTCATTGATGGTCTGGCGTGCTCCGACGATGTGGGTCAGGGCACGGGCACAGTCGTCTTCTGCCGAAGTCCATGCTTCCTGCAGACCCTCGTAAGCTTGGTCACGCACGGTGGCGTCCTGGCTGCCCAGGCGGTTCTGGGCCTGTCCAGCGCTCAAGGACTCCTCTCCCAGAGTGACGGTCAAGCGGCCGCTGATGCTGTCGTACATGCGGGACCATGCACCGATTCCGTCACGGGACAGCTCGGTGGCCAGAGCCTGCTCGCCCAAGGGCAAGAGCAGGTGGCCTTGGTCGCGCATGCGTCGCAGCTTGGGCAGCTGCTCGGCGATCTCCGGACGCGCGATCAGCGCATCAAAGCCTTCCTGACTGCCGCGCGCGATGGCGTCCTGAACGGGGACCCAGGCTCGGGAGAAGCGGTTCCAGAGGGCCCCGCTGCGGGCAGCCGCGCGCTCCCCGGCCTTGTTCTTGACGTCTTCACAGAAACAGCAGTGCGCAAAAGTGGAGATTTGATGCGCCTTGGCGCTCAGCAGCTCGGCGTCTACCAGCCAAGCTGTCCAATCCGCGATCTGCGCGGGCAGGGCCGGCAGAGCGTCCGCCCGACTCAAGAGATCCTCGACCTTGGCCTCGGTCTCGCTCACGGCGTCCAAGTAGGCAGAACCGTCGGCTCCGCCGCTGAACAGCGGCTCCAGGTCCCAGCGTGGTGCACTCATCGGCAGACTCCCTCAGTGGTGGCGGGCAGTGTACTGCTATCCTTCGGCATGGATCGCCTGTCCCAGATTCGTGCGTTGATCGAAGCCGAGATGGCCGGTCTGCCCACCGAGCGCCATGACCCCAGCCAGGGACTGCCGCTACAAGTGGTCAGCTTCGGCGCAGACGAGGTCACTGCGGCCCTTCAATGCATGCTCTCCACTTGGGTCACGATGGGCCCCAAGGTGCGAGAATTTGAGGCCGAATGGGCTGCTTGGTGCGGGGCCAAGCACGGGGTGATGAGCAACTCAGGCAGCTCGGCCAACCTGCTGATGCTTGCGGCCATGGTCGAGACCGGTCGCTTGCAGCGCGGCGACGAAGTCCTGGTGCCCGCTGTGGCCTGGAGCACCAGCCTGTTTCCCGTTCAGCAGTGCGGACTGGTGCCTGTTCTGGTGGACGTGCATCCCCAGACCTTGTGCATGGACCCGGCCGCCGCCAAGGCCGCGATGGGACCCCGCACAAAGGCAGCCCTGGCCGTTCACATGCTCGGTCAGCCCACTCGGGTCGATGCCCTGCGGGAGCTTGGCCTCGTGGTGCTGGAAGATGCCTGTCCGGCTCCTGGCGCCGAGATCGCTGGATTGGGGCGCGCCGGCTCCATGGGCCACGCTGGCTCCTTCTCCTTCTTCTTCTCCCACCACATCACCACGGTCGAGGGCGGCATCACGGTCACCAACGATCCTGAGCTGGCCGATGCGATGCGCAGCCTACGGGCCCATGGCTGGGTGCGGGAGCGCGAGGACAAAGCGGACTGGGAGCAGAAGCACCCTGAGATCGACCCACGCTTTCTCTTCGTGAGCTCCGGCTGGAACCTGCGCCCCACGGAGATGGCCGGCGCGATGGGCTTGATTCAGCTGCAGCGACTGCCGCCTTGGCTGGAGCGCCGCCGCGAGAACCACCGCCACTGGTGTGAGCTCCTGGCTCCCCTGGCCCCCAAGCTGCGCTGCTTCCCGATGCGAGAAGGGGAGACCCACGCGGCCTTCTCCTTCGCCATGCTTCTGGAAGAAGGAATCGAGCGTGCGCCCGTCATGGCCGCACTGGAGTCCAGCGGCATCGCCACCCGCCCCATCTCAGGCTCCAACCTCGCACGCCAGCCTGCCTTCGAGCGGGTTCCTGGCGCGCGTATTGGGGGCCCCCTTCCTGTTGCTGATGCCGTCCACGAACGCGGCTTCTTTGTCGGCAACAGCCACGCCTTTCACGCAGGACATGGCGCGCTCTTGGCCGCCCGACTGCAGGAGATCCTGGCATGAGCAACAACTCTGAGCGCCGCATCGTCGTCACAGGAGGGGCCGGCTACTACGGCTCTCTGGTGGTCCGTCAGCTCTTGGCCGCTGGCTACCGCGTCCACGTCGTGGACAACCTGATGTACGGCCCCATGTCGCTGATGGAGCTCTTCATCCACGAGCGTTTCTCCTTTACCCGGGGCGATGTGCTGGACACCGAGCTGCTCAAGCGCGAGCTGGATGGTGCCTGGGCCTGTGTTCACCTGGCGGCGCTGGTGGGCTATCCGCTGTGCAAGAAGGAGCCTGAGCGTGCCGTGGCGGTCAACGTGGGCGGCACAAAGTCGGTGCTGGAGGCCTTGGATCCACAGACCAAGCTCATCTACGCCTCCACCGGCAGCAACTACGGAGAGGTGCAAGGCGTCTGCACCGAGGAGACCCCGCTCAACCCCCTGAGTCTCTACGGCGAGACCAAGACCGAGGCCGAATACCTCTGTATGGCCCGCGGCCACGTCAGCTCCTACCGATTCGCCACGGCATTCGGACTCTCGCCGCGGCTGCGCTTGGACTTGATGATCAACGACTTTACCTGGCAGGCCCTGGTTCAGCGCTATCTCTTGGTCTACGAAAAGCACTTTCGCCGGACCTTTATCCACGTCCGCGACATGGCGCGCTGCGTGGAACACACCCTGGAGAACTGGGAGACGATGCAAGGCAACGTCTACAACGTGGGCGATGACTCCATGAACTTCACCAAAGAGGAGATCGTGCGTCTGCTCCAGTCCAAGATCCAGTTTGCCTGCCACTTCGCCGAAGTCGGGAGCGATGCGGACAAGCGCGACTACGAGGTCTCCTACCAGAAGATCCGAGCCACGGGCTTCCGCACCTCCATCAGCATGGAGCAAGGCGTACATGAGATGGTCCGAGGGCTCAGTCTCTTGGAGTTTAGAAAGCCCTACTCCAACGTGTAGAGGAGCCTTGTGTCCCGTGTATTGGTCACCGGCGGTGCCGGGTTTTTGGGGTCCTGGATCGTACGAGGTCTGACTGCCCGCGGCTACACCTGCAGCGTGCCGCGCTCCAAGGAATACGATCTGCGCGAGGCCGCCGCCTGCTCAGACTTGCTCAGCGATTCCAAGCCCGACTGGGTCATCCACGCGGCCGTCAACGGCGGCGGCATCGGCTACATGCGGGCCCACGCCGCAGACGTGATGCACGACAACGTGCTGATGAGCACCCACTTGATGGAGGCCTGCAGGCGGGCCAAGATCGAGCGCTTCGTGGGCGTCTCCAGCGTCTGCGCCTATCCCCGCATCGTGCCCATTCCCATGCGAGAGCCGGACCTTTTCCAAGGCTATCCAGAGCCCAGCAACGCCGGCTACGGGCTCTCCAAGCGCTTGATGATGGAGCACGGACGGGCCCTGCACGAGCAGTACGGCATGCGCTGCGTGTTCCCCATGCCGACCAATCTCTATGGGCCTGGGGACGACTTTGACCCCCGCTCTAGCCACGTCGTGCCTGCACTGATTCGCCGCTGTTTGGAGGCGGTAGACTCCGGCGCCGAGTCCATCACCGCTTGGGGAACGGGCACAGCCACCCGAGAGCTTCTGTATGTGGAGGACTGCGCCCAAGCCGTCATCGCGATGGCCGAGCAGTGGGAGAGCCCGGAGCCGGTGAACATCGGAAACGGCGAGGAGTTCACCATCAAACGCTTGGTACACACCATCGCTGAGCACTGCGCCTTTGAGGGGGAGATCCTCTGGGACATCACCAAGCCGGACGGCCAGCCCCGCAAGTGCTTGGACACCTCGCGGGCCACGGAAGGACTGGGCTGGAGCGCCCAGGTCGACCTGCACGAGGGCTTGAGGCGCACCATCTCTTGGTACCGGGAGAACCGTTGAGGCGTGATCCCCTCACAGGGCCAAGAGCCGAGATCTACGCCCATTTTCGACGCTTTCAGAGTCCCATGTTCACCCTGTGCACCCAAGTACCGGTGGCCTTGCCCAAGAGCGAGTACTTCAGCGGCATTCTCTGGGCCATCCTTCACGCGGCCAACCAAGTGCCCGAGCTGCGGGACCGCATCGTGGTGGACGGACAGGACTGGATCGAGCGCCATCCCCGCGTGGACACCACCTGCACAGTCGCTACAGAGGACGGGGCATTTCTGTTCTGCGAGATCCTCTGGAACCCCGACCGGCAGGCCTTCTTGGACGCTCTTCCAGCGCACATACAGAGCGCCCGCGAGCACGGCAAGCTCTTGCCCAAGGGCCCCCTTCGGGCCGACATGTTGTACCTGAGCTGCCTGCCTTGGAGCACGGTACACAGCGTGCAGCACGCCATGCCTGGCGACCCAGACGACTGCATCCCTCGTATCCTTTGGGGGAAGGTCGACAATGGCCAAGTCGGAGTCTGTGTAACAGCACACCACTCCTTGGTCGACGGCCGACACATCGCACAGTTTTACAAGCACCTACGCTCCGCACTGCGCGAGCACCCCAGCCCAGAGGCGGAGAGAGAATGACTGCAGAGAACACGGCGGAGCGCGTCGCCAAGCGGGCCGACCAGGCCTTTGATGAGACTCTGGAGCAGCTCTGCGCCTACCTGCGTATTCCTGCCATCTCCTGCGATGAAGCCTACTTCGGGGACGTACGCAAGCTGGCCGAGCGCATCCGAGAGGATCTGGAGGCCCTGGGACTGGACAACGCGCACCTGCTGGAGCTGCCCGAGGCCCTGCCTTGTGTGGCGGCAGAGTGGCTGCACGCCGGTCCCGATGCGCCCACCATCTTGATCTACGGACACTTGGACTTGCAGCCGGTGAACCTGGCCAACTGGCGCACGGACCCACACGAGCCCGTGGTGGTGGACGGACGCCTCTATGGCCGAGGCGCCGCAGATGACATGGGCGGCTGGATCTCCCACTTGGCAGCCCTGAAGGCCTGGAAGCAAGAGACGGGCGGCTTCCCTTGCAACGTGCGCCTGCTCATTGAAGGAGAAGAGGAGATCGGCTCGCCGAACCTCGAGCGCTTCATGGACACCTTCCCCCAAGCCTTCGACTCCGACGTGATGGTGCTCACCGACTGTGAGAACCCCAGCACCAGCGTGCCGGGGCTGACCGTCAGCCTGCGCGGCCTGCTGGAGGTGGAGCTGACCTGCAGCTCCCTGCAGGCTGATGGCCACAGCGGACTGTGGGGCGGCATGGTGCCGGACCCCGCCATTGCTCTGATCCAGCTCATCGGGCGCCTGGTGGACGAGGACGGCCGCATGAAGGTGGGCCGCGTAGATGTGGGCCAAGAGTGGGCCAAGGCCAGCTTCGATGTGCCGCTCAACAACGAGGTGATCCGCAAGGGCTCCCACATGCTCGAGGGCGTGGACCCGCTGCCCCTGCGCGGGCGCTCCGCTGCGGAGTGGATGTGGCGCCAGCCTGCCCTCACCGTGGTGGCCACCACCTTGCCCACGCCGGCGGAGAAGAAGAACGCCATCCGCACCCACGCCAGCGCCACCCTCTCCATTCGTGTGGCGCCCGGCATGTCCAGCGAGACCCTCTGGGAGCTGGTGCAGGCGGAGCTGACACGAGATGCCCCCCAGGGTGTGCTCGTGGAAGCCGAACAGCTGCCGGGCCCCGGCGAGGGCTGGCTCTACACCCCAAAGGGCCCCGCCTTCGAGGCAGCAGACCGCGCCTACGTGAAGAGCTGGGGCGCACCGCTGGTCCAGGTCGGCGTGGGAGGCTCCATCCCCTTCGTCGCGCTCTTTGGCCGACGCTTTGGAGACTTGCCCTTGATCCTCAACGGCGTGATGGATCCCCTGACCACCGCGCACGGGCCCAACGAGTCCATGGATCTGGGCATCTTCCGCAAGGCCATCGCCGCCAACGTGTTCCTGCTCGATGAGCTGGCGGCCCTGGGCAAGGCGGGCCTGAAGGCATGATTCTCTGCCTGTCCCTGCTGGCTTGCTTGGAGCGCACCACCGGTGAGCCTGAGCCCTTGGATCCGCGCTTTACAGCCGGCGCCACAGAGAGCGGCGGCCAGGTGGTGACCCACGACCCAGAGGCCGGACCGACTTCACCCTTTGGGGCGGACGCAGAGGATGGAATCACGGTGCGGGGCAGCCTGACCTCGCCTGTGGAAGAGGTGATCTCCCTGGACATCCTGACCATCGATCCCACGAGCGAGGCCGGTGTGTCCATGGTGGGGCGTGTGCTCTTCCCAGACGGCGGCACCTTCGAGCTCCAGGTGCCCAAAGAACAAGGTGAGCTGACTCTGCAGTTCTTCGTGGATCAGGGACGCCCCGGACCGGACGACGGAGATCCCTTTGTGGCGCGCGCGATCCTTGTGGAGAGCGAGGACCTAGACCTGGGAGAGCTGGCCTTGGTCGTTGGGGGCCGCGCCCTCGCGCCAGTACCCGGCGCCCGCAGCCATGTTTGGCCTTCTCACCCCGGACCATGGACCCGGGTACAAGGCATGGTGATCGCAGAAGGGGACACGCCGGTGGCCGTGGACATCCGCAAACCCGATCCCAACAGCCAGACCGGGGACGCCTTCGTTGGCAAAGAGCAGCTCTCCGCCCCGGGACCCTTCACCCTGATGGTGCCCCAAGGCCTCGGCGAGCTGACTCTTCAGTTCTTCCAAGACGCCGGCGGTGATGGGCCGAGCGCAGACGATCCCTTCGCCGAGCAGTCCATCGACATCCAGGATCAGGCGCGCCTCACCCTGGAGGTCACCCTGCGCGCGCAAGCCCCGGCGCCCGCAGAATAGGGACCCCAGGAACAAAAAAAGGGGCCGCCAAGATGGCGACCCCTTTTTCTTGAACAGCCCCGTGGGGCCATCTTGTCGGGACTTTTCAGTCCTTGAAGATGCTGTTCAGGAAGTCCAGACCGTTCTCGTTCTCGCCGATGGACTGGCCGCTCTGCAGCTTCTGGCCGAGGAGGTAGGCGTCGTACGCGAAGATCATCTGGGGGATGAAACCGAGACCGCAAATCCAGAGCACCATGGTGGCGACAATGGCGATGATGCCCTTCTTCTGCTGGCCCATCATCAGGTAGCCGACGCCGCCCAGAACGAGGAAGTTCAGAAGTGCGGGAACGATCGGGTTGGTATCAGGCTTCGAGATCTCACCCATGGCAGGCTCCTAGTCATTTTCTCGGGCGTTGTGGAAGGTCCCGAGTGATCGACGCGACATTATGCCAAGTTGCACGAGTGAGCAAGGGGGGCCCCAAGGAATGAGTGAGTGATAGACTCCTGAGCCGGGTGTCTGCGGGCTCGGCGTGAGGAGAATGTGATGAGACTTCGACTGGCATGGTCCCTTCCCATCTTGGGCTTGCTCTGGGCACCCAATGCCCTGGCAGCGCGCGGCGCGAGCCAACAAGGCGACTTGGTGATCACGGAAGTGATGACCAGTCCGGAGAACGGCGTGCCCAACTACGCAGGGCAGTGGTTCGAGATCCGAAATGTGGCCGACGAGCTGCTCTTTCTCGAAGGACTCACGATCGAGAACGCAACAGGGACCGAGGTCATCACCCTGCCCGCGGGCAGCGGACTGCAGCTCGCGGTCGGCGACCATCTGGTCTTTGGCGTCTCCTCAAATGACTCCGACTCCGGCGCAGCCGACTTCAACGGCGGCATCCCGGTTGACATCACCTACTCCTTCTTCACCGAGATGAACCTGGACCCGTCGGCCGATGCGCTGATCATCAAGCACACCGCCTCAGGCACGGTGCTCGATGCGGTGAATTGGACGACCGAATGGAGCCTGCCAGAGGGCGCGAGCCTTCAAGCGGGGCCACACGCCCTCTACGAGTGGCCCAACGACTTGGCCTACAACTGGTGCGCCTCGGCCAAGTACATCGCGCCCTTGGGATTGAAGGGCACCCCAGGCGAGGACAACGAGCCCTGCGCAGGGGCTGGCGATGACGCGGACGGTGACGGCTACTCCGAGTCCCAAGGGGACTGCGATGACACCGACGCCTACGTGAACCCAGGCACCATCGACGGGGCGGGGGCCTACCCCATCGACGGCGTGGACTTCATTTTCGGCGCGGCCAACGACGATGCGGACTGCGACGGGCACCGGGACAGCGGGCTGACGGACGATGACGTAGACGGCTGGGCCGAGGTCGATGGCGACTGCGATGACGACTACTTCTACGTGAACCCCGGCGTGAACGAGGGCAAGAACGCCGACGGCGTGGACGACGACTGCAACTGCTGGATCGACGATGTGGACCAGGACGGCGACGGCTTCACCACCCTGGTGGGTGCAAGCTACAGCCTGATCGGCTTGGTGGAGCCCTTCTGCCAGACCGACGCGGAGACCGACTGCCTGGATGAGAGCGACGACATCACGGTCACGGGCAACCCCAAGCTGATCAACCCGGACGCGACCGAGGTGCCCTACGACGGCATCGACCAGGACTGCGACGGCTTTGACGAGTGCGATGTCGACGGAGACAGCTACGACGCCGAGGAGTGCGGGGGACTGGACTGCGATGACAGCAATCCAGAGATTCGCCCCGGCATCCCGGACGCCGACGCGGCTGCGGACGGCGTCGACAACGACTGCGATGGCATCGTGGACAGCCCGGACCGGGACGGCGACGGATTCGGCATCAACGATGGGGACTGCGATGACGAAGACGTCGACGTGAACCCTGCCGTGGAGGAGCGCTGTGATGACGGCGTGGACAACAACTGCGATGGTTGGGTCAACGAGAACTGCGCCTACCCCGCTGCGACCGCGACCCTGAGCGGCGGCTCGCTGATCCCTTGGGGTTGCAGCGCGGCCAGCGGAGCGCTCGGCGGGACCTCGGGGGCGGTGGCCGTACTGGCGATGCTCGCGATGATTGCCCTTAGGCGCCGGGAGGAGGTGTGATCATGGGACTCTTTCTACTCCTCTCCTCCTTCGCCCAGGCCCAAGACCAGAGCCTGGACATCGAGCAGTTCAAGCCGGCCTCGGACCACTACGGCTACTTCCAGACCCACTCCGCAGACACCCTGGGCCACATGCAGGTGGGCGTTGGGATCTGGGGCAACTACGCCAAGAATCCGTTGGTCCTGCGCGGCCCAGACGGCGAGCAGGTCCCCCTGCTCTCAGACGGAACCGGCTCCCCCATCGACGGCCGCTTCACGGGCAACGCCCAGCTCGGTGTGGGCATCACGAACTTCGCCTCCATCTCAGCGGATCTGCCCATCGTGCTCTGGCAACAGGGCTACGACATCTCCAACCTCAACGGCACCAGCCAGCCCCCAGCCCTCAAGGCCAGTGGCCTAGGCGATCTGCGTGTGGTGCCGAAGATCGCCCCCCTCTCCAGGGACGAACAGCCCCTGGGATTGGCGTTGGTGGTCCCTGTGACCATCCCCACAGGCGGAACCGAAGGCTTCTTGGGTGAGGGCGCCATGACAGCGACCCCGACCCTGGCCGTGGAGTTCTCCGACGCTGGGATCTGGAGCCGCTCCTACAAATGGCGCGCGGCGGCCAACCTGGGCTACCTGGTGCGCCAAGGCGACCGGGTGCGCGACGTCGAGGTCCCCAACGCGATGGTCTACAGCGCCGCAGTGGGCTTCCGGCCAACCGAGCCCATCGAGCTCATCGCGGACCTGCACGGTCAGAGCTACGGCAGCTCCGTGGCGCAGAACCCCCTGGAGTTGAACCTGGGCGTCAAGGCCTTGATCGGTCCCTGGGTAACCTTGAACGCCGGCTTTGGTCTGGGCGTTCTCCCCGGTCTCGGCACACCGGACTACCGCGGTTTCTTGGGCCTGAGCGCAGCCCCAAGCTTTGACCCCGACGCCCGAGACTCGGACGGTGACAGCGTGCCGGACGGCATGGACCGTTGCCCCAAGCACGCCGAGGACTTGGACGGCTGGCAAGACGAGGACGGCTGCCCCGAGTCCGACAACGACTCCGATGGCATCGAGGATCTGGTGGACCGCTGTCCCGATGACCCCGAGGACGATGACGGCTTCATGGACAACGATGGTTGCCCAGAGGACGACAACGACAAGGACGAGATCCTCGACATCGACGACAAGTGTCCGGACGATGCGGAGACGGTCAACGGCTTTGAGGACGAGGACGGCTGCCCAGACGACGATCCAAGCACCGACTCGGACGGCGATGGCTTTGCAGACGGCGTGGACCGCTGCCCCTACGACGCCGAGGACATGGACGACTTCGAGGACGACGATGGCTGTCCCGACGAGGACAACGACCGCGACGGAATCTTCGACATGGAAGATGCCTGCCCGGACGTGCGCGAGACCTTCAACGGCAACGAAGACGAAGATGGCTGTCCCGATGAGGGCCGCGTGGAGCTCAAGGACGACAAGATTGAGATCTACGACAAGGTCTACTTCGAGACCGGAAAGGCCACGATCAAGCAGGAGTCCTACGGGCTGCTGGACGAGGTGGCCGCGGTCATGAAGGGCAACCCGCAGCTTCTGCTGGTGCGCATCGAGGGCCACACCGACTCAGACGGAAACGAGCTGAGCAACCTGAAGTTGAGCCAGGCCCGCGCAGAGGCTGTCCGCACCTACCTGATCAAGCAGGGTGTTGCGGCGGACCGACTGGCAGCGGTTGGCTTTGGCGAGGCCATGCCGGTAGAGAGCAATGCAACGGCCCAAGGCAAGGCCAACAACCGCAGGGTTGAGTTCCTCATCGCCAAGCAGGAGTAGGCATGTTGCTGTGGTGGCTGGCCGGGTGCATCGGCGCCATCGATCAGCCCATGGACCCCTCGAACACCAACCCGGTGGTCTTCGAGGTGCCCAAGGGTTCGTCCGCAGGGGGCCTAGGCCCCGCACTGATGGACGCAGGGCTGATCCCCGATGAGCTGACTTGGAAGCTCTACCTGAAGCGGGACAAGGCTGGAGGCTGCCTGAAAGCGGGCAACTTTGAGCTGAGTCCAGCGATGACCATGGCCGAGCTGATGGAGACGATGTGCAAAGCGCCCATCGCCGACGAGGTGCAGGTCACCTTCGTTGAAGGCTGGCGCATGCGCGAGATCGACGCCGAGCTCTCGCGCTTGGGTCTGATCGAGGCTGGTACCTACTGGGCCGCGGCCAAAGATCCGGGGCGCTTTACCCTGCCCGCAGGGCTGGAAGGCCTGACCTCGCTTGAGGGACTGCTGCTCCCTGAGAGCTACTCGGTGCCCGCCGATGGCGTGGACGTGGAGGTGTTGATCCAGCGGCAGATCGACCTCTTGGACTCCCGCTTTGTGCAGCCCAACCAGGCGGCCATCGACGCCTCGGGACGCAGCTTGTACGAGCTGCTCATCGTGGCCAGCATGTTGGAGCGGGAAGAACCCCGGCCCAGCAACCGGCCCGTGGTGGCCGGCGTGATGTGGAAGCGTCTGGACAACCAGTGGAACCTGGGCATCGATGCGACCAGCCGCTACACTTTGGCGGATTGGAACGACCGAAAGGCCTTCCTGCGCCAGCTTCGCGACCCCGCCGACGTGTACAACACCCGTCTGCGTGGGGGCCTGCCGCCTACGCCGATTGGGAACGCGAGCATCGAGAGCCTGAACGCTGCCCTCTCCCCAGAAGGCAGCGAGTACTGGTACTACCTGCATGACTCCGAGGGGAACTTGCACCCCGGGCGCAGCTTGGCGGAGCACAACGCGCTTAAACGCAAGTACAACGTCTACTAGGCGTGGTTGAACTCGCCGGAGAGCGCTTCGCACTGGACAGCACACATGTGGGTCTGGCCTGTGCGACTTTTCCAGAGATGCAAGCCTTGGCTGTGCTCGAGCAGCTCCCCAAGCTGCGCTCTCTCTCTCTAGGCAGCAGCAACATTAACGACTCCGGCTTGGCCATCGTGGCCAAACTCGGGGGCTTGGCGCAGCTGGATCTGCAGGAGACGCCGGTCACCGCTCAGGGCCTCGCTCACTTGCGCACTCTGCCCAAGCTGAGCTGGCTGCGCCTCAAAGAGTGCCCAGCCTTGGGGCCAGAGGCCACGGCCGTCCTCTCTCGTTTCCCGGCACTGACCGAGCTGCAGCTGCATGGATCGGGCATTTCAAGCGCCGACTTGCCCCCTCTGGCGGCACTCAAGGGGCTCAGAGACCTGCTGCTGGACCGCCACTCCGTGAGCATCAAAGCGGTTGAGGCACTCTCGGCGCAGCTGCCCTCCTGCTGCATCCTGGTGAAGGGTCACGGGGAGTGCCTTGGGGGTCGGTACCGTCACTTTGGAGGTGATTGAGGGACCGCGCGGCGGCCAGCAGGCTATACGCCGCCCATGATCACCATCACCAACCTCGCCATGTCCTATGGCGGCCAAGTCCTGTTCACCGACTGCAACCTGCAACTGGACAAGGGCAAGCGCTACGGCATCGTCGGGGCCAATGGCTCGGGCAAGTCCACCCTGCTTCGGATCTTGAGCAAGGAGGAGCCCCCTCAAGAAGGGGACGTGACCCGGCCCAAGATGAGCCGCATGGGCGTGCTGGAGCAAGATCACTTCGCCTACGAGGACACCCGCATCTTGGATGTGGTGATGATGGGCAACCCGGTTCTCTGGGACGCCATTCAGGGCAAAGAGGCCATGTTCGCAGGCGGCCCCGATGCCTGGGACGATGACAAGTACGCCGAGATGGAAGACATCATCCATCAGTTCGACGGCTACATGCTCGAGGCCCGCGCAGCCCAGATCCTGGAAGGTCTAGGCATCCCCACCGAGAAGCACGACCAGCCCCTGCGCTCCCTGAGCGGTGGCTACAAGCTGCGCGCTCTGCTTGCCAAGACCCTGGCGGCTGACCCCGACATCCTGCTGCTCGATGAGCCCACCAACCACTTGGACATCTTGGCCATCCGCTGGCTGGAGAGCTTCCTGGTGGAGTTCTCCGGGTGCACTGCGGTCATCAGCCATGACCTGCGCTTCTTGGACTCTGTGGCCACCCACATCATCGACGTGGACTACCAGGCGGTCACGCTCTACAAGGGCAACTACACCGCCTTTGAGAAGTCCAAGGTGGAGGAGCGGGAGCGCCGCGAGGGCGAGATTGGCAAGCGCGAGAAGGAGATCGCCGAGCACAAGGCCTTCATCACCCGCTTCAAGGCCAAGGCCTCCAAGGCCCGCCAGGCCAACTCACGCCAGAAGCGCATGGAGAAGATCGTCATCGACACCCTGCCGACCAGCTCTCGGCGCCATCCACGCTTCGTGTTCAAGCAACGCCGCCAATCGGGCCGCCACGTACTCAAGACCAAGGGCATCTCCAAGGCCTACGGCGACCTGCAGGTGCTCAGGAACGTCAGCTTTGAGATCGAGCGCGGCGAGCGGGTAGCCGTGGTCGGGGCAAACGGGGTCGGAAAGTCCACTCTGCTCAAGATCTTGGTCAACGCCCTAGAAGGGGACGCAGGCACCTTTGAGTGGGGACATGAAGTGCACCTGGGCTACTTCCCTCAGGACCACCACGAGGCCCTGGGCAACCCCAAGCAGACCGTGCACGAGAGCATGTGGGAGTCGGTGCCCGAAGAGGGCCTGGGCCAGGTGCTCTCCAGGCTGGCACAGGTGCTCTTCGACAAGGACGACTCCGCCAAGCGCGTCGAGAACCTCTCCGGCGGCGAGGCCGCACGACTGCTCTTCTCCCGCATCTCCTCCTCCGAGCCCACAGTGATGATCCTGGACGAGCCCACCAACCACTTGGACATCGAAGGCCTGCGCGCGCTGGCTGGGGCCCTGAACAAGTACCCGGGCACCCTGATCTTCGTGAGCCATGACCGCTGGTTCGTGGACAAGCTGGCCACTCGGATCCTGGAGATCACGCCCACCGGGCTGAACGACTTCAGCGGGACCTGGAGCGAGTACCTGGCCCAGGGTGAGGACCACTTGGACGCCGAGGCCGTGGTCGCCAAGGAGCGCCGCGAGGCCCGTGAGGCCAAGAACAAGCGGAAGCGCAAGGGGAAGTGAGCCCGCTCATCGCCATCCTGGCCTTGCCGGTGCTCATCCACCTGGCCCCCCTCTCGGGGGTCTTGGGTGCCGCGCGTCTGGAGAAGCTCTACGGCGCCAAGATCAAGGACCCCAACGTGCTGCTGGCGATGCGGCACCGAGCGGTGATCTTTGGAATCCTGGGCTTGGGTCTGATCGCCGCGATGATCTGGCCCAGCGTGGCCGTGCCGGTGATTGTGGGCACGATCTTGAGTGACCTGGCGTTCCTGGTGCTTGCGCTGATGACCCGGGAGCGCAGCCCCGAGATGAACAAGGTGCTGGCGGCGGACGTGTTCTCGCTGATCTGCCTGGGACCAGCGCTCGTCATCGCGCTCTGAGACCGGTTTGGCAAGCGGACATCGCGTTCCGCCCAGCAGGCCTCTCGTGATAGCTTTCAGCATGGCTTTTCTACTCCTCCTGGGCTGCTTCAACGCGACCTCCGACTGCGCTGAAGCAGATCTCTTCCACGTCTACGCCCACCCAGGCGGGGAGTTTGGTGGCTGCACCTTTGAGAGCGCCCGCGACATCAAGGGGGTGCGCTGCCTGGGCAAGCCCTTCGCCACGAGCCTCTGGCCCGATGGCTCCGTGGCGTATTGCTACCTGGACGGCGCGCAGACGGTCGCCGATATCGCCCTCCCAGTAGACAGCAGTGTGAGTCTCTACGAGGACGGACGCATCGGTAGCTGGTCGATCAGCCCAAACAGCGAAGGCCCCTCTGAGACCGCCACCTACAAGGGCCAGGCCTGTACCCGCGCGGAGTTCCACACCAACGGCCAGATGGCGTCCTGTGTGACCTTTGGTGCGCAAGGCTCCAAGGACAGCCTGTCCCAGAAGTGCTGGGACGAGAATGGGGGGGACGTCGACGTGCGCACCTGTAGAAGACGCGAGCTCGACTCGCCCTACTCACTGTGGAGCGCCCGGGCGAAGAAGACCAAGCGCTAGCGCCAAAGGGCGGTGTAGCGGGACTTGCTTTAGGTCACTATGCCCGGCGGCCGCTTGTTGGCCCAGGGCCGGGCCTGCTCCAGCTGCGCGGAGATGCGGAAGAGCGTGGCCTCATCGCCGAAGGCCGCCGAGAGCTGAACGCCGATGGGCAGGCCCTCGTGCTCAAAGAGCGGCAGGCTCGCCGCGGGCTGTCCCGTCTGGTTGAAGAGCTGGGTGTTCGGGGTCCAGGCCAAGGTGTCGGTGCCCAGCTTCTTGATGGTGAAGTCGAGCAGGGACTTGAAGCCCAAGATGCGCAACAGGGCCATCTGGGCGTGGTCGCTGCTGGTGGGGTAGAGCTCGCCGACCTTTGCGGGGGGCTTGGCCATGGTCGAGGTCAGCATCAGGTCGTAGTCCTGATGGAAGGCGGCCATGGTGCGGTTGACCTGTTGCATCTCGTAGATGCTGTCCTGGAGCTCCGGGCCGCTGGTGGCCCAGCCGATCTGGGCCATGAGCCAGGTCGAGGGCTCAAAGTCTCCAGGGGAGGGGGCCCGGCCAGCGTCCTTGGCAGCCTGATCCACGTACCAAGCGATGCCCGAGCAGACGGTGCGGAAGTAGGCCTGGATCATGGCCTCTTTTGGGTAGACCGGCGCGGCCTCGACCACCTCATGTCCCAGCTCCTCGAGCAGCTTGGCGGCGTCGAGGACAGCGGCCTTGCATGCGGGATCCGTCTCCCCGGCGTGCAAGGTGTCGGTGGTGAAGGCGATGCGCAGCTTGCCGGGGTCTGCGCCCACTTCCTGCAGCCAAGGCCGGGCGGGGGGCGCGATGCCATAGGG
>OJHJ01000350.1_pt1 | contig 20021 bp, 18 predicted proteins | sample 1595201 | NCBI WGS metagenome assembly OJHJ01 (sample SAMN05416832, study PRJEB24817) | seawater metagenome | isolation source: Sea water | place: Canada:Atlantic | collected 2013-07 | reverse complement strand
ACGAGATAGCGTAGCGTCTCGTGGGCTCGGAGATGTGTATAAGAGACAGGTCCTGCTGTCCGCAATGGGCTTGGCGATCCTTGTGTTTGCAGGGACTTTGCTGCTGGGGGCGGGGGATGTGGCGTGGTTCGTGCTGGTCTGCATCGCCTCTGGCGCGGTGCTGGGGGCCGACCTGACACTGCTGCCCGCGATGTTTTCCGCGCGGATGGCGGTGGTCGCCCCGCAGGCCGCCGAGGGGTTCGGGCTGTGGTCGCTGGTGTCGAAATTCGCCCTTGCCTTCGCGGCGATAACGCTACTTCCCACCCTGCAGGCGTCCGGCTTTGACAGCGGTACGACGGGCAATGGACCGGTGGCAATCTCGACGCTCATATGGCTCTATGCTGGCGTGCCTTGCGGGCTCAAGCTGTTGGCCATCGGTTTTCTGGCCGCCACGCCGATGCAAAAGGATGATGAAGAATGATGGACATGTTGCAGTTTGCTCTGGGGGCCGCAGTGGTGGCCGCAATCTGGCTGGCGCGGCGGCGGATCACCGATTTCCCTGCGCAAAAGCCGTCGGATTATGCGGATGACTACACCGTATTTGACATGAGGAAACATCTGGACGGGGCGATGGTCTGCGAAGGCGTAATCTTTGGCCCCGCGGGGCGGGTCACCAGCAGTTTCGTGGCAGATTTCAACGTGACATGGGACGGCGACACCGCATGTATCGAAGAACATTTCGTCTATGACGACAACACGACCCAAGACCGCACATGGACGATCACATTGGGCGAGACGGGGCATTTCACCGCCACCGCCCCGGACGTCAAAGGCACGGCCAAGGGCCGCAACGTCGGTGCGACGGTGCAGTCGAAATACACCATCAGGCTGCCCGATGACGTCGGCGGGCACCTGCTGAATACCGTGGACTGGATGTATCTGACCGGCGATGGCACGATCATCAACCGCAGTCAGTTCCGAAAATTTGGGGTGAAGGTGGCCGAATTGGTCGCCACCATCCGCAGAAAGGACGCAGCATGACCGAATGGACAGGAAAACGCTATTGGCTGATCGGGGCGAGCGCCGGACTGGGCGAAGCACTGGCACATAAGCTGGGCCGACTGGGGGCCGAGGTCATCGTCTCTGCCCGGTCTGAAGACAAGCTGGCGGCGCTGGTCGATGAACTGCCCGTTTCGGCAAGCTACCAGACCATCGACGTGCAGGATATCGACAGCATTCGCGCCGCGGTCAAAGCCGTCGGGCCGGTGGATGGCGTCGTCTATCTGGCGGGGGCATATTGGCCCTTTGGGGCCAAGGAGTGGGAGCCGGAGCATGCGACCACAATGATCGATGTGAACCTCACCGGGCTGGTGCGCGTGATGGGCGAAGTGGTGCCCGATATGGTCAAGCGCGACGCAGGCCACATCGTGATCACCTCTAGCCTGACGGCCTATCGCGGGCTGCCAAAGTCTATCGGCTATACGGCGTCCAAGGCGGGCACCTTGTCCTTGGCGGAATGTATGCACGCCGACCTGCGCAAGACCGGCGTGAAAGTTCAGGTGATCAACCCCGGTTTCATCCGCACGCAGCTGACCGACAAGAACGACTTCAAGATGCCCTTTTTGATGGAGCCCGAGGCCGCCGCGCAGCAAGTGGTCGAGCATATGAGCGGCAGCAGCTTTAAGAAAAGCTTCCCCTTCGGGTTCTCGCTTTTCTTCCGGCTGGCGCAGTTCCTGCCCGACGGCATCTACTACCGTCTATTCGGGTGAGTTGACCGGGCGCGTGATCCGCCCGATCTGATCGCGTCACACGGCGGCGCTGTGTTCTTCGAACAGCGCACGAGCCCGCGCCCAGACGGGCGAGGTATCTTCCGCCAGTGCCGAGAGCGTCGGCAGCAGCTGCGCGGCGTAGTCTTCAGAGCTTTCCAGCGGCAGCATCGACGGCAGGTTGTCGATCGCGGTGACATCCAGAGGTGGGGTGTCATGCACGCGTAAGGCGGGCTCTTCCCATGTGGTCGCGCGGTCATAGACCGGCACGGGGTTGAAGTCGCTGTCGGGATCGCAGGCGATATCGCCGATCACCCGCAGCGCGCGATCCCTGTCCAGCGCGCTTTTGGGCACGAAAACCGGTGTCTGCGGTCCCGCCAGAATGCAGTTGAAAAACAGCACATGCTGCAAAATCTCGGGGAAGGGGCCGCCGTGGGCGGTCTCCTTCATATCCCATCCGGTGACCTTGATCCCCAGACGGCCGCAAAGATCGGCGGCACCGCTGCCCACCCGACCAAGTGCGCCGATGACAAGCGCGTCGGGCGTGGCGAGCCCGTCGATCTCTGCCGCGAGGTCGCGGGTCAGCGCATCGGCGTTGGGGTAGGGGGTGATGGGGGCGACAGCTTGCCCACGGGTCTGCACGGCCCAGCATTTGACGGCCACCGCCGCCCCCGCGAACCCCGCCCAATAGCCAAAGGCGGCGACGCGTCGGCCGGTCTCGTCGGTCAGATACTCAAGGTCCAGCAAGGTGCCGCCGCCCGCCTTGAAACGTTGCAACAGGATACGCCCCGCCGATTGGCCCTTGTAGGCGTGACCGAACATGATGTGCCGGTGCACCAGCGGTGTGCCGTCCTCTGGCAGTTCCTTCAGGCCAAAGATGATCGCATCGGCAGGCGCGTCGGGCCAGCTGTTCTGTGGCGCGATGGTGCAGCCCGTGGCCGCATAGGCATCGGTCGCGATCACGCGGCTGTCCGAGGCTTCGACGGTGACGCGAAACCCCTGCGCCATCAACGCGGTAACCCCTTCGGGTGTGATGCCGACGCGGGTTTCATTGTCGCGCTGTTCGGCGCGAACCCATAGATGTGGCGCGGTCATAGCATCCCCTTGTCTTTCACCGCTGCCACGCTGGCGCGGGCGGTCATCTGCTGCATGAATGTCGTGATCTTGGGGTAGGCCGCCGTATCCACGCCGTCGCCCTCAAGCCAGTTGCACACGACGAACAGATAGGGATCGGCAAGGCTGAAATCGTCGCCCAACACATAGGGCCCACGCAGGATATCGCTTTCGACAAAATCGGCACAGGCGGCCATGGTTTCGGGCACCTGAGCCGTCATATCCTCGAAGCTGGATTGTTGTTTGGCCCAACGCGATCCGCGCATCTTGTGGGCATGGGCGACATGCATGGTAGAGGCGAGGTAGTACATCGCGCTGCGCATCTGTGCGGCGGCGGTCGGGTCCGTGGGGACCAGCCCGGCTTTGGGCGCAATGGCAGCGACATAGTCCAGCAGCGCACCGGTTTCGGTCAGGATCGTATCATCCTCAAGCCGCAGCGCAGGCACGCGTCCCTTGGGGTTGATCGCCAGATATTCGGGTTTCGTCTGCTCAGCCGTGGCGAAATCGACGCGCACCGGCTGATAGGGCAGGGCGGCTTCTTCGATGGCAATCGCCACCGCGACAGAGATGGTTCCGGGCGTGTAATAAAGCGTAAGCATCGTTTTGCCTTTCAGATATGGGTCTGCGCGACACGGCGTGCGGGGGTATCCAGATGGGGCACCGCGTTGAAGAGCACCGGCGACCAGTGGCCGCCAATGGGGAACAGCCGGTGCATCGACGTGTGCATGATCGCCAGCGCGATGCGCGACATGGCCGGAATGCCCAGCCCCATCGCCTGCGCCATCACCATCGAGATCAGCCCCCCAGAGGTCACGACCAGCGCCGGCCCGTCCCCGTCCGAGATCTCTGATAGCACGGATTTGATGCGCCCTTCGAAATTGGCGTAGCTCTCGGGCGGGTTTTCGAGTTTGTCGCTTTTCCACGTCTCGAACACCAGCGGCAGGTGGTTGGTGAACCCGCCCTGTTCCGTGGGGAAAGGGATGCCGTGCTGCTGCTCCATCATGGTGGCGAGGGTGAAATACTCAAGCTCGTTCAGCCGCGCGTCGCGTATCGGTTCAAGCCCGGTGTTCATCCCCTCTGCCGTCTCGATATGGCGGCGCAGCGTGCCGGTATACAGCCGCGTGTGGTGGGTTTCGGACTGGCGCAGGTGGTCGCCCAGCCACGCAGCCTGTTCGTGACCAAGCGGGCTTAACTTGTCATAGCTGATTTCGTCCTTGGCCTGGGAATTTGCCTGACCGTGACGGATGAGGGTAATGTGGGACATAGCGCGCCTTTTTCTGTTGCGCCATTGATAGGCAAGCCATGCGCGGGTGGAAAGCCTGCCCGCCCCTCGCATGTCGATTTTTTGCAGGCGGCCCCCCGCGTCGCGTATCGGAAACGCCGGTGGCGCAAAAACGGGGCAGGGTGTCGGGAATATGACTGCCGTCGCATGCGTGCCCTGCCTATACTGCGGGGCGGTACAGGAGGGTTCCCCATGGCGGATAAGGTAAAATTCACGCTCGACGGCGAAGAGGTCGAGGCCGACACCGGGTTGACGATCTGGGAAATCGCCAATGGGCGCGGTCTGAAAATCCCGCATCTGTGTTTCACGCCGGAGCCGGGGTATCGCCCCGATGGCAACTGCCGTGCCTGTATGGTCGAGATCGAAGGCGAACGCGTGCTGGCCGCCTCCTGCCTGCGCGAACCGAGCGACGGTATGGTCGTCACCACCAACAACGCGCGCGCCGAAAATGCCCGCAAGATGGTGATGGAATTGCTGGTCACCGATCAGCCTGCCCATGAAGTCGCCCATGATAAATCCAGCCACCTGTGGGACATGGCCGCAATGGAAGGTATCTCGGAAAGCCGCTTCCCCAAGCTGGAAGAGGGGCGCATCCCGTTGCTCGACGACAGCCATGTGGCGATGCGTGTGAACCTTGATGCCTGTATCCAGTGCAATCTGTGTGTGCGCGCCTGCCGCGAGGTGCAGGTCAATGATGTGATCGGGATGGCCGGTCGCGGGCATGACAGCTATCCGGTGTTCGACATGGCCGACCCGATGGGCGCGTCCTCTTGTGTGGCGTGCGGTGAATGTGTGCAGGCCTGCCCCACGGGGGCGCTGATGCCCGCCACGGTGGTCGATGATGCGCAGGTGGGCGACAGCGCCGATTTTGATAGCGAGGTCGACAGCATTTGCCCGTTCTGCGGTGTGGGCTGTCAGGTGTCGCTGAAGGTGAAAGACGGCAAGATCAAATACGTCGAGGGCATCAACGGTCCCGCGAACGAAGGGCGGCTTTGCGTCAAAGGGCGCTTTGGTTTTGACTATATCCACCATCCCCATCGTCTGACCAAACCGCTGATCCGTCGCAAGGACGCCCCGCCCAAGGGGTTGAACGTGGACCCGGGCAATTGGCAAACCCACTTCCGCGAAGCCACCTGGGACGAGGCGCTGGATTTCGCTGCGGGCGGTATGAAAAAGATCGGCGGCGCGGGTGTGGCGGGCTTTGGATCAGCGAAATGCACGAACGAGGAAGCCTACCTGTTTCAAAAGATCATCCGGCAGGGCTTTGGCCACAACAACGTCGATCACTGCACGCGGCTGTGTCATGCCTCATCAGTGGCCGCGCTGATGGAGAATGTCGGATCCGGTGCCGTCACCGCGACCTTCAACCAGATCGAAAACGCCGATGTTGCGATTGTGATCGGCGCGAACCCGACCGAGAACCACCCCGTCGCGGCGACCTTCTTCAAGCAGTTCGCCAAGCGCGGCGGCAAGCTGATCGTGATGGACCCGCGCGGTCAGGCGCTGAAGCGGCACGCGTCGCATATGCTGCAATTCCGCCCCGGGACCGATGTGTCGATGCTGAACGCGATCATGCATGTGATCGTCGAGGAAAAGCTGTACGATCAACAGTATATCGAAGCCTACACCGAAAACTGGGAGATCGAGAAAGCCCACCTGAAAACCTTCACCCCTGAAAAGATGTCCAAGATCTGCGGCATCGACGCGGAGGTGCTGCGCGATGTGGCGCGGACCTTTGCGGGGGCGAATGCGGCGATGATTTTCTGGGGGATGGGCATTTCGCAGCACATCCACGGCACCGATAATTCGCGCTGCCTGATCTCGCTTGCGCTGATGACGGGGCAGATCGGGCGGCCCGGCGCGGGGCTGCATCCGTTGCGGGGGCAGAACAACGTGCAGGGCGCGTCTGACGCGGGGCTGATCCCGATGTTCCTGCCCGATTACCAGCCGGTGTCCGATGACGGCGTCCGCTCTGCCTTTACCGAAGTGTGGCAAAGCAGCGATTTCAGCGACAAGAAGGGCCTCACCGTGACCGAGATTATGGACGCGGTGCATGACGGGGATATTCGCAGCCTCTATGTGCTGGGTGAAAACCCGGCGATGTCTGACCCCGATGTGGAGCACGCCCGCGATGCGCTGGCCAAGCTCGATCATCTGGTGGTGCAGGATATCTTCCTGACCGAGACCGCGAATTTTGCCGATGTGATCCTGCCCGCCAGCGCCTTTGCCGAGAAATCCGGCACGGTGACCAATACCAACCGACAGGTGCAGATGGGCCGCCCCGCGGTGCCGCCGCCCGGCGACGCGAAAGAGGATTGGTGGATCGAGGTTGAACTGGCCAAACGTCTGGGGCTGGGCTGGACCTATACCGACCCGAGCGAGGTTTTCGCCGAGATGAAGCTGAATATGTCGTCGCTCAATAACATCACTTGGGACAGGTTAGAGAGCGAAGGGGCGGTGACCTACCCGTCCACCAGCCCCACCGATCCGGGGCAGGCGATTGTCTTTGCCGATGGCTTCCCGCGACAGGACGGACGCGCACGGTTTACCCCCGCCAGCATCATCGCACCCGATGACGCGCCGGATGAAGACTATCCGATGATCCTGACCACGGGCCGGCAGCTTGAACATTGGCACACAGGGTCGATGACGCGGCGGTCCTATGTGCTTGATGGGCTAGAGCCCGAGGCGAACTGTTCGCTCCACCCGTCTACCTTACGCAAGCTGGGGGTAGAGCCGGGGGCCTATATCCGGCTCACGACCAAGCGCGGGTCGATCGAACTGATGGCCCGCGAAGACCGCGCCGTGTCGCCCGATATGGTGTTCCTGCCCTTTGCCTATGTCGAAGCGGCGGCAAATATCCTGACAAATCCAGCGGTTGACCCCTATGGAAAAATCCCCGAGTTTAAATTCTCGGCCGTGAAAGTAGAGGCCGCAACAGCCCCCCAACCCGCGGAGTAACCATGCAGATCAACCCCGACCGCTTTCTCGCCGACCTTCACAAATTGCGCTCGTTCGGCGCAGCGGGGGTGGGCAAAGGGGTGATCCGCCCGGCCTATAGCGACGCCGATGTCGCCGCGCGGGACTGGCTGGCCGATCAGATGCGCGATGCCGGACTGCGGGTTGAAATGGACCAGATGGGCAATCTATTCGGCTTGGCAGATGGGCCGTCGCTGTTGATGGGGTCACATTCCGATAGCCAGCCCGAAGGCGGATGGCTCGACGGCGCGCTTGGCGTGATTGCCGCGCTCGAGGTCGCCCGCGCCGCAGCCGAGGCGGGCGGCCCCGCGATCTCTGTCGTGTCGTTTCAGGATGAAGAGGGGCGGTTTGGCGTCACCACGGGCAGCGCCGTTTGGGGCGGGCATCTGGATCAGGCCGCCGCCGATGCGCTGACCGATCATGCGGGCGTGACCCTTGGCGACGCGCGTCAGGCCGTGGCGCATCTGGTCACGGGCGAGGTGTCGCCCGATCTGTTCACCGGCTTTGTCGAGTTGCATATCGAACAGGGGCCGACGCTGGATACCAGCGGCGAACAGATTGGCGTGGTCACCGATATCGTCGGCATCCGCGACATGAAGATCACCTTTGACGGGCAGCAGAACCACGCGGGCACCACACCGATGCACCTGCGGCGGGATGCGTTTCAGGCGGTCTCTGCCTTCAATGCCGCGTTGAACGACCGGCTGCGCAATGTCGTCACACCGCAGACCGTCTGGACCATCGGCCATGTCACGCTGCACCCAAATGCATCCTCTATCGTGCCGGGGCGTGCGGTGTTTTCGATGCAGTGGCGCGACGCGGATGCGGACCGTCTGGGCCGGATGGAACAGATCATCCGCGACACCGCCACCGAGATCGCGGCGCAGCAGGGGCTGGCGGTCAGCTTTGGCACAATGCTGGGGCTGGAACCCGTCGCGATGGACCCAGCCCTGCGCTCCGCGCTGGAAGCCGGCGCGGAAGAGGTCGCGCCGGGCAACTGGCGCAAGATGCCGTCGGGCGCGCTGCATGACGCGACCAATGTGTCGCGCAAGATGCCGGTGGCAATGCTGTTTGTGCCGTCGATCGGAGGGCTGTCCCATACCTTCGAGGAAGGCACGAGCGAGGCCGATCTGGTGGCTGGTGTTCAGGTGCTTGCCCGCGCGGTGACGCGGCTGGGGTCAGTGACGTAGATAGCCGCGACGCTCGGCCCGTGTGCGATAGCGGTCCGCCATTTTTGACGCCTCGCGCAGGTTGCCGAAACACTGGATCACCGCTTTGGGCTGGCCACCTGCGACGCCCCATTCGCGCAGGACAGAGACTTCGCTGAACAGGTTCATCGCGATTTCGACGCGATAGAACAGCCGTCTTTGGGCGGGGTTGGTCCTGTACAGCAAGCATTCGATCATGGGTAGAATCTAGCGGGCCAAGGGGCAGGCGCGCAATGAAAAACGGCAACGCCCGCGTTAGAAAAGACAGCGGTGCCATCTGTGGCGGCAGGTGGCAACGCGTGGCTCAGGCCACGGTTTTGCGCAGGGTGATGCTGGTGGGGCGGTCAAACCCCGCGTGCGCTGTGCGGGCATATTCGTGAAAGCCGAGCGCGCGAAAGGTGGCGTGGTTGTCCAACAGCTCCACCCGCGTTTGCAGTTCCAGCTGGCCAAGGTGCAGGGCACGGGCGCGGCTCTCGGCGTGGGTGATCAGATGGCGTGCCAGCCCCAGTCGCTGATGGCTGGGGGCGACGCAGAGCTTGCCCAGATACAGAACGGCCGGTTTCACACTCAGCACCACACAGGCCACGGGTGGTGCGCCGATCGCCCAGATTTCATCCCTATCTGCCGTGGCTTGCAGCGAGGGCAAAGTGGTTTGGCCAAGCGAGCTTGGCGGGTCAATGCGCCCCTCCATATAGGCAAAGCAGTCGCGCATCAGATGGAGCACGTCGCCCAGATGGGGGCTGCCACCGCCGATGCGACGGGGGGTCAGCTCCATGTGACGTCGCCCAGAAAGATGTAGCCCGCGCCATAGATCGTCTTGATCAACTGCGGGTTTTTGGGGTCTTCGCGCAGTTTGGTCCGCAGCCGCGAAATCCGCACGTCCATCGCCCTGTCAAAGCTTTCAGAGGCGACGCCGCCAAGGCTCGACTGCATCTGCGCGCGGCTGAGCAGACGTTTGGGCGCGTCCAGAAACAGGCGCAGCACCTCCCCCTCCGCGTGGGAGAAGGGGGTTTCGACGCCGCTTTCATCCTCAAGCGCGTAGCGGTCGAAATGCGCCTTCCACCCGCTGAACGCGGCGACGGTGCCGGCTTGCGGCGTGGGTTTGGCGCTGCGCAGACGGGCACGGATACGGGCGACGACCTCTGCCGGATCAAAGGGCTTGATGATGTAGTCATCCGCGCCAAGTTCCAGCCCCGTGACGCGGTCCTGCACCTGTGCGCGGCCCGAGATGATGATCACGATGGCCCCTTGTTCCAGCGCCAGACGATGCACCAGCGTCAGCCCGTCTGAATCCGGCAGGGACAGGTCCACCAGACAGACATCGGGGGTGTGGGTCGCCAAGGCGGCCTCGAACGCGCGGGCGCGGCTGAACGACAGCGTGTCAAAGCCCGCTTCCTCTAAAGCGTCGGCGAGAAGCGTGCGGATTTCGGGTTCATCGTCCAGAATGGTGACGAGGGGGCGGGTCATTGGGCGGCGATCTCTTTCGGGGCAATCAACGCGGTCAGGTCCGCGGCTTCGAACGGTTTGCGCAACACGGGGGCGAGGGTTTGCGCCTCTAGGAACTGGGCGTCATCGGGCGGCAGCGAGGTCATCAGCACCAGTGGCGGCGCGTCGGGTGGTAGCCGTTTGGCAAGGTCCAGCCCTGTCGCCTCGCCGACAAGCTGGATGTCAGACAGGATCAGCGCGATATCGGGCAGATCGGCGAGTAGCGCGGTCGCTTCGTCCGCGCTGGCAGCTTCGATCACGGAATGGCCCAGCCCCATCAACATGTCTCGCACCAGCGCGCGCAGGTCATCGGCGTCTTCGACCAGCAGGACCAGTCCGGTGGTGGCAGCCACGGCGGGGCGGTAGGGCAGCCGCATGGTCACCTGCGCGCCATGGGCCGTATTGCCAAGGCGCAGATCGCCCCCCGCCGATTTCACCATGTCATAGACCATCGGCAGCCCCAGCCCCGATCCTTCGGCCCCTTTGGTCGTAAAAAACGGATCAAACCCGTGTTCCAGCGCCGAGGGCGAAAATCCGGGGCCGGTATCGCGCAAGACCCATTCGATCCATGTGTCATGGACCTGTCGTACTTCGAGCGAGATCGCCCCCGCAGCCCCGCAGGCATCGCGGGCGTTCAGGATCAGGTTTAGCAGCCCGTCCTGCACCAGACCGCTGTCCAGCAGTACGGGGGTGTCATCCATCTGGTTGTCGATGCTTAGCGTCATGCCCTTGGGCAGGGTGGGGCGCGCGATCAGGGTCAGATCTTCAAGCAGCCGCGGGATATGGGTTGCAGTCGGACGCAGCGTGCGCGCGCCTGTCATATCGGCAATAGAGCTAAGCAACGTGCCGCCCCGGCGCGCCGCGGCAAGGGTGCCTTCGATGAGGGGGGCGGCCTCTGCCGGTTGGCCGTCCAGCCGCCCCAGCCGGGACTGCAGGCCAAGGATGATCGTCAGCAGGTTGGAAAAATCATGCGCCAGCCCCGAGATCACCTGCGCCGCGATTTCGCGTCGTCGGGTCTGCTGCAGGGCGACACGGTTCTGGGTTTCCTCGGTCACATCCATCGACAGGATATAGACCCCGCCGTTTGTATCGGGGGTAAAGGCTCCGCGGATTCGCCGGGCGCTCATCTCGTCCGTGAATTCGATCACCGACGGCTTTCCGGCAAAGGCTTGGGTGAGCGAGGGGGCAATAGAATCGTAGGCCTGCTGACCCAGAACCTCTGCGATATGGCGGCCGATCAGATCCGCGCGCCGCCCCGGCATGACAGAGGCCAACCGCCGGTTTGAATAGGTGTAACAGGCGTTTGCATCCACATGGGCAATATGGGCCGGCATCATTTCTGTGGTCAGCCGCGTGCGGGCTTCGGACAGGGTAAGCTGGCGTTTTGCCTCTTCCAGCGCGGTGTTCATCGCGGCAAGTTCGCGGTTGGTGGCTGACAGTTCTTCGGCGTGGGCCAGCACCTGCCCCGACAGCGCATCAGACCGGGCGCGCAGCAGTGCCTCTTGCTGTTTGGTGCGGGTGATGTCGGTGTAGACGGTGACCCAGCCGCCTTGGGGCAGGGGGGAGCCTTCGACCGAGATGGTGCGGCCATTGGCGCGGGTACGTTCCATATAATGGGGTTCAAACGCGCGAGCCTGTTCCACGCGTTCCGCCACAAAATGCGCCACGTCGTCCACGTCACCGTATTCACCCAACTGTGCCAGCAGGGTGATCGTTTCCTGAAAGCTCGCACCGGGGGTGACCAGCGCTTTGGGGAGGTCGAACATCTGCTGGAACGGTGCATTACACAGCACCAGCCGCAAATCCGCGTCATAGATCGTCAGCGCTTGCGCGATCAGGTTCAGCCCCGCAGCCGTCATGAGTTTTGTCTGGTGATCGTCGATCTGCATGCAGCCTCCCCCCGCGGCAGACTGCACCATCCCCACAGCGCCGCCAAGCGCAACCTTGGGAAATCACGCCTGTTACAATTCGTTAGAATTGAGAAATCATTAGGTAAAAGTTGACGCAGAGCATCAGGTCAACATCATGGTGTGACATCAGAATCGCACCAGCGATCGACCTGCCGAAAAAGAGCAGGGTTTGGGAGGAAGACATTTGGCTCACACGCTCGTGAGCGCCGACGGACCGCAATCGGTTCCGGCGCTGCTGCATCGTAATGCAAAGCAATTTGCGAACGCGCCTGCGTATCGCGAAAAGGAATATGGCATCTGGCAAAGCTGGACGTGGGCACAGACCCGCGACGAGGTCGAGGCGCTTGCGCTTGGCCTGCTGGAGCTTGGCGCGAACGAGGGTGATTTTATCGCCATCATCGGCCGCAACCGTCCCTATCTCTATTGGGCCATGATGGCCGCAGAGATGGTCGGTGCCGTGCCTGTGCCGCTTTATCAGGACGCCAACGCCGAAGAGATGGCCTATGTGCTGGATCATTGTGGCGCGCGTTTTGTGATCGCCGGTGATCAGGAACAGGTCGACAAGGTGCTGGATGTTCAGGATCAGCTGACCCAGTTCGAGCGTATGATCTATCTTGATCCACGCGGATTGCGCAAATACGACCACGCCGCGCTGGACCAGTATAGTGCCGTCCAGGACATGGGCCGCAAGGCCCGCGACAAGCACATCAAAGAGCTTGAGGCGCGTCAGGACAAGCTGGACTACGACAGCACGGGCGTCATGCTCTATACCTCTGGCACCACGGGCAAGCCCAAAGGTGTGGTGCTGAGCAACCGCAATATTATCGAGACGGCCAAATCCTCTTCCGCTTTCGACAAGCTGCGTCAGACGGACGATATTCTGGCCTATCTGCCGATGGCCTGGGTGGGGGATTTCATCTTTTCCGTCGGGCAGGCGCTTTGGACAGGCTTCTGCACGAACTGCCCTGAAAGCGCGGACACGATGCATGTGGACCTGCGCGAGATCGGCCCGACCTATTATTTCGCCCCACCGCGCGTGTTCGAAACCCAGCTGACATCGGTGATGATCCGGATGGAGGACGCGAGCCGTTTCAAAAAGTGGCTGTTCGACAAATTCATGGCCCATGCGCGCAAGGTGGGCCCCGCCATTCTGGACGGTAAATCCGTCGGCGCAATGGACCGTGCGAAATACGCCTTGGGCGAGCTGATGATCTATGGCCCGCTGAAAAACACGCTCGGCCTCAGCCGCGTGCGCGTCGGCTATACCGCGGGCGAGGCGATCGGGCCCGAGATTTTCGATTTCTACCGCTCGCTCGGGATCAACCTGAAACAGCTTTATGGCCAGACCGAAGCCACCGTCTTCATCACCGCGCAGCCCGATGGCGAAGTGCGCAGTGACACGGTCGGCGTGACCTGCCCCGGCGTGGAGCTGAAGATCGCCGAGAACGGCGAAGTCTTCTACCGCTCGCCGGGTGTCTTCGTTGAATATTACAAGAATCCCGAAAGCACCGCTGATACCAAGGATGCCGAAGGCTGGGTCGCGACAGGCGACGCGGGCTTTATCGAGGAAGGTACCGGGCATCTGCGCATTATCGACCGCGCCAAAGACGTTGGCAAAATGGCCGATGGCAGCCTGTTCGCGCCGAAATACGTGGAAAACAAGCTGAAGTTCTTCCCCAACATCCTTGAAGCGGTGGTATTCGGGAACGGACGCGACGAATGCACCGCCTTTATCAATATCGACCTGACCGCGGTCGGAAACTGGGCGGAGCGCAACAACATCGGCTATGCGTCCTATCAGGAACTGGCGCGGCATCCGCAGGTGATGGACACGATCCAGAGCCATGTGGAAGAGGTCAACGCCTCTATCGCAGAAGACGAAATGCTGTCGGGCTGTCAGGTGCATCGCTTTGTTGTGCTGCACAAGGAACTTGATGCCGACGACGGAGAGTTGACGCGCACGCGCAAAGTCCGTCGCAAGGTCATCGGCGAGAAGTTCGACGATATCATCACCGCGCTCTACGACGGGTCGCCCTCTGTCAGCACGGTTACTGAAGTGACCTATGAAGACGGGCGCAAGGGGTCGATCTCGGCCACGCTGGAGGTGCGCGACGCCAAGGTGTTCGCAGACACCCGCAAGATGGCCGCGCAATGAGCATGACATCAGGCGGAGCATGCGGGCGCTGCGGTTGCGCAGTGGATTTTAAGACCATTTGGAAGGGGGCTGCGGCGTGAAAGATATGACCGACGGCTATGTCACAGCGGATGGGCGCCAGATTGGCCCCGTTGTGATGGAAATGAAAAACATCACCCTGCGGTTCGGTGGGGTGGAGGCGATCAAGGATATCTCTTTCGACATCCGTCAGGGCGAGATCCGCGCGATCATCGGGCCGAATGGCGCGGGCAAATCATCTATGCTGAACGTGATCAGCGGGTTCTATGTGCCGCAGGAAGGCGAGGTCTGGTACAAGGGCAGCCGCCGTCCGGCGATGAAACCCTTTGAGGTGGCGCAGCAGGGGATCGCACGCACGTTCCAGAACATCGCCCTGTTCGAAGGGATGTCGGTGCTGGACAACGTCATGACGGGGCGTTTGACCAATATGAAGACCGGCATGTTCTGGCAGTCGATCTGGAAGGGCAAAGCGGAGCGCGAAGAGACCGCGAACCGCGAAGTCGCCGAAAAGATCATCGATTTCCTTGAGATTCAGGCGATCCGCAAGACGCCCGTGTCGCGTCTGTCCTACGGCTTGAAGAAACGGGTCGAACTGGCCCGCGCGCTGGCCGCCGAGCCGTCGATCCTGCTGCTGGATGAACCGATGGCAGGCATGAACGTCGAGGAAAAAGAGGACATGAGCCGCTTTATTCTGGATGTGAACGATGAATTCGGCACGACGATTGCCCTGATCGAACACGATATGGGCGTTGTGATGGACCTGAGCGACCGTGTGGTCGTGATGGATTACGGCAAGAAGATCGGCGACGGCACCCCGAGCGAGGTGCGCAACAACCAAGACGTGATCGACGCATATCTGGGGGTTGCCCATGACTGATTTTGCCACTGGTTTTGCGATGGGGAGGGTCTGATATGCCTGAGCAACTGGCCTTTACAATCGAGGTGTTCCTGAACGGGCTGATGGCGGGGGTGCTGTATGCACTGGTCGCCCTGGGGTTTGTTCTGATCTACAAAGCCTCGGGTATTTTTAACTATGCCCAAGGGGTTATGGCGCTGTTTGCGGCCCTGACCCTGGCAGGGATCATTGACGGGCAGGTGCCTTTTAGCCACCTGATCAACGCAATCCTGGGCACGGATATTCACCATTTCGGCTGGCACGTGCCGGCGTTCCTCGCGATTTTGCTGACGATGGTGGTGATGATCGGGCTGGCCTATGCGGTGCAGCGGTTGGTCTTCCGCCATCTGGTCGGGCAAGAGCCGATCATCCTCTTCATGGCGACCATCGGTCTGGCCTATTTTCTGGAAGGGGTGGGCGATCTGATGTGGGGGTCCGACATCAAGTCTATGGATGTGGGGCTGCCGCAGGGGCTGAACACCTGGATCGACGACACCACCTTTAACGCCTTTGGCTACGGGTTCTTTATCGATAATCTGGATATCGTGGCCAGCATCATCGCCGCGTTGCTGGTGATCGGCTTGGTGATGTTCGCGCAATACACCAAACAGGGCCGCGCCATGCGGGCTGTGGCGGACGATCACCAAGCGGCTTTGTCTGTCGGCGTGTCACTGAACTTTATCTGGATCCTCGTATGGTCGCTGGCGGGCTTTGTCGCCCTTGTCGCGGGCATTATGTGGGGCACGAAATCGGGGGTTCAATTCTCGCTCTCGCTGATCGCGCTGAAGGCGTTGCCGGTGCTGATGCTGGGGGGGTTCACCTCTATCCCCGGTGCCATCGTGGGCGGCTTGATCATCGGTGTGGGGGAGAAGCTGTTCGAATTCCTGATCGGTGCGCCTTTCCTTGGCGGTGCGACAGAGAACTGGTTCGCCTACATGCTGGCGCTGATCTTTCTGGTGTTCCGTCCGCAGGGCTTGTTCGGGGAGAAGATCATTGAACGTGTGTAGTTTTGGCAACTCCCTGACCGGGGCTTTGCCCCGGAACCCAGGATTTAAAACCATTTGGAACGGGGGGAGCATCTGATGTTCTATCGTGAAGCCGGGGATTTCAGCGCCTCATACGAAGAAGACAGCCAGACGTTTCCGATCAAGTTCGACCGGTATCGCTATTATCTGGTGCTGTTCATCGCCATTGCCGTGATCCCGTTTGTGATCAATGACTATTGGGTGAACTCGCTGTTCCTGCCGTTCCTGATCTACGCCATCGCGGCGATCGGCCTGAACATTCTGGTGGGCTATTGCGGGCAGGTGAGCTTGGGGACCGGTGGCTTTATGGCCGTGGGGGCCTATGCCTGCTACAAATTCATGACCGCCTTTCCCGACGTGAGCATGCTGGTGCATGTGTTGCTGTCGGGGCTGGTGACCGCCGGTGTCGGCGTGTTGTTCGGCCTGCCATCGCTGCGGATCAAAGGGTTCTATCTGGCCGTGGCAACGCTGGCGGCGCAGTTCTTTCTGGTCTGGCTCTTCAACCGTGTGCCGTGGTTCTACAACTACTCTGCCTCGGGCCAGATCAGCGCGCCGGAGCGGACATTCTTCGGGATCGAGATCACCGGACCGAATACGCAGGCCTGGGCGACCTATCTGTTCTGCCTGATGTTCGTGATCTTCAGCGCCTATGTGGCACGCAACCTGACCCGTGGGTCGGTGGGGCGCAAATGGATGGCGATCCGTGATATGGACATCGCGGCTGAGATCATCGGGGTAAACCCGCTGCGGGCGAAACTGACGGCCTTTGCGGTCAGCTCTTTCTTCATCGGCATCTCGGGGGCGCTGTTCTTTGCGGTCTATCTGGGTGCGGTCGAAGTGGGCGAGGCCTTTGGCATCCAGAAATCGTTCCTTGTGCTCTTTATGATCATCATCGGCGGGCTGGGATCGATCTTTGGCAGCTTTGCCGGGGCGGCGTTCCTTGTGCTCTTGCCGGTTGCGTTGAAAATCGTGGGCGTCGACTGGTTCGGCTGGCCGACGGATATCGTGGCGCATCTGCAGCTTGTGATCGTGGGCGGGTTGATCATCATCTTCCTGATCGCGGAACCGCATGGGCTGGCCCAGCTATGGCGCGTCGCCAAGGAAAAACTGAGATTGTGGCCCTTCCCGCACTAGGGAAGGACGCATGGCCGGGGGGGAGGAGACCCAAGGCCGAAGAAGAGACGACCGGGACAACCCGGCAAGATCGGATACATCCAAGGGAGGAAACACCGATGAAACTGAAGATGACTACGTTGGCGCTTGGCGCTGCTCTGGCTGCGGGCCCCGCAATGGCAGAGCTTGTATTCCCGTCGCTCAGCTATCGCACGGGCCCTTATGCGGCAAACGGGATTCCCTTTGCCGACGGCTATGCGGATTACTTCACGCTGCTGAACGAACGTGATGGCGGTATCGGTGGCGAACCGATCCGGATGATCGAATGTGAAACCGGCTATAACACCGAAAAGGGTGTGGAATGCTATGAAAGCACCAAGGGCGAAGGCGCGCTGGTCTATCAACCGCTGTCCACCGGCATCACCTATCAGCTGATCCCCAAAGCGACGGCAGATGGCATCCCTGTCCACTCCATGGGGTATGGCCGGACATCGGCCAAAGACGGGTCGGTGTTCAAGAATATCTTCAACTACCCCACCAACTACTGGGACGGCGCTTCGGTCGCGATCAAGCACCTGCTGGATCTGAACGGTGGCAGCCTTGAAGGTAAGAAGATCGCGCTGGTCTATCACAACTCTGCCTACGGCAAAGAGCCGATCCGCACCCTGGAAGAGCTGGGCAAAAAGCACGGGTTCGAACTGTCCTTGCTGCCCGTTGACCACCCCGGTCAGGAACAGAAATCCCAGTGGTTGCAGATCCGTCGTGAAAAGCCGGACAATGTGATCATGTACGGTTGGGGTGTGATGAACCAGGTCGCCGTGCAGGAAGCCGCGAACATCCGCTATCCGATGGATCAGTTCATCGGCATCTGGTGGTCCGGTTCCGAGAACGACGTGCGTCCAGCGGGTGACAAAGCCAATGGCTACAAGGCGCTGACGTTCCATAATGTGGGCGATGACTTCCCCGTGTTCGACGACATCCAGAAGTATGTTGTTGATACTGGCAAGGCCGCAGGCGCGGGCGACCAGATCGGGACGGCTTTGTATAACCGTGGTCTTTACGCCGCGATGCTGGCTGCCGAAGCTGCCAAAACGGCGCAGGGTATCCATGACACCAAGGCGCTGACACCAGCGCAGATGCGTGACGGCATGGAAGCACTGGAAATCACCGAAGCCAAGATGGCGGATCTGGGTCTGCCGAACTTTGGGCCAGAGTTCACGGTGTCTTGTGAAAACCACGGCGGTAACGGCTATGGTGCTGTGGCGCAGTGGGATGCTGCTGCCGACAGCTGGAGCCTGATCACCGACTACATCCAGTCGGACCAAGACGTGCTGGCCCCGCTGGTGACCGAAGATGCGCAGGCCTTTGCCGCGGAATCCGGTATCGAACCCAGCTGCTAAGCGCAGCCCTTGAACAGGGGCGCGGCGGCATTGTTGCCGCGCCCGACCCCCACGCCACCTAGTGAAAGAGACACCCATGCTGGATGCCACCCCAACGCCCGACGCGCAGGTCGAGACCCTTCTTGAGGTCAATAATATCGAGGTGATCTATAACTCGGTCATTCTGGTGCTGAAGGGCGTGAGCCTGAAGGTGCCCAAGGGCGGTATCACGGCCCTGTTGGGCGGCAATGGCGCGGGCAAGACCACGACGCTCAAGGCGATTTCCAACCTGCTGCATTCCGAACGGGGCGAGGTCACCAAAGGGTCGATCAAATACCGCAATGATCCGGTGCACAAGCTCGACCCCGCAGAGATGGTGAAACGCGGTGTCGTGCAGGTGATGGAGGGGCGGCATTGCTTTGAACACCTCACCATCGAAGAGAACCTGTTGACCGGTGCCTATACCCGCAGTGACGGCAAGGCGGCGATCGCCCGTGATCTGGAAATGGTGTACGAATATTTCCCACGGCTGCGCGAACGGCGCAAATCGCAGGCCGGCTATACCTCGGGCGGGGAACAGCAGATGTGCGCCATTGGTCGTGCCCTGATGTCGCGTCCTGAAACGATCCTGCTGGACGAGCCATCGATGGGTCTTGCGCCGCAGTTGGTCGAACAGATTTTCGAGATCGTCAAATCGGTGAATGAAAACGAAGGCGTGACCTTCTTGCTGGCCGAACAGAACACCAACGTCGCCCTGCGCTTTGCGCATTACGGCTATATTCTGGAATCCGGTCGCGTCGTGATGGACGGCCCTGCCGCCGACCTGCGCGAGAACCAGGACGTCAAGGAATTCTACCTTGGCATGTCGGACGAGGGGCGCAAATCCTTCCGCGATGTCCGCAGCTATCGGCGCCGCAAACGCTGGCTCAGCTGATCCAGCGCACGGCCCACAAGTTTTCCATTTCCTGACCACCCAGATGAATTGCGAGTAAGCGACATGGCACAGACGTCCTATTTTGACAGCCTAGAGACCCGCAGCCCCGAGACACGGGCGGCCGATCTCGCCCGGTCCTTGCCCGCGCAGATCGCACGGGCGCAGGCGCTGCCGGGCTATGCCGGATCGTTGGACGGGGTCGCGCCAGACACGATCACCAATGTCGAGGCGCTGGCCGCGCTGCCGGTCCTGCGCAAATCCGAGATCGGGAAACAGCAGGCGCAGTCGGCCCCCTTTGGCGGTTTCACCACCAAACCCGCCCATGCGTTTACCCATATCTTTCAGTCTCCCGGCCCGATCTATGAACCCTCCTCCGACGCGCCGGACTGGTGGCGTATGGGGCGGTTCCTGCATGCGGTGGGGATTGGTGAGGGCGACATCGTCCAGAACTGTTTCGGCTATCACCTGACACCTGCGGGCATGATCTTTGAATCCGGGGCGCGGGCTGTGGGGGCTGCGGTGCTGCCGGCGGGCACGGGGCAGACCGAACTGCAGGTCATCGCCGCGCGCGATATCGGCACGACCGCCTATGCTGGCACGCCGGATTACCTCAAGATCATTCTCGAAAAGGCGGATGAGATGGGGGTGACCCTTGGCATCACCAAAGCGGCCGTGGGCGGGGGCGCGCTGTTCCCGTCCTTGCGCGACTATTATGCAGAGCGGGGGATCACCCTGTCTCTTATACACATCTGACGCTGCCGACGAGCGATCTAGTGTAGA
>OJHJ01000339.1_pt1 | contig 20672 bp, 20 predicted proteins | sample 1595201 | NCBI WGS metagenome assembly OJHJ01 (sample SAMN05416832, study PRJEB24817) | seawater metagenome | isolation source: Sea water | place: Canada:Atlantic | collected 2013-07 | reverse complement strand
AGCGTCAGATGTGTATAAGAGACAGGCATCGGCGGGGCGGGCAGCTGCGCGTTGCCTTCGCCGAAAAGCTCGCCACGGGCGCATTTGAGCAGGGCTTCTTTGTCAAAGCTGGTGGGGTAGTCGGCCATATTATCGCGGCTCCTGAGGGCTGAATTTCAAATCCCGGCAGGTTTAGCATTGCGCGCCGCAGGCCCGCAAGGGCGCAGGCACACCGCATTTACGCGACGGCGAAAGGCGGCGCTGGCAAGAGTTTCCGGATTTCCGTTTGAAAACCGCCCCCATTGCCCCTTATATATAGCGCATGAGAGGTACTTATAGCCAATGACCCAAACAACACAGCAGATCAGTTCTGAGTGGCTTGCCAAGGCGGGCCTGCGCCCCACGCGGCAGCGCATGACGCTGGCGCATCTGTTGGTGGGCGACGGTCAGCACCGCCATGTCACCGCCGAAAGCCTGTTTGACGCGGCCAAGGGGCAGGGCGATGCCGTGTCGCTGGCAACGGTCTATAACACCCTGCGCGCCTTCTGCGACGCGGGGCTGATGCAGGAAGTCACGGTTGACGGGTCCAAAAGCTATTTCGATACCAACACCCATGATCACCCCCACTTTTTCTGGGAGGACGAGGCACGCCTGTCCGATGCGCCCTCTGACCAATTGGTGATCGCGCAACTGCCCGACGCCCCCGAAGGGGCCGAGATCGCCTCGGTCGATGTGGTGATCCGTCTGCGCCGCAAGGGCTAGGGCCATTCGGTCAAGGGCACGGTTTTTACCGGTCCCCTGCGTTCAGAACCACTGCCCCGGTTCCATCAACCCCAGATCCAGCAGTTGGCGAGAATGCCATTCAAACGGCGCGGAGTTGTGCCATTTGAAGCTGGCGATACTATCCCTGCTGCCCGGGTTGGACTTGAGCGCCTTGGCCGTGCGGAAAGAACAGATCGACGCCGTGATATTGTGGTGCCACGGGCAGGCGTAGGTGTTGTATTCTTCATCCGTGAAGGTGTGATCGTCCCGCATCCGCAAGCCGGGCTTGGCGCGGAACAGCGAGATACGGTCGATCTTGCGCCGCGCGGCGGGCACATGTTCCTCGAACCGCCAACGCAATCCGCCAAAGAAATCAAGCTGCCGTTCCTTGGGGTGGTTGTCCGGCGTGCCGTCAGGCCGCGCCAGCGCGTAATAGCCGGACCGATCCAGAAAGGCGTTGTCCAGCGATACCGCGTTCGGGGCGGCACCTAGATCATCTGCATAAAGATCAACGACATAGGTGAGCATTGCGTCGCGGCGCTCTTCCGTGTGAAAGGCCAGCAACTCCCCCACGGTGCGCGTCTCGCAGAAAGGGTAGAACAGATATTCGGCGTTGTAGCAGGTATAAAGCCATTGCCCCGGTGCGGCCTCGATCACGGCGTTTACGGCATTTTCCAGCGCGCCCTCGCGGTCCATGTCGTAGTCCACGCGCAGCACGCCTTTGCTTTCGGCGACATCACGGGCCAGCGCGAAGCTGGCGGGCATAAAGGCGACAACGGTGGCAAAGCCAAGCTGCTGGTGGTGGCGCAGCGTCGTCTCGATCTCTATCGCGTCCTCGACCATGATGAGGGCAATGGGCCCCTTGCTCAGCACCGCTTTGCTGTCACTGATAAAATGGTCAAGACTGCGGTACTGCATGACACCCCGGCTCTATTTGTACTGTGCCCTAAATCTGTCAAATCGGGACGCATTGCAAGAGAACGCTGGCGCTGTTAGACCGCGCTTTTGCACCTTTGATCAACGGACCCTGCCATGACCGCGCCAAAAAAGCTGTTCATCAAGACCTACGGCTGCCAGATGAATGTCTACGACAGTGAACGTATGGCCGAGTCTCTGGGCGATAACTACGTCGAGACAAAGACCGCAGCTGACGCCGATATGATCCTGCTGAACACCTGTCACATCCGTGAAAAGGCAGCAGAAAAAGTCTATTCCGAACTGGGCCGCCTAAAGCCGCTTAAGGAACTGAACCCCGATTTGAAGATTGGCGTCGCAGGCTGCGTGGCGCAGGCCGAAGGGGCAGAGATCATGCGCCGTCAGCCGGCCGTTGATCTGGTCGTGGGGCCGCAATCCTATCACCGCCTTCCCGCGATGGAGGCGCGCGTGCGCTCTGGCAAAACCGCGCTTGATACGGATTTCCCCGAAGAGGATAAATTCGAAAAGCTGAAAGGCCGCGGCAAAGCGACGCGTGCGCCTTCTGCGTTTCTGACCGTGCAGGAAGGCTGCGACAAATTCTGCGCCTTCTGCGTGGTGCCCTATACCCGCGGGGCCGAAGTCTCGCGCCCCGCGACCCGCGTGCTGACCGAAGCGCGCGAACTGGTAGAACGCGGCGTGCGCGAAGTCACCCTGCTGGGTCAGAACGTCAACGCCTATCACGGCGTGGGGGAAGAGGGGGCGGATTACACGCTTGCCCGCCTGATCAAGGAGTTGGCCAAGATCGACGGGCTGGAGCGTATCCGCTACACCACCAGCCACCCCAACGATATGGACGATGCGCTGATCGCTGCCCATGGCGAGATCGACAAGCTGATGCCCTATCTGCACCTGCCCGTGCAATCCGGCTCGGACCGTATCCTCAAGCGGATGAACCGCAGCCACACCGCCGAAAGCTATCTGCGGCTGATCGAACGCATCCGCGCCGCGCGCCCCGATATCGTGATGTCGGGTGATTTCATCGTCGGCTTCCCCGAAGAAACCCACACGGATTTCGAAGCCACGATGGAGCTCGTTCGCGAGGTGAAATACGGCTACGCCTATTCGTTCAAATACTCGACCCGTCCCGGCACCCCCGCCGCCGAACGCCCGCAGGTAGAGGCCGCCATAGCCGACGAACGCCTGCAGCGCTTGCAAGGGCTGATCACCGGCCAACAGCGCGAGATCCAGAACAGCATGGTGGGGCGCGATGTTTCTGTTCTTGTCGAAAAAGCGGGCCGCGAGGCGGGGCAGATGGTGGGGAAATCCGAATACCTCCACTCTGTGCATATCGACGAGGCGCAGGCCGAAGTTGGCGACGTTGTCCGCGTCAGAATCGTTGATGCCAAAACCAATTCGCTGACGGCACGTCAGATTTAGGTGTCACCGGTCGCGATTTGCCCGCAATGATTGTAGACCAAAACGACTGCAATGGCCGGAAAATGGCGTAAGTGTGGCAGTAATATAGTAAATATGGCCGCATTCGCGCTTCACAGAAGCGCGTTTACCTCTTAATCTCACAACATATAGCGGACGACCGTGGTGCCTGGGGTATCTGTGGGTCTTCCGGCTGGGGGACAGTAAGAAAAGGACGAGGGCTGTGTTTAATACAATTTCCAAGGGGCTACGGCTGTTTGCGGGCACGATGATTGCCGCAACATTCGTGCTTCAGGCATCTGCTGCCGATGCACAAACAAGATCTCAACAGGGCCGCGACAAGGGCCAGTATATTCCAACGATCTGGGTTGACCCCGATGGGTGTGAACATTGGGTCATGGATGACGGTGCCGAAGGCTATATGACACCGCATGTCACCCGTCAGGGTATTCCGGTCTGCCGCCGGGGTAACGTCTGCGGCGTGATGAATACGGACCAGTTTTTCAACACCGACAGCTACCGTGTGCACCCGCAGGGCCGCGCCCGTCTGGCTGAATTCTTCAAGACCACGGGTGCCGTGTCCTATATCATCAGCGGGCACACAGACAGCCGCGCGTCGGATGCCTATAACATGAAGCTGTCGCTGAACCGTGCCAATGCGGTTGCCAGCATCGCCCAGCAATCGGGGGCCCGCATCGCGGATGTCCGTGGCTATGGCGAACGGATGCCAGCGGCGTCCAATGGCACAGCGGGCGGTATGGCCAAGAACCGCCGCGTCGAAATCATCTGCATTCGCTAAGGGGACAGTAACGTGATGAAAGCTAAGATTATGATGGTCACCGCCTGCGCCCTGACACTGGGTGCCTGCGCTGACTACGAAGGCCGGGGCTATCCCGCCGATAAAACCGTTGACCGTGGTTTTGACAAAAAGCACCTGAGCCAGCTTCAGGCCGGCATCTGGGTCGATCCCAACGGCTGCGACCACTGGATCATCGACGACGGCGTCGAAGGCTACCTGAGCCAGCGACTGGACAAATACGGCAAGCCGGTCTGCTCTGGCGTGGCCCAGCCCACATATACGGCGGGCGACTTCAAAGGCGGCTCGCGCGTCCGAGATCCCAACTGATCTTGCGACCACTCCTGCACATAGGATCGGGCCGGCGCGTTTTACGCTCCGGCCCTTTTTTGTCGGCTCAAAGGGGTACATAGTTTGAATATGGGACCCATATTAATCCAAAGACACCTCCAATTAGGAAAACGCTTTGCCATCTAGTGACACAATGACGCCTCCCGCTTCTCACGCGCAGCAGCTTGAATTTCCGGACAACCGGCTTCTGATCGATCTCTGCGGCCCCTATGACGCCAACCTGACCGCCGTAGAGACGGCGCTTGAGGTCCAGATCGTGCGTCGGGGCAACCACCTGTCGGTGATGGGAGAGGAAGACGCGACCACCCGCGCGGCCTCTGTGCTCGAAGGGCTTTACGCCCGACTGGAAGGCGGGCGCAGTGTGGAGCCCGCCGATGTCACCAGTTTGCTACGCATGGGCGATTCAGCGGCTGGGACGGGGGTGCGCCCGGGCGACCAGATCGAGATGCCGAATTTGGGCGGCGTCGAAATCCAGACCCGCAAGAAACGCGTCGAACCCCGCACGGCTGCGCAGAAAGCCTATGTGCAATCACTGTTCGACAACGAACTGGCCTTCGGCATCGGCCCTGCCGGTACGGGTAAAACCTATCTTGCGGTGGCCGTCGGCGTGTCGATGTTCATCGGGGGCCATGTGGACCGTATCATCCTGTCGCGCCCTGCCGTGGAGGCGGGGGAGAAGCTGGGCTACCTGCCCGGTGACATGAAAGACAAGGTCGATCCCTACATGCAGCCCCTTTATGACGCGCTGAATGATTTCTTGCCCGGCAAGCAACTGGCCAAACTGATCGAAGAGAAAAAGATCGAGATCGCCCCGCTGGCCTTCATGCGCGGGCGCACCCTGTCCAACGCCTTCGTCGTGCTGGACGAAGCGCAGAACGCGACCTCGATGCAGATGAAGATGTTCCTGACCCGTCTGGGCGAAGGCTCGCGGATGGTGATCACCGGTGACCGGACCCAGATCGACTTGCCACGCGGCGTGCCATCGGGCTTGCAAGACGCGGAACGGCTGCTCAAGACGATCCCCAAGATCAGCTTTAACTACTTCACCTCGAAAGACGTGGTGCGCCACCCGCTCGTGGCCGCGATCATCGAAGCCTATGAAGCAGATGCAGGCCACGCGTGATGCCCGGCTGCTTCATTTTGCCAGATAAACTCCGGGGGGCCGGGGGCTGGCCCCCGGTGGGGCGCTGATGCAGGCGCTTGACGTGATAGAGGAAGACCCCCGTTGGGCCGGTCTGGACCTTGATACCCTATGCCCCCGCGCGATGCGCGCCACATTGGCGCATCTGTCGCTGGATGCCGACACCGCCGAGGTGACGGTGCTGGCCTGCGACGATGCACATATCGCCACGTTGAACGCAGATTTCCGCGACAAGCCCACGCCGACCAATGTGCTCAGCTGGCCGGCCGAGGAACGCGGTGCCGCGCGCGACGGCGAACTTCCGCTACCGGTCACGCCGGGGTTCGACAATATGCTGGAACTGGGCGACATCGCGATTTCATATGACACCTGCCACGCCGAGGCAGAGGCCGCAGGCCGCCCGATGGCCGATCACGTGACCCATTTGATCGTGCACGGGCTGCTTCACCTGTTGGGGTATGACCACGAACGGGACGGGGATGCGACCCTGATGGAACGGTTAGAGGTAGAAATACTTGGCAAATTGGGGTTGGATGACCCATATAGAGACGACGCAGTGCAACCGCCTGCCTAAACACATAAAGACAGGACCCGATGGGCGACACAGACGGATCATCTGAGGCGGCGCAGAGCGCGCAGTTGGAAGACATCATACCGGCCTCCGAGGCCGAAGAAACCGAAGACACCCCGAAATCCGGTGGCTTCTTTTCCCGGGTCATGGGCGCACTCAGCGCGTCGGACAACGAGGAAGAGGAGGAAATCACCGCGGCACAGACCGACAGGCTGTCCACCCGCGGCATGATGAACCTGCGCCGGATGCGGGTGGATGATGTGGCGGTGCCCAAGGCGGATATCACCGCGGTGCCGGTGACCTCGACGCTGGATGAGCTGGTCGGCGTGTTCAAGGACAGCGGTCTGACGCGCCTGCCGGTGTATGACGGCACGCTCGATACCCCCGTTGGCATGGCCCACCTCAAGGATCTGGCGCTGACCCACGGCTTTAACGGCCGAAACACCGAATTTGACCTTCAGGCGATGCTGCGTCCCTTGCTGTTCGTGCCGCCGTCCATGACCATTGGCGTCTTGCTGACCAAGATGCAGGCCGAACGGCGCCATATGGCGCTGGTGATTGACGAATACGGCGGCGTCGACGGGCTGGTCACGATCGAGGATCTGATCGAACAGGTCATCGGCGAGATCGAAGACGAACACGACGTGGACGAAGGCAAATATTGGACGGTCGAAAAGCCCGGCTGCTACCTTGCGCTGGCCAAGACGCCTCTGGATGATTTCGAGGCCGAGATTGGCCATTCGCTGACCGACCACGATGATGTTGACGAAGAAGAGATCGACACGCTTGGCGGGTTGGTCTTCATGCTGTCGGGACGGGTGCCGGCACGTGGCGAAGTGGTCGTGCATCCCGATGGCCCCGAGTTCGAGGTGATCGACGCCGATCCGCGCCGGATCAAGCGTTTGCGCGTGCGTATGGCCGGATCTCACTGATGACTTTGCGCAGTGCCGCTTGGATGCGGTTCGGGGCCGCGGTGCTTGCGGGCGTTGTCGCGGCCTTTGGGCAGGCACCCTATGATTTGCCGCTGGTCTTGCTGGCTGCACTTGCGGCTGTTCTGTTGATCTACCGTGCTGCTGCAACGCCCCGGCAGGCCGCAGCGATCGGGTGGGGCTTTGGCTTTGGCTACTTCTTGCATGGATGGTCGTGGCTGGTATCGCCCTTCATGGTCGACCCTGAACGCTATGCCTGGATGGCACCTTTTGCTGTGGCGGGGCTGACGGGCGGTTTGGCCTTGTATTGGGCTTTGGCGTTCTACGTGTCCCGCCGGTTGTCGGCACAGGTCTGGCCGCTGATCTTCGTCCTGCCCGCCGCCGAAATGCTGCGCGGTTATCTGTTCACCGGCTTCCCGTGGGGGATGTTCTCTCAGTCTTTGGTCAACCATTGGCCGGGGCAGGGGCTTGCGCTGGTGGGGCCCTACGGCATGACCCTTGCCTTTGTCGCGCTGGCTGTAGCGGTGGTACAGCGCGCGCGGGGCACATTGCTGCGGCAGGGCGCTGTCTGGGGCGCGCGGGTCTTGGGCGTGGCGGCGTTGACGGTGCCCTTTTGGGGGGGCGACGCCCCGATCACCGACCATATGATCCGTATGGTGCAGCCGAACGCGGCGCAGAAAGACAAATGGGACCCCGTCAAAATCCCCGAATTCTTTGATCGTCAGCTGGCGCTGACCGCTGCACCGCCTGCGCAGGGGGATGCGGCGCCTGATCTGATCCTCTGGTCCGAAACCGCCATCGCGTGGCCGCTTGATTTGGCCCATGGCGCGCTGACCTATATCAGCGAAGCCGCCGCCGGTACGCCTGTGGTGCTGGGGGTGCAGCGGCGCGACGACATGGCCTATTACAACTCGGCCGTGGTGCTGGGGCCAGATGCCGAGGTTGTGCAGACCTATGACAAGCACCACCTCGTGCCCTTTGGCGAATACATCCCCTTTGGCGATCTGTTGGGCCGTATCGGTCTGCGCGGCATGGCGGCGCAGTTTGGCAGTGGGTTTTCCTCGGGTCCGGGGGCAGATCTGATGGATCTGGGGCCCTTGGGCCAGGCGCTGCCTCTGATCTGCTACGAGGCCGTCTTTGCGCGGGACGTCAACGCTGCACCGGCGCGGCCCGCGTTCTTGATGCAGCTCACGAATGATGCGTGGTTCGGCAAGGGGCAGGGGCCGTTGCAGCATCTGGCTCAGGCCCGGATGCGCGCGATAGAACAAGGTCTGCCCATGGCACGCGTCGCCAACACGGGCGTTTCGGCGATGATTGACCCCTGGGGCCGCATCACAAAGAGTTTGGCCCTGAACGAGGCAGGCTTTCTGGATGCCCCGCTGCCCGCCCCACGCCCTGCGACACCCTATAGCAGGTGGGGCGAATGGCCGTTTCTTTTCATCACTTTGGCGGGGTTTGCCCTTGTTATCCTGCGCCGACGACGCAACTTAAAGTTTGACCAAAGGGGCAGGCAAAGCTAAGCCCCGTTAATCGGCCACAACGGCTTCCTGACGTGGCTAAGAAATCTATTGGAGCACTAAATGTCCCGCAAAAACTACACGTTCACTTCGGAATCCGTTTCCGAGGGCCACCCGGATAAGGTCTGCGACCGGATTTCCGACGCCGTACTTGATGCCTTTCTGACCGAAGAACCCGAAGCGCGTGTCGCAGCGGAGACCTTTGCCACCACCAATCGCGTGGTCATCGGCGGCGAGGTTGGCCTGTCGAACAAGGACAAGCTGGATGAATACCTTGGCAAGATCGACGGCATCGCCCGCGCCTGCATCAAGGACATCGGCTACGAGCAGGATGAATTCCACCACGCCACCTGCGAGATCACCAACCTGCTGCACCCGCAGTCGGCGCATATCGCGCAAGGCGTGGATGCGTCAGGTGACAAGGAAGAAGGCGCGGGCGATCAGGGCATCATGTTCGGTTTCGCCACCAACGAGACGCCAGAGCTGATGCCGGCGCCGATCCACTATGCCCATGCGATCCTGCGCCGTCTGGCCGAAGTGCGCAAAGACGGCACCGAGCCAACGCTGCGCCCGGACGCCAAAAGCCAGCTTTCCGTGCGCTATGAAGACGGCAAGCCTGTTGGCGTGTCCTCTATCGTCTTGTCGACGCAACACGCAGATGCAGGCCAGACAAGTGCCGACATCCGCGACATCGTCGAACCCTATATCACCCAGGTTCTGCCCGAAGGCTGGATCACCCCCGACACCGAATGGTGGGTGAACCCGACGGGGACCTTTGTCATCGGCGGCCCTGACGGCGACGCGGGCCTGACCGGGCGCAAGATCATTGTGGATACTTATGGCGGTGCGGCACCGCATGGGGGCGGCGCGTTCTCGGGGAAAGACCCGACGAAGGTTGACCGCTCTGCCGCCTATGTGGCGCGCTATCTGGCGAAAAACGTCGTGGCTGCCGGTCTGGCCGAGAAGTGTACGATCCAGCTGAGCTATGCCATCGGCGTGTCCAAACCCCTGTCGATCTACTGCGATACCTATGGTGGCGACGCGGATGTCACGGATGCGGCGATTGAAAAGGCGATCCGCCAGATCATCGACCTGACACCGCGCGGCATCCGCGAGCATCTGCAGTTGAACCGCCCCATCTTTGAACGCACCGCGGCCTACGGCCACTTTGGTCGCGCACCCGAAGCGGATGGCGGCTTTAGCTGGGAAAAGACCGATCTTGTCGATGCGCTGAAGGCCGCGCTGTAAACACATGCTTCATGGTACAAGAAAGGGCAGCCCCAATGGGCTGCCCTTTTGCGTTGGTGGGGGTGTTACAGCTCTCCTAGGCCGGGGCGTTTGCCGATAGAGACGTGGTCGATATCTTCGGTCCGGAACCCCTTAATCAGCGAGGGGATCATCGCAAAGACCAGCAGGAAGATCGGCAAGCCGACGACCGTGATCACCTGTTGCAAGGCGGTCAGCCCCAAATCGCCTGCAAGGATCAGCAGCATCGCGGCGACCAGCCCTTCGGACACGCCCCAGAACACCCGCTGGCGGGTGGGGCCGGGTTCGGGCGAACCGGTGCACAGCATGTCGACAACCAGCGACGCGGAATCCGAGGATGTTGCAAAGAAGATTGCCACCACCAGCACGGCGATACCCTGCACAATATCGGCGAAAGGGAAGCTTTCGAAAAACGCGAACATGGCAAGCGGGACGGAATCAGCCACTGCGGCGCTCAGCGAACCGGCCTGCGCGCCAAGAGCCGTGCGCGCGGCGGTACCGATGCCGTCAATCTCCATCGCTTGCCAGCCGAAGATAGAGAACCAGATCAACGTGAACAGCGACGGCGCCAGCAGCACGCCAAAGACGAACTCCCGTATCGTGCGCCCCCGCGAAATCCGCGCGACGAAAAGCCCGATGAAGGGCGACCACGTGACCGTCCAGGCCCAGTAGAACACCGTCCAGCTGCCCTGCCAGCCCCAATCCCCATTCGAGGGGTTGGTATCGGCAAGCATATCATTCCAGAAGGCGAGCCGTGGCAGGTTGCTTAGGTACAGGCCAAAGGTCTCGACCATGCCGCGCAGCAGGAACAGGGTCGAACCGGTCACCAGCACAAAGACCATCAACGCCACGGCCATGCCGATATTGAGGTTGGACAGCAGCTTTACCCCCTTATCGAGCCCCGCCACGATAGACACCACGGCAACGGCGGTCAGCGCGGTCAGGATGCCGACCTGCAGCGGCACGCCGTCGTTCCACCCAAACAGCGCCGACAGACCCGCTGCGATCTGCGATGACCCCAGCCCAAGCGAGACCGCGACGCCGAACAGCGTGCCGAGGATCGACGCAATGTCGATCGCCTTGCCCCAAGGGCCGTGGATGCGCTCTTTCAACAGCGGGTAAAAGACCGAACTGACCCGCACGGGCAGATCATAGCGGTTGATGAAATAGGCAAAGGCCAGACCGGGCAGCGCGAAGATCGTCCAAGTGTGCAGCGCAAGGTGGTATGTGGCGATAGAGATGGCGTCTTGTGCGGCCTGTTCCGTGAAAGGTTCAACGCCGGGCAGGGGCGGGTCCGAAAAATGGCTGATCGGTTCGGCCACGCCCCAGAACATCAGCACGGTGCCGATGCCGCCCGCGAAAAGCATGGTGAACCACGACAGGTTTGTATACTCGGGCCGGCTGTCGCGCGGGCCAAGGCGGATATGGCCGTGACGGCTCATCGCGGCCCAGATCAGAAAGCCCAGCCAGACGTTGACGCCAAGAATAAAGAACCACCCCAGATGCGATACGATCCAGGCGCGGCCTGCGGCGAAAGCATCCCCGATCGGTTCAGGGGCAAGTACAAGAGCCAGTACAAATAGGGCGGTACACAGGGCGGAAACAAAGAATATCGTAGGGTCCGTTCGTAGTCCTAGTCGGCTTGCCAGTTCCCGCATTCGCATGTCCTCCGCTGCATTATTATCGGTTCTTGGTCAGGTAGAACCCTGTAGCTCAACGTAAAGTCCCCGTGATCGTTCCGGTTTTGCTGCGCCTCAAAGGGGCGGCACCGCCGTTGCGCATGGGGCGCGTGGGCTTTTGCAGCGCGGGCTTACGCGAAATGTTGCGCCCGTCCCCCGCGCAGGCTAAAGCCAGCGCCATGACACATCCTGAACGCCCCCGCCGCAATTTCTACGGTCGCCTTAAAGGCAAATCGCTTAAGCAAAGCCAGAAAGGCTATATCGAAGAGGATCTAGAGGCGCTGTCGCCCGGTCCTGTCGATTGGGATGCGAACCCCGACCGTACACCGCTGGACCTGCCGACGCTGTTTGGCGGCAAGCCCGTCTGGCTCGAGGTCGGCTTTGGCGGCGGCGAACATATGGTGCATCAGGCCGCGCAAAACCCTGACGTGGGCATCATCGGCTGTGAACCCTACATCAACGGGGTCGCGATGCTGTTGGGCAAGATCCGCCGCGCGGGTGTTGATAACGTGGCGATCCATCCGGGCGATGCACGCGATATCTTTGACGTGCTGCCAGAGGCGTCGATTGACCGCGCTTTCCTGCTGTACCCTGATCCGTGGCCGAAAACGCGCCACCACCGCCGCCGCTTTGTGACGCCGGAACATCTTGAACCGCTGGCAAAGGTGCTCAAGCCCGGCGCGATCTTTCGCGTTGCCACGGACATCGAAGACTATGTGCGCCAGACGCTTGAGCAGGTGCCGCGCCACGGGTTCGAATGGCTGGCGGAACGCCCCGGCGACTGGAAAGAGCCGTGGGGCGACTGGATTTCCACGCGCTACGAACAAAAAGCCCTGCGCGAGGGGCGCGTGCCGCACTACCTGACTTTCCGCAAGACCTGAGCGGGCGGGCGCGGGCAGGAACGCTGGCGATGGACGGGGCGGGATCGCTGGTTTAAGACGGGCTTTCAGGAAGTTTTTTTGAGGGTTATCCATGTCCAGCCACGCCACGCCCGTCCCGATGACCTCTACCGCTTGCGGCCCGCTGTCCGGCGTGGCCGAGGTGCCGGGGGACAAGTCGATCTCGCACCGGTCCTTGATTCTGGGCGCGATGTGCATCGGCGAAACCACCATCAGCGGATTGCTTGAAGGCGACGACGTGCTGGACACGGCCAAGGCGATGCAGGCCTTTGGCGCGGAAGTGACCAATATGGGCGGCGGCAACTGGTCTGTGCGCGGTGTGGGCGTGGGCGGTTTCGCAGAACCGGACGGGGTGATCGACTGCGGAAACTCGGGCACGGGGGTGCGCTTGATCATGGGGTCAATGGCGACCTCCCCCATCACCGCGACATTCACCGGCGACGCCAGCCTGAACGGCCGCCCCATGGCGCGGGTCACCGATCCGCTGGCCTTGTTCGGCACGCAATCTGTCGGGCGCAAGGGCGGACGCTTGCCCATGACCATCGTGGGGGCGGCTGACCCTGTGCCCGTGCGCTACACCGTGCCAGTGCCGTCCGCACAGGTGAAATCCGCCGTCTTGCTGGCAGGGCTGAACGCCCCCGGCAAGACCGTCGTGATCGAGGCCGAGGCCACGCGCGACCATACGGAGCGGATGTTGGCGGGCTTCGGTGCCGAGATCTCGGTGGAAGACACGGATGAGGGCCGTGTGATCACTCTGACCGGCCAGCCGGAGCTACAGGCCCAGCATGTTGATGTGCCGCGCGATCCGTCCTCGGCTGCGTTTCCGGTCTGTGCTGCCTTGATCGTGCCGGGCTCCGACGTGCTGGTGCCGGGGATCGGGCTGAACCCGACACGGGCAGGGCTGTTCACCACGCTGCGCGAGATGGGGGCCGATCTGACCTATGAGAATGAGCGGATCGAGGGCGGCGAGCCTGTCGCCGACCTGCGCGCCAAATTCTCGCCCGACCTCAAAGGGATCGAGGTGCCGCCGGCGCGCGCGGCGTCGATGATCGACGAATATCCGGTGCTTTCTGTCGTGGCCGCCTTTGCGCAGGGCCAGACCATGATGCGCGGCGTGAAAGAGCTGCGGGTCAAGGAAAGCGACCGGATCGACGCGATGGCCAAGGGGCTGCGCGCCAACGGGATCGAAGTGGACGAGGGCCCCGATTGGTGGGCGGTCACCGGACGGGGGCACGGGAACGTGCCGGGCGGGGCCACCTGCGCCAGCCAGCTGGACCACCGCATCGCGATGTCCTTTATGATCCTCGGCATGGCCGCAACGTCCCCTGTCAGTGTGGACGACGGGTCGCCGATCACCACGTCCTTCCCGATCTTCGAACCGCTGATGAAACGCCTTGGCGCGGATGTGACGCGGGGGGATGCGTGATGCTGGGCTTTACCGTTGCGATTGACGGGCCGGCTGCGGCGGGCAAGGGCACCGTCGGGCGCGCTGTTGCGGCGCATTTCGGTTTTGCGCATCTGGACACCGGCCTGCTCTATCGCGCCGTAGGGGCGAAAGTGCTGGAGGGCATGACCGCCGAAGAGGCCGCTTTGACCCTGCAAGCCGATGATCTTGAGAATGACCAACTGCGCACCAACGCCGTGGCAGAGGCCGCGAGCCGCGCGGCCGCGATCCCCGCTGTGCGGGCCGCCTTGGTCGATTTCCAGCGCAGCTTTGCCATGCGGGCAGGGGGCGCGGTGCTGGACGGGCGCGACATCGGCACGGTGATCTGCCCCGATGCGCCGGTCAAGCTGTTCATTACCGCCACGCCCGAGGTCCGTGCACAGCGCCGCTTTGCCGAGCTTAGCGCCAAGGGGGCCGAGGTCACGCTGGAAGGGGTGCTGGCCGATGTGCAGGCCCGCGATGCCCGCGACAGCACCCGCGCCGAGGCACCGTTGAAGCCCGCCGAGGATGCAGAGCTGATGGATACCTCGACCATGGATATCGAAACAGCCGTGGCCCGCGCCATCGAACTGGTGGCCGCACGTCGACGTGACTAAACGCGGCGGAACGAATGTCGGTGCATGACGTTGGTCTGGGACGTGTCTGGCGATAGGCTAGACACGATAGGAATAAACAAGAGGTGCTGACTATGAAGACCGCTCAAGACTATCTCGACGATGCGAATGCCGTTGTCCCCAAGATGGACGCCAAGGACGCGATTGCGAAACATGCCGAAGGCAAGGGTGTCTTTATCGACGTGCGCGATTCCGGCGACATCGCTAAAAGCGGGACCATCAAGGGCGCGCATCGTGTGCCGCGCGGCATGATCGAATTCCGCGCCGACCCGAACAAGGAAGAGATGTATAACCCGATCTTCGAAAAAGACGCAGAGATTTACCTGATCTGCGGCGCGGGCGGTCAGGCCGCGCTGTCGGGTAAGACGCTGCACGACATGGGCTATACCAATGTCACCAACATCGGCGGTTTCCCCGGCTGGAAAGAGGCGGGCGGCCCGACCGAAAGCTGATACCACACTGCGCGGATGACAGAATGGACAAGGGCAGACTACGGTCTGCCCTTTTTGCTGACATCGCCCTGTATGAACCTGTATGAACAGGGGATCACCCGTGCCAGCCCTTGCCTTTGCCCCGAAACAGGGCTATACGCGCGACTGTCTAAGGGGCGGATACACGTTTCGGGCGCGAGATATCAGGCAGGGTCGGTTTCATCCGGCCCTCTTTGTTTTGCGGATCGAATCCCATCGCGGATGACAATTTTAACCACAGACCGGCGGAGACAACCGCGCGGCCAGAAACCAAATGCTAAAGGAAAATCAAGCTACATGGCTATGAACTCAATGGAAGACTTCGAAGCACTTTTGGAAGAAAGCTTTGAAATGGACACGCCCGAAGAGGGCTCTGTTGTCAAAGGCAAGGTTATCGCGATCGAAGCGGGCCAAGCTATTATCGACGTAGGCTACAAGATGGAAGGCCGCGTTGAACTGAAAGAATTTGCCGAGCCTGGCGAAGCACCCAAAGTGGAAGTCGGCGACGAAGTCGAAGTATTCCTGCGTCAGGTAGAAAACTCCCGTGGTGAAGCTGTCATCTCGCGCGAGATGGCCCGTCGCGAAGAAGCCTGGGACCGTCTGGAAAAAGCCTATGCCGCAGAAGAGCGCGTTGAAGGCGCGATCTTTGGCCGCGTTAAAGGTGGCTTTACCGTTGATCTGGGCGGCGCAGTTGCCTTCCTTCCCGGTTCCCAAGTTGACGTGCGCCCCGTGCGCGATGCCGGCCCTCTGATGGGTCTGAAGCAGCCGTTCCAAGTTCTGAAAATGGACCGTCGTCGTGGCAACATCGTTGTTTCGCGTCGTGCAATCCTTGAAGAATCCCGTGCCGAACAGCGTGCCGAAGTTATCGGCAACCTGACCGAAGGTCAGGAAGTTGACGGTGTGGTCAAGAACATCACCGAATACGGTGCCTTCGTTGATCTGGGCGGTGTTGACGGCCTGCTGCACGTCACAGACATGGCATGGCGCCGTGTGAACCACCCATCCGAGATCCTGTCGATCGGCGAAACCATCAAGGTTCAGGTCATCAAGATCAACAAAGAGACGCACCGCATCTCCTTGGGTATGAAACAGCTGCAAGAAGATCCATGGGATCTGGTTCAAGCCAAGTACCCGCTGGAATCCACGCACACTGGCCGCGTCACCAACATCACCGATTACGGTGCATTTGTTGAGCTGGAGCCAGGCGTTGAAGGTCTGGTTCACGTTTCCGAAATGTCCTGGACAAAGAAGAACGTACACCCCGGCAAGATCGTTTCCACCAGCCAAGAAGTCGAAGTCATGGTTCTGGAAATCGATGGCGCCAAGCGTCGCGTTTCCCTTGGTCTGAAACAGACCATGCGCAACCCATGGGAAGTGTTTGCTGAAACACACCCAGAAGGCACCGAAGTTGAAGGCGAAGTCAAAAACATCACCGAATTCGGTCTGTTTGTTGGCCTGCCAGGCGACATCGACGGCATGGTTCACCTGTCGGACCTGAGCTGGGACCAGCGCGGCGAAGAAGCGATCCAGGACTACCGCAAAGGTGACACGGTTCAGGCCGTTGTTTCCGAAGTTGACGTGGAAAAAGAACGCATCAGCCTGTCGATCAAAGGTGTGGGCGGCGACAAGTTCGCAGAAGCAGTGGGCGGCGTGAAGCGCGGTTCCGTTGTGACTGTGACCGTGACCTCCATCGAAGACGGTGGCATCGAAGTCGAATACGAAGGCATGAAAGCCTTCATCCGTCGCTCCGATCTGTCGCGTGACCGTGCCGAACAGCGCCCCGAGCGTTTCTCGGTTGGTGACAAGGTTGACGTACGCATCACCAACGTTGACGCGAAAGCGCACCGTCTGGGCGTGTCGATCAAAGCACGTGAAATCGCAGAAGAGAAAGAAGCAGTCGAGCAGTATGGCTCCTCTGACTCCGGCGCATCCTTGGGTGATATCCTGGGTGCCGCTCTGAAAGGCGACGAATAAGCCTTAGCGCTTGTTGCACAGATCAGGGGCCTCGCAGTGCAGACTGCGGGGCCCTTTTTCGTTGCGAATCGCAATCTGTGGCGAGGGGCAGGGAAGGGCGGCTGGCAGCGCTGTTCCGGGTGGTTGCGTGAAATGTGACTAAAAAATGACTGGAAAACAGCGACTTCCCGCTACTTAATCGCAATAATAGAAATATGCATGACTTCACGAACGCGTTTGGTTTGCTATAGTCCCATCTAGTTAAGACATTAATTGCGCACCTCGGAGGACGTTAAATGATCCGGTCAGAACTGATCCAGAAGATTGCCGACGACAATCCCCATCTCTATCAGCGCGACGTGGAACGGATCGTAAATACCATCTTCGAAGAGATTACCGGCGCGATGTCCGATGGTGATCGGGTAGAGCTGCGCGGCTTTGGTGCCTTTTCAGTGAAAAAACGTGACGCCCGTGTGGGCCGGAACCCTCGCACTGGGGAAACGGTTCATGTAGAAGAAAAGCACGTGCCGTTCTTCAAGACCGGTAAACTGCTTAGAGATCGTTTAAACGGGAATTCCTAATGCGTTATGTTCGCTACCTCTGCATCGCAATCTTCGCCATTGCACTGATCGCGGTTGCCTTGGCCAACCGGTCTATGGTGTCGCTGAAGTTGCTACCGACCGAGGTATCGGGCTGGTTCGCGTTGAACCCTGAAATTCAGGTGCCGCTGTTTATTGTTATTCTGGGTAGCATCATCGCCGGTTTGCTGGTGGGTTTCGTCTGGGAATGGATCCGCGAATACGGCCAGCGTGCCGAAGCCGCACGTCAGGCCCGCGAAATGCGCCGTCTGGAACGTGAAGTCGCACGCCTGAAGGGCGAGAAGTATCAGGACCAGGACGAGGTTCTGGCGCTGCTGGATCAAGCAAGCTAAGCGGGCCTATGCCCCTTAGCGCAGGAACCATCCGATGACCCAAAATTTGCACGTGAAATTCTGCGGCTTGCGCAGCACGCAGGATATTGCGGCGGCCGCTGCGGCCGGTGCGCGCTATGTCGGCTTTGTTTTCTTTGAAAAATCCCCTCGGCACGTCACGATTGATCAAGCCGCTGAACTGGCCATAGAGGTGCCAATGGGGCTGTGTAAGGTCGCGTTGACGGTCAACGCGGATGACGCCTTTCTGGACGCGCTGACGGCCGCTGTGCCTATTGATATGCTGCAGCTACACGGCAAGGAAACGCCCGAGCGTGTCGCCGAGGTCAAGGCGCGCTATGGGCTGCCGGTGATGAAGGCGGTCGGTGTGGCCGATGCAGATGACCTGCCACAGATTGATGCCTATATGGCCGTGGCGGACCAGATCCTGATCGACGCGAAACCGCCCAAAGGGGCAGCGCTGCCCGGTGGCAATGGATTGTCGTTTGACTGGCGTCTGATCGCAGATCGCACATGGGACAAGCCGTGGATGCTGGCAGGGGGGCTGACCCCCGACAATGTGGCTCAGGCCGCCCGCATGACCGGCGCACGGCAGGTAGATGTCTCTTCCGGTGTGGAAAGCGCGCCGGGTGTAAAGGACGCAGGGCTGATCGCGGCATTCGGAAACGCCGCGAAGGTCTAGTATTGGCAGGATGGCCCCTTAGAAGGTGAGGGGGTATTCCTTGGCCAGCGCGTCGAATTTCATCAACGACGCAACCAGTGCTGGCATCTGATCCAGATAGATCATGTTCGGCCCGTCCGACGGTGCGTTGTCCGGGTCTTCGTGGGTCTCGATAAAGACCGCGCCCACGCCAATCGCGACCGCTGCGCGCGCCATGACGGGGGCGAACTCGCGTTGTCCGCCGCTGGAGCCACCTTGCCCGCCGGGCTGCTGGACTGAATGGGTCGCGTCCATCACGACAGGGTATCCGGTTTGCGCCATCTGCGGCAGGCTGCGCATGTCAGCGACCAGCGTGTTGTAGCCAAAGGAGGTGCCGCGTTCGGTCAGCAGGATGCGTTTGTTGCCGGTGGATTCGATCTTGGCGACGACATTGGGCATATCCCACGGAGCCAGAAACTGACCCTTTTTGACGTTCACAACCTTGCCCGTATTGCCCGCGGCCAGCAGCATATCGGTCTGGCGGCACAGAAAGGCGGGGATTTGCAGGATGTCGACAGCCTCGGCCGCGATGGCGCATTGCGCTTCGGTATGCACGTCGGTCAGGACGGGCACGCCGATGGATTTGCCCACCGATTGCAGCACAGCCAGACCTTCGTCGATGCCAAGCCCGCGTTTGCCACCAAGGGAGGTGCGGTTGGCTTTGTCATAGCTCGCCTTGAACACGAACTGGGCGCCCACGGCATCGCATGCCTCTTTCATCTGGCCGGCGATCATCTGGGCGTGGGTTTCGCTTTCCAGCTGGCAGGGGCCTGCGATCACCGTCAGCGGGCGATCATTCCCGATGACGACATTTCCAACGGTGACTTGGGTCATTTTGTTACCTGTTCTTTCAGAATAGAGGAGGTCAGCGATAGCATGAGGTAGATGCCCGCAAAGATCAGGAATGTCAAAATCGTGTTCTCGAACTTGCGTGGGTATGAGGCGCTTTGCGACGCCACCGGACGCACCGCGACGGTCAGATATCGGACCTGACGGCTGGCCTCTGTGCGGGCTTGTTCCATCTGGGTCTGGGACGCCTGCAAGGCGGCATCCGCCGCTGCCAGATCGGCCTGCGCCAGTTGCAAGCTGACCGCTTGTTGTGCAAGCGAATTGGTGCCCTCGGTCGCGCTGTTCATGCGTTCGTTCAGCTTGTCCAATTGCGCGCTAAGCCGGCGCACGTCGCCTTGGGCACCGTCCACCTTGGCGCGGTTCGGGCGCGGGTTGTCGAGCAGGGCGGCAAGTTCAAGCTCTTTTTCCAGCAGCAAGGTTTCATAATTGGTGATCTGCCCGCGGATCGACGCGATGACTGCCTGCGGGTCCACCCCGTTGTCGACCTGCAGCTTGATCAGCGCTTCCTGCGCCTCGCGGCGTTTGGCGACCGTCTGCTCATAGGCTTCGCGGGCGTCGCGCATGCCGTCTTCGCGCTTTTGCTGCGACAGGGCGTTCACGCGTTCTTCGGCATATTCCAGCAGGTGTTCGGAAAAGTCTTTCGCGACCTCGGGATCGGCGGCAATCACCTCCATCCGGATCATGCCTTCGGTCGGATCGTATCCGATTTTAACGTTGTCCTTATAGTGTTTATACGCTTCCTCGTTCGACGCGTCAGGGTTCATCCGCTGGATCGGGTCGATCGCGGGGTCCGAGAAATGCTTCATAAAGCCGACATCACGGTCCAGCCGCAGCATCGCGTCTTTTGACTGAAGGTAGCTTTGTGTCGCGATACTATCGGCGGAGTTGGCAAATTGCGTCGGCAGCAGCCCGCCAAGGGGGCCAAGCCCGCCCGTGCCTTCGTTCTGGATAATCAGGAACTGGCTGTCTGTCGCATACATCGGCGTGGCGATGTTGTAGAAATAATACCCGCCCATGATTGTGGGCAGCCCGACAAAGAATGCCAGACGCACCATAAGCAGCCCCATCTTGCGACGGCGGCGCTTGGTGATGTCACGCTGGATGTCCGAGATCTCGCGCATGCGGCGTTCCATCGGATTAACGTCGGTCGAGGGCAGATTGCGCCCCCCGGCAGGGACTGTCTGGGGAAGCTGGATGCGCCCTTTTTGCAGTGCCGTGCCGGTGGATTGCTTGTCCTGAGGAACGACCAGTTCCAGCATGTTGGAACGCTGGAACGGGTCGATCCCTTCGGCGCGCAGCAACCGCACCGCATCGAAGTCAGAGGTCGGGGCAAGCCCGTGTTTTTGCGCCACGCGACGGGCCATGCGCAACTGGCGGCCGGTAAGCCCTTCGCGGCGGATCGCGTCGATGTCCTGCTCTCCGCTGACTTCGGTCGCTGATGACACCTCGCCGCTGCGGGCGTCGGTGGGTGGGGT
>OJHJ01000337.1_pt1 | contig 20978 bp, 26 predicted proteins | sample 1595201 | NCBI WGS metagenome assembly OJHJ01 (sample SAMN05416832, study PRJEB24817) | seawater metagenome | isolation source: Sea water | place: Canada:Atlantic | collected 2013-07 | reverse complement strand
TCGTGGGCTCGGAGATGTGTATAAGAGACAGGCTGTGGGGAAGGGGTGGGGAGGGTACCTCTGGTGTGGAGGTCGGTTGACTCGAGGGGGCCTGGGGCACTGTGGTGCGGCCCATTCTGTCCATTTCACTGCCCTACAGCGGTGAGAGAGTGGGGTTGGACGCGGTGCAGCGGCTGAAGGAGGGCTACCAACCTGACCGCCTGAGGCGCCTTCTGTTTGGGCTTCGAACTACCGTCACTAAGGTGCCGTCTTGCGACAGGATGGCGGTCACATTCTGCGCGCCCTGGGGTAGCAGAGCACCGCGCTGACGGGCTCTTCGAACATCTCGTCGGCCCAGGTGGTATGCCGTGCGTCCATGTCGCTGCCGGATGGGGGTTCCCCAGTCCAAAGCAGCCTGGATCTCGGACTCGGAAATGGAGCGCTGCTGACTGCGTCGCTGTGCATGCTTGCTGAGGTCCATTTCAACTCCTGTTGTTGGGTTTTTCTATGTTCTAGGACTGAGGAACTAGCGCAGCCAGACCTTGAGTTCGTTCTCGCTGTGTCCGCACGCTTGAAGGAGCTGGCAGCTGCGCTTGATTGTGTCGGTGCCGGACCAGTTGGTCTCGATGTAGCCGCCCTCCTTAAGCTTTCGTGCGTTGTGCATTCCCTCATTGGTTTGGGCTACCAGGGTGCGTCGGCCCCCTCGACTCAGGACTTGGCTCTTGAGCTCTCCCCGTGCGGCAAGGGTGTTGGCAACGTGGACGATTACGTCCTTCCAAGAGCGTGCCGAAGCAGTGCTTCCCAGAACTTCGACCCGTTCGGGTTTGTCGCCTCCTTGTGGCAGATTGGTCGCGCCAACTGGCTCGCGTCGCGTTGGCTGGACCGGGGAAGGGTGGACGTTCCGAGTGACGGGTTCGCTTTGGCGAGTGGGCGGATGCGGCACGGGGACCAAGTCCATGAGTTGGTTCAGAACGCTGTTGGCGTCGTTCAAGGGGGTCACAAGCTGGGAGAAGCGCTTGAAGGTGGCGGCGTTGAGAGTCAGATGGTGGTTCATGGGGTCCTTGTTGTTTCTCACAGAGATGGTAGCGCCTTTCTGTGAGTTTGGCAACAGCTCTTGTGAGATTGATGGGCGAGCGATCTAATTGGACCGTATATCATTGTAAAGCCTAAGTTTAGACACCATTATTCGACGAGGATTATTCTGCCCAGGTTCACATCCTTGTGTGGTGGAGCGATCGCTCAAGGAAGTTTGAAGCTCTCAGAGGCTTTTCCATGCGAATGATCAGAACAAGGAATCATTGCCAAGATGGGTGCCACGACCCAACCTCAGCTCGAAAGGTCGACAGACATGGGCCAGCCTCAGCCGGTGTCGAGGACCTCAGTGCAAGGGGTGGCGGCAGACCCGCAAGGCCAGAGCCATGCCCACATTGAGTAGCGCCGCCTTTGCTGTGCCCAGACGGCGGTGGCCGCGCCTTTGGATTCCGGCCAGGTCTTGAGCACAAGCGCGCGATCTATTCTGCCCTTCGCGAGTATGATCGGCACGTGTCAGGGCTGGATGCCCGGGGGGTGCCCCTCCGGGAACGCCTGAGCGTCGTCGCTGCGGTCGTCGCGCCAAGGGTCGGCCTTCGGCTTGGTGTGTTGGCTTGCATCGCCGACCGGGACGCTTGGAAGCTCAAGGCGCTGCTGCCTGAAATCGCGGACTGGTTTGAGGAACCGCTGTCGCCTCGCCTCGTAGGACGGGTTGTCCATGGGGTACTCACCACCTGGGACCAGGAGTACGCCCGGCTCGCGGCCGCGACGGAGCGGGAGGGTCGACTTGAAGAGTTGGGTGTCTCGAGAAGAACTTGGGAGAGCTGGCGAAGTCCCACTTCGGTCTCGTGCCCTGACCCCAAGACTCTGAGGGGAATTTGGCTGGCGCTCCCGGAGGAGAATCGGAGCAAGGCCGAGCATCTCTTGCGCTTGGCCCGAGCGTGCATGTCCGCCCGGCGGAAGCTCCTGCAACTCGGGGGCGCTGGCTTTGTCGATCAAGTGGAGCGACTCATCAAGCTTTGGGCAACGCACACGCGTTACGCGTTACGCGCTGCGGAATGAGGCGCTTCTTGCGGACATGGCAGGGCGTTTTGCGAACTCCATTCAGGATGGTGTCTGGGATGAGCAATCGACCCCCGAGCAGAGACTGGAGGTGGTCACGCAAATTGAGAACTGGCGGAGGCAGCCCGGCGGGCTGCCGAGTCCCGACCTCACGCTGATGCTGATTCAACAGTTTCTCACTCCCTGCCCGGAGCTCGTCGCTGAACCCTCTCAGAAGCTACTTGTGATGTTCGACTGCTTCCAGTAGGTCCTCCCTGGGAGTTGATTCAGGGGACCTGGAACGCGCTCGAAGTGATGCACTCCTTGGCGGAGGGTGAGTTGCCTGCTGGGTTCCAGGGGGTTGATAGATCGCCCTCCCAGGAACTGCAGGAGCAGGCGAGGGAGGCCCTCCTCAATGAACGAGTTCTGGTCGTCAAACCAGGAGAGCGCACAGATCCATTGGGTGCAGTGAGCGTCCTAAGTCGGCTCCTGGCTGAGTTGGATATTGGGATGAACCCGAGTGAGACGGGTCGATGGGTCAGTGTCGGTTTCAACCAGCGGTGGCTTCCTGGAGAAGCAGAGGCCCTGCTCGATAACGAGCAAGTGCGTGCCCATCCTCATTTGGCTGCGGCTCGGATGCTTCGCTTGGCCAAGGAAGGAGGGATGAGGGAGGTCATCGACTTGCTTCCAGCGGTTCGTGAGACTCGCCATTGTCTTCGTCCTTCGAAAGCCCAAGCGGCGGAGGCTTTGGTGCTAGTGGCGCATGGTCTGCTGGACTCGCTCAGAGAGTTCTTTGGTCCAATGCGGACGCTCGCCATGGAGGCGTCGTCCGAGGGGTTCAGGTGGCTGGCTCCTTGTACAAGCAGGCGGTAAAGCTTTTGCGTTGCCAGAAGGGTGCGCCCGAGGAGCCGCAACTCCACGCCCTACTCTTTCCGCTGGCAGTTCGGGTAGACGGGGGGCTCGCTCTGCTGCGACGGGAGCCTGAACCGTCCTGGCACCTCGGGCGGCGTCACGCGATGAGGGTCCGTGAGCTCTTGGACGAAGGACGAGATGACGGTGATCTGTGGGCTTGCTGGGCGCTGTGGTGCCGGCTCGTAGGAGAACCAGAGAAGAAGTCAGAAACCCATGCCATCCACCGTGGGGCTGAGGCAGTGATCCGAGAGGTCTTCTCCCAGTTTCAAGCAGATGGGCTGTGCCCGGAACTTGCGGTGTAGCTATTCCGATTTCGGGGCAAAACGACATCACCCAACAAGGAGTGATGTCATGGTTCTTTTTGCCCATATTTGTGGCTGTACGAAGAGAGACGGCGAGGCAAAGCGCCGCTACTCTACGCGAAGCGACGCGGAGTCTACCCGGCTGTACATTCTGAGCCAGCGGGGGGTGCGTTTGCGTGTCTATGAGTGCCCAGAGGGGCCCGGCTACCACCTCACCAGCAACCTCAACGGTTCATATTGAACAAACTCCATTCGAATAGGCTTGGGCGATCTTTGGGGAGAGTTGCCATCCTCCGCGTGCGTCGCGGGCGACTCGTCTCAGCTAGATGGTCTATATTCCGTCCGCGACTCTGGCCTCTGCGGCCACGAGGAAGACAGGAGATTTGGGGGTGCCATGCCACATGCACGACGGGACGAACTCAAAACCAACGGCTTCACGACCGTCCGCGGTGCCCTTACTCCCGCAGTGCGAGAGTCCCTGCGATTGACGGTCCGAGCCCTTCAGACCGACCCAGCCAGCCGCAGTCGCCAAGTCCTGTACACCCACAATCGAACCCCCGAAGGTCGCCCCCACCTGGACGCCTTGCTCGACCAGTGGCTCAGCCCCCATCGCCGCCTCGGAGCCCAGTACACACCCATGTCCGCCCAAGTCCAACGCGTTGCGTGGGTGTCCATTTGGCTCTCGCCACACTGCCGCTGGAGCCACGCGCACGCACCCAATCACCCCCTGTGCCGCAGAGTGCCTGACGGGGCGTTGGTCAAGGAGGTTCCATGAAGCTCACCCAACAGCAGCGCGAAACCTTCGCCGAGCAAGGCTGGCTGCTCATCGGCCCCCTCATCGACGCCGCTCAGGTCGAACGCCTGCGCTGCGCCTTCGACGCTCGGATGCGCATCTTCGCCGACGAGATCGACGTTCCGGTCGACGAGTACCTGCAGGTGGTCTCGCAGTGGACGAACCTCTGGGAGCGCGATGCAGACTTCCAGGAGCAGATGCACAACCCATTGGTCGCGGAGCTCGCCTGCCGGCTCATCGGTTGTGAGAAGGTCCGAGTCCTACACGACCACCTGATCGCCAAGCCCCCACGTCAGGGAAACACCATCCCCTGGCATCGGGACCTCCCCAACTGGCCGGTCCGCGAGCCTCGACTGCTCTCGGTCTGGCTGGCTCTGGACGACGTGACGGTCGACTCCGGCGCGATGCGCTTCATGCCCGGCGGCCACAAGGAGCCGATGACCCAATCCATCGACTTTCTGAACGAGACCAAGGAGTGGGGCGACCGCGAGAAGGAGGCGGTCCCGGTTGAGGTCCCTGCGGGCTGGGCGGTCGTCCACCACTGTCTGTCTTGGCATACCAGCCCCCCCAACAACACGGACGGCTGGCGGCGCGCCTACATCACGATCTGCATGGACGCCTCGTGTACCTACGACCCCGAACATGCTGACTGGCATCCCATCAACAGCCGCGTCACGGTGCCTCCTGGCGCGGTGTTCAACGACGACGCCTTTCCTATCCTTGGTCGCTCGCTGGGAGAGCCCCGATGAAGTCCATCCAGATGTACTGGTCCAGTCCCAACTTGCGGGCCGGCTTGCACGGCGTGCTCTCGACATTGGTTCTCGCTCCAGATTGGGCTGAGGGGGTGGAGTGGTGGAGGGCCCTTCCTGATGCGCTCCACAGCGTCGGAAAGTCTCAGTCCCTGAACTTGGAGCAACTCGCAACCGCCGTCGAGGACACGCTGCCCAGGCTCAACGCCGCGCGTTCGGTGCTTGGGGTTCCGGCCTTGAATGTAGAGGAGACAAGGCTTGCTCTTCGGAGGGCCATCATTTCGGGGAGAGCCCACAAATCACACGCAGGACGAGACGTCTACGGCACCGCCAACAAGGGCGTCTGGGATCTCGTCGTTGCCCCGGTGTCTCGAGAACTGGCGGCTCGCTGGGGTGAGGCGGTGGTTCAGCCCCTCGCAGGCGTCATCCAAGCTCTCGACCCGGAACACCCAGCCCTTCTGCTTGGCAGCGCCTTGGTGGCGCACAAGACCGGTCCCCGAGATGCAGGTCACCAAACCTGCGCGGTATGGCTCGCCGGAGAGTTGGAGGCCCAAGGCTTCTCGGTTCGGCTTCACGAAGGGGACGGGGCACCACCCGTCATCGAGGCCCATCGTCCCGTCAGAGGAATGTCTGGCCACGTCGTGCTCTATGGCCACTACGATACGGTCGGGGCGGGCGGTTCATGGCGCACAGATCCCGACCACCTCAGCTTGGTAGAGGGCCGGGTGTTTGCTCGGGGAATTGCGGACAACAAGGGGCCGCTCGCTGCACGACTCTGGGCGCTCTCGACGGTGGAGCGTACCCCCGAGCTGACCTGGTTCATTCAAGGGGAGGAGGAGACGGGCTCGCGCCATGCCCGCAGGGTTCTGGCCGCCCGCGTCCCGCCGCTCAAAGCGGATCTCTACCTGGACGAGACCGGCTACTTCGAGGGCGACACGGGCAGTCTGCGCTTGTTGGCGCGGACCGTGAACGCACCGGTGGACAGCGTGCTCCAAGACTGGATCCAGGCCATCCGAGTGCTCACCTCACGTGCAGGGCTGGGCGCGCGACATGAGGAGAGGGGGCTCAACAAGACTGTGGTTCCCGGTGGCTGCCCCTTCGATGACGCGCTCCCCTCGGGCGCTCGGGTATTCGCCCTCGGAGTCAACGACACGGGCTCGGCAATTCACGGCCCGAACGAGTCGCTGCCGACGTGGACCATTCCGCTCCACCGCGACCAGCTCGCAACCCTCTTCCACTGCGTGGACCGAGAGGCCTCTGTTTGATGTGCGAGCTAACCGAGCTGTCGCCGGATCTGCGTGACCGCTACCTGGACCGGCTTGGGGGCTGGTCTGGACAGGTTTCAGCGCAGGGGCTGGAGGAACTACAGCGGAAGCATTTGTACGCCGTGCCGTTTCACAACCTGGCTCTGTTGGAAAGCGGTGGCCGTCCGTACCGTGTCCCATCGATCGTAGAGACTGCGCAGAGCAACGCCACTGGAGTAGGTGGAACCTGCCATTTGACTACCCCAGCCTTCGCTGCGCTGCTTCGCTGCTTGGGATTTCAGGCCGCGCTTGTCGCCGGCACCATTCGGCGGCGGGGTGACCACATCATGGCCAGGGTCCGGGTCGAGGGACAGGACTTCTTCGTCGACGTGGGAAACGGTCACCCCTATCTCCACCCCCTTGCCATTGGGCAAGAGCGCCGATGGTCGGTTCATAGTTGGACCTTCGCGTGGCGGTCCGATGCGGCTGGACACCGTCTGATCCGTTTGGTTGGCGACCAAGAGCGGCTCGTCTACTCCGTGGACCCACAGCCGCGGGCTTGGAAGGACTTTGAGCAGACCATTCGCGCCCACCACGAGCACCTTGGATTCGGCCCCTTCCTCAGCAGCCTCAGGGCAGTTCGGATGTCTCCTGCTTGCATACAGGTCGTCAGAAACGGGGTCTACAGTCGATACAGCGCTGGGTTGGTCAGCCAACGTCCCCTCAGTGGGCGTTCTCAAGTGATTGAGGTCCTCCAAGACCGGCTTGGACTGGAGCCAGGACTGGTCGAAGGAGGGGTTGATGGGCTCCTTGCACGCGACCCAGGCGCACTGTCGTCAAAGCTGCCTGCTCCCAGGGTATTGATCGCCACGCAGACTATCGGAAGAACGCGACAGGTCCGGGAACTCGTGCGCAGCGTTGAACAGGACAGGCTCCGCTCGGGCCTCGCTTCTGACCAGGTGGAAGTATTGGTATTGGACAACCAAGCAGGTCAGGACCGGAAGTCCCTTCGGCTCCTCGATGACCTCGCCTGTTCCGTCAAGGTCGTGCCGGTCCAAGCCCATCGAGATTCGGTCGCGGAGGACCTTGGGCTGAGCCCAACTCTTCAACCGCCTCTTCCAATCGGAGCGGGTCGGCATGCGCTCCTTCGAGCGGTGCGGGCCTGCTTGGTGGCGGACTCACGGCCCACAATCGTCTGGCTCGTAGACGACGACATGCAGCTCGCCCAACTCCGGAAGGGGGCAGAAGGGCTTGAGATTCACAGCTCCAGGGGGCTATTGGCGGAGGTCGTTGAGCTTTGGCGGTCTCGGCCTGAACTGTCCGTAGCTATCGGGACATACACGGGGGATCCACCCATCCCGGCCTTCGCCACGTGGGCTGGGCAGCTCCACGATTTGGTCGCGAACCTCAGCGCCTTGGCCGAAATGGGGCCTGAAGGGGCTTGGTCTCCGCCGGAGAACGACCGTGGGGTGGCGGATTTCTACTACGACCACGCTGGTGACACTCTCACTGTGGAGGAAGGCATCTTCTGGCTGGAAGGAGTGGATGGTCGTACTGGCCGAGAGGTCCTCGTACACCTGGCGGACTCCCTCCCGTCCATGCTCGCGGGAAGCCAGGTCTTCCGGCCCTTGGTCGCCGGTGGTCCTCCACCGAGTCGCACAACAAGCGCACGAGGCGGCAACGTGCTGTTTCTGGACGCCGACACGCTCTTCGCTGCGCCCTTCCCGAGCCTCAGATGCTCAGACGAGGTGGTGACGCGCAGAGCAGACAGCCTGGCCGCGGCTCTTTTGGAGAGAAAGGGAGATGTGCGCTGCGAAGTCGTCGACCTCCCTCTTCTGCACGGCCGGCGTCCCCAAGATCTGTCATCTCCTGCCGCCACCGAGGACACCACCCCGAAGGCGGTCGCGCGCTTCATGGAGTCGCAGGCCCGGGGCATCGCTTTGGGGAGATCGATGGCCGACGGTCGACCTGTCGGAGAGCATCTGGCCAGGCGGCGAGGGCTTCATCGGGCGGGAGTGGTCAAGACTCGTGAAGGCCTCGGTCGCGCGCTTGCGGCTCTGAACTCTCCAGGCATTTGGTGGCATGAGGACGCTGTAGGGCTTGTCTGCCGCGACCGCATTGAGAGCGTTCTGGACCAGTTGGCCGAGGGGCTCCCATCTCAGTCTGTCCTCGCCGCTGCCGAGGTGGATGTTGATGAGGAGCTGGAGAAGTTTCTGGAGCTGTTGCCAGAGGGTGCCGAGCGCTGGGAGGCCTCTTGGACCTGACACTGCTCGTGACCGGCGGCTACTTCGACGAGAGCGGAGAGTGCGTCATTCTGGAGGTGGATCTGGGCAGCGGCCAGGTACGGGACTGGGCCCGATGGACACCCCCTGAGCACCTGCGCGTACCGACCAAAGGCTTCACTGGAGCTTGTGTGCATGGGGGCAGCCTATTTGTATGCGCGCATGCGTGCCTCACGCGCTGGAACCTGAAGACCGCGCAAATAGACGGGGTGCTTCATCAGCCTGACTTCAATGACCTGCACGACGTGGCGGTGGTTGGTGGCGATCTGCATCTCGCCGTGACAGGCTCGGACGCCGTGGACCGCTTCGATCGGTCTGGTCGATTCCTGGGGCGGAGCAGCGCGCTACCGGGCTGGGTCCTCGCAGCACAGTTGGAGGGGAGGGATCTTGCCGACTTGGATGGGCTGGTTTCTGTTGGCTGGGAAGGGGAGAGTCCCAAAGCTCGGGATCTCCACCTCGAGGACCCGTACTACTCAACGAGAGCCGGCGACGGAGCCAGGGCCTTCTGGCAGCAAAAAGTGCCAGACCACCTTCACTTCAACCACATTGTAGAGACCCCATTGGGGCCCGTCGTGACCTGCCTGAGGGACGGCACCCTTCGCGCAATCCACACTTTTGAGCCCGTGGCTCGAATTCCTGGTCACCCCCACGACGGCTTGCTCGACGGCGACACCCTTTGGTGCACCACCGTGGACGGCGGGGTGTGGCGCGTCCCTCTCTCTGGTGTTGGGTCTGAGCGGTGCTTTGAGGCCTTCGTGGGTGGGCAGAAGGGCTGGTGCCGAGGGCTGCGGTTCGCGGCTGAGTTTGTCGTTGTCGGGCTGACGGCTTTCAGGGATGGCAAGGCCCCACCGGGCATGTGGAGCGGGCCGATTCCTCGCCACTCTCAGACAGGCCTCGTCGTCCTGGACCGACGGACCGGTGGTTTTGTCCGTTGGATTGATCTCGACTCCGATAGGCCGCTGAAGATCTTCGCGATTGAGATGTTCACTTGAGCAAGGGAGCCCGCATGTCCGACACCCGACGTCCGCAGATATCTGTCATAGGCAGCGCATCGGGACCGCCCGAATTGATGGAGGAGGCCGAGGCGCTGGGCCGCGCTTTGGTCGACCAGGGTTGGCGGGTGGTCTGCGGCGGCCTCGGCGGCGTGATGGCGGCGGTTGCCAAGGGGGCGCGCTCGTCGAAGAACGCCACCGGTAGTGATGTCATCGGTGTTCTCCCTGGCCTGCAGGCTGACGACGCGAACCAGTGGGTGGACATTGTGATTCCCACCGGCTTGCAGCACGCCAGGAACGTGCTGGTTGTGGCGGCTGGCGATGTGGTTGTCGCGGTGGGTGGTGGGGCAGGAACCCTGTCGGAGATCGCGATGGCCTGGCAGCATCACAAGCCAGTGGTCGCGCTCGGAACCCAAGGGGGCTGGGCCGCCGAGCTTGGTGGGCGGAAGCTCGACCACCGGCGGGCGGATTCGGTTCTGCTCGCTGGCGGGGTTGCGGAGGTGGTTGCGTTGGTGGGGGCTGAGCTTTTGCGTGACCGAGGGGCCACAGCCGGAATTGTTGTTCCCTGAGCGCGCGGGTTGAAGGCTGCGCGACTCGATGGTTCATAAATCAGGCTGGCTTTTAGGAAAGGCCGGCGCCGTAGAGGCTGGCTGATTGGCTCGTCTTTGGCCAGAGGCTGACTTCCTCTCCGCTACTCCCCGGTCGGGTCGAGCCGCTGCGACTCATCCACCAGAGCATCAAAGTCAGAGCGCCACTCGCGGTCCTGCTGCAGTCGAAACTTGGTGTCCTCCTTGCCGGCCAGTTTCCTTGCTACTTGTGCGGACGCTCGGCCGGGGTTGTCCAGGACCGGAGTCGAGCGCAAAGCCCTTGATGATGAAATCGCGCAGGGTCGAAGTTGCCCAGATCCGGAACTGGGCCGCGGACCTTGAGTTGACCCGGTAGCCGACGGCGATGATCAGTCCTTTCCATTTCGGAAACAACTGACTCGGCGACCAACTCCGCTGACTCTAAGATGTCCTTGAGGTGCTTGGAGATTGCCTGAACGTAGCTCCCGAAGAGCTCGGCCATCTTCCTCTGGTTCAGCCACACCGTGTCGTCTTGGTCAGCTCAAACCCAGCCACTGCCGGAGCGCCGCAACGTGTCGAGCATGGGAACTCCCCTCTGGAAAGATGAGCTCCTGGAAGTCGACCTCGAACTCGTGACCGTCGTAGCTCACCTCTGCATCCATGGCGGAGGAGGCTTGACCATCCCAGTCCACTCCTTGGACGACCAAGTCCATGTCGCCGAGCTTGGCCGAGGTAGGCCAGTCGAGCTCGGACAAGGCACAGTGGAATGTTGTTATCTGCTCGTGCTCGTCGTACGCGTCGACTAGAATCTCTTCAAGCAGGGCGCCCAAGCTCATCGGACCTCCGTTGGAAGCCTCGGATGGAGGCGGAAAGAGGGGCGGGCTTAGCCCATGGGGAGTTCATACTCCGTCGAAGCAGCTTGGCCCATGCCTTCCCTGCGGCTGACAGGACCTCCCCATACTCTATAGTTCAGTTGTTTCGAATGTTGCGGTTGCTTCGATTGCTGGCTACTCTCTCGGCAAAGAGAGTCGCCATGAATGCCATCGAGCTACCCAGCGAAGAGACCACGCGTGCGGCTGGCGAGGCCATCCGAGCTTTCTCGACAGCGCTCAAGAGCCAGCGGCCCACGCTCGTCGAGGTGGTTGCCCAAGGGGATGAGTCCGCCCGCGCCACAGTGCCGGTCGAGGCTTTCGAGTTGCTGATGAATGTGCTGGCCCACCTGGCCAATGGGCATGCGGTCACTGTCATGCCGGTGAGGGCCGAGCTCACCACTCAGCAGGCGGCGGATCTGCTGAATGTCTCTCGGCCCTTTCTGATCAAGCTCCTAGACGAGGGGCAGATCCCGTTTCGGCGGGTGGGCACGCATCGTCGGGTCCAGCTTCAGGACGTGGTCACCTTCAAGAGCCTGGACGACGCCCGACGTAGGAGCGCCGCGGACGCCCTGGCGGCGGAGGCCCAGGAGCTCGGGCTAGGGTACTGAGCGGTGGCCTTCACTGCCGTCTACGACGCGAATGTTCTGTACCCAGCGCCTCTTCGCGACCTACTTGTGCGCCTTGCGATGACTGGGCTCTTCCGCGCTCGATGGAGCGAGGAGATCCTGGACGAGGTGTTCCGGAATATTCTAAAGGACCGTCCAGAGTTGCGGCCCGAACAGCTGAATCGGACGCGAGAGCTCATGAATCTGGCCGTTCGCGACGCGATGGTCCAGGGGTACCAGCCGCTGATGGCGGAGTTGGACCTCCCTGATCCTGACGACAGGCACGTCCTTGCGGCCGCGATCCGCAGCGGAGCTCAGTCAATCGTCACGCACAATCTAAAGGACTTCCCGGCCAACAGGCTCGCGCCGTACGGGGTCGAGGCGGTTCATCCAGACGCGTTCATCCTGGACCTCATCGACCTTGCTCCCGGTGCGGTGTTCGTTGTCGTCCAGGAGCAGGCGGCGTCGTTGAAGAACCCGGCCATGAGTCTGGACGAGGTGCTAGACATCCTCGAGCGGAATCAGATTCCGCGCTCCGTGGCTCAGCTAAGGGGCTTGCTTCATCAGTAGGTAGCTGACGGCTGTTCAATGTCGCTGAGGACAGGTTGGCGGCTCAGTGCATCGAAAGGGGGAAGCAGTCGACAGGGCCAGCTCAACGCCAGCCACTGTCGGAGCCCCTTGCGTGTACACTTCACCCCCAGCGTGTACACTTCGCCAAAAAACGTGTACAAAAATGGGTCTAAACCCATAGAACAACTCAATACCTATCACACGGTGCAGTTGTTCCAGGAGCAGCCGAGGGTGGCTTGCAGGATGAAGGAGTGGGCTTCGGAGGGGGGGGCGGAAGAGGGGTGGTTGGTAGCGCATTGTTCTGGGCCTTAGTGGTATGACCCCATTTATAGGTCCAGTCGATTTGATAGTCAGACGTGGATTGTAGGGGTGACTATTTGCCGCGCATAGGTGTCCGGAGAGAGGTTTGCCAGCGAACTATGCGGTAGAACTGTATTGTATTCTGTTCTCCAATTTCAACCAAGAGTTTCGCCTCCCTAGGCTTCCGAGATGACGTCCTTGGCCATGGCAAGGTCAAGCGCTTGGTCTACGATGATTCGCTTGAGGTAGAGCGTTCTCTCGCTCGAGCTTCTTCAAGCGCTTGATTGCTTGTCGTCCCGCGCCGCTATTTCGGCGTCGCCTTCGATAGTAGGTCTGCTCAGAGACGCCCATCGCCTGGACCACCTGGACGACACTTTGGCCTCCGCCGAGCTGGATGTCGGCCTGTTTGAGCTTGGGCACGATTTGCTGGGGGCTGTGCTTCTTTCTCTTCATCTTCTTGCCCAATTTCTCCAAGCTCCACCTTCCAAGACGGGTACACTTGGGCACCAAGACACATCCGCAGCGACGAGTCTGTTGCCACAAAGTAGCCCCCAAGGCCCCAACCAAGCCAATCCAGGATCCGCGCGACATGCACAGCCGCACCCTCATAGGAATGACCCTCCTCCTCGCTTCTTGTCGCGGCATCGAACACCCAGAGACCCCCCTCATCGCGCTCACGCCCGTCGAGTACAACAACTCGATTCGCGATTTGTTTGGCATGCCGAACGGCGGCGCCGCGTGGCCCGACCCACCCGAGATAGCCGCGCGGTTCACAGCGGGTCAGGGCGAGCAAGCTGGCCTATTTGGTGGCGAGGCAAGCAAGACCTCACCCTGGCCTTGGCCGCTCCCAGACGAAGTGAAGGTAGACGGCTTTGACGGCATCTACGAAGGCCAAGGGCCTTCGGCCTACAAAATGGAGGAGCTGCAAAAGGCCGCGGTTCACTTTGCGAGCTACTCCTTGGTCTCCAGCGTGTTCTTTAGCTGCGACCAGTGGGCGGAACAATCCACCGAGACCCAAGCCACTTGCGGTTGGGAGAGCGTCAAGCGCTTTGCGCAGCGCGCTTACCGGCGGCCCCTAACGGACGACGAGCGCAGCCGGCTAAAAGCCTTGTGGCAGTCCAACTGGGACGCGGGCACCCCAGAAGAGGCGGTCGTGCTCACAACCGCCGCAGTTCTGCAAGCGCCCCAATTCCTCTTCAAGGTGGAGCGAGGCGACGAGGACCTGAGGCGGCGCGGCATCCTGCCTCTCTCAGACTGGGAGATGGCCTCCCGCCTGTCCTATTTCCTGTGGGACAGCGTGCCCGACCCGCAGCTCTTTGCCGCCGCCGAGGCCGGAGAACTCACCACCGAGGCTGGCATACGCGAACAAGTACAGCGCATGCTCGCGGACCCAAAAGCACATGACGCGATGATTCGTTTTCATCAGCAGTGGCTGCAACTGGACGGCCTGTACACCATCGCTCCCGCTCGCTCCGCCTACGGGCCTAGCTTTGGCCTGACCGACACCCCGCCGCTGGACACCACCGGAGATGGCGAGTGGCCAAGCGTCATCGGACCCCTGCGGCACGCCTTGGACGCCGAATTTCAGCTCTTCGTGAGCCACGTCGTCTTCGACTCTGATGGCACCCTAAAGGAGCTCTTCACATCAACAAGGGGCTACGCCAGCAGCGCATCCGACATCATCCACGTAGACTCGACGCCGGCGGATGGCGACTCCGTGATCTGGTCCTACGGAAACGTCGTGAACTCTGGCGGCTTAGAGCAGAACATGACGCTGAACCCGGTCACCTATCCTTCTGACCAGCGCTCGGGCATCTTGACGCTCCCAGCGGTCAACGCTGTCGGCGCCTACCCCGTGCACCCAGACCCGATACACCGCGGCTTACGTGTGCTCGAGCGGGTCGCCTGCATGGACTTGGGTGCCCCTCCTCCATCTGCCGAAAGTGCCAGCCCAGCTGACATCCCCGAGGCCGAGTCAACCAATCGATTTCGCACCGAGAACGCGACATCTCCGAGCAACTGCCAAGGCTGTCACGTGCAGATCAACCCGCCGGGATTCGCGTTCGAGAACTACGACTCGCTCGGTGCATGGCGGACACAGGACAACGGAGAGGCCGTGGACGCGTCGGGCTCCGTCACGCTACACGGTGGCGAAACCATCAACTTCAGCAACGCTATGGAGCTCTCAAACGGCTTAGCCACCAGCGAACGCGTCCAGGACTGCTACAGCCTAAGATGGGCCAGGGTAGCAACCGGAGAGCAGCTCGACCCTGACGACGAGCGCCTCATCGACCTGCAGGCCAGCTTTCGCGCCGACGACGACATCAAAGTGCTCCTAGAGAACATCGCGGTCAGTGCGCTGTTCAGAAACCTCAACCTCGACGAGGTGGACTAATGGACCGCCGAAACTTCATGAAGCGCTTAGGACTGGGCGCTGGCGCCATCGGTGGCATGAGCGTCCTTGGGATCCCAAGCCTCATGGCGGCCGAAGGCGAGGCCCCCAAGCGCCTCATCATCCTCTCTCACTGTCATGGCTGGCCTTACGAGAACTGGAAAATGCGCCCTGGCGGCGCGACCAGCTCTACTCCGTGGGCAAAAGACCTCACGTCCATGGACCAATCCGAGTTTAGCGCCCCGCTGGCCCCCCTCTTTGCTCATCGCAAGCGCATCCTGCCAATCGATGGAATATCCCTGGCGACCGCCGAGCTGGACGTAGACGGGAACCGCCACGACACGGGCTGGGTCCAAGCCTGGACCGGAAACTGGGTCAACTTTAGCGGGTCCGACACCCGAAGCACCTCAGCGTCTTTGGACCAGCTGGTCGCCGCACAAATTGCCCGCTCCGACCGGCTCCCGTCTATCGAGTTTTCGGTCGATGGCAGCGGGGAGGGCGGCCGCCCAATCTCGTACGCACCAACCGGGAGCCGCCTGCCGGTCGCGAACACACCGCAGCTCGCGTGGCAGCGGCTGTTCGGCCTCACGTCCAACGCGGACCCGCTGGCGCTGCGACAACAGCAGATGCTGGACTACGCAAACGCTGAATACTTGGCGCTCAAGCCGGACTTGGGCGCGTCCCAAAAGAGCCGAATCAGCGACCACTTTGACCTGCTTTCCCAGTTGGGGGCGCGCATCCAGGGACTTGCGAGCCTAAGCTGCGCCGACCCGCCCACGCCGGTTTCGGGCGGCAGCTACGACGAGAGCTTCGACAGCTTTAGTGAGCTCATCGGCGCCGCGTTCGCCTGCGATATCACTCGAGTGGCCACGCTCTCTCTCGGGGAGCTACCCACCAAAGATTTTGGCTGGGGAGACTTCTCCGACGACGTGCACAAAGGCATCGCGCATGGCATCTACGACAGCGCCGACAAGCTGCAGGCCATGACCGACTACATCGCCATGCATGGCGCACAGGTGGCCCGCCTAATCTCTCTCTTAGAGAACCTGACCGACATCGACGGACGCTCCGTGATGGACAACACGCTGATTGTTTGGGGCTCAGAGCTGGCCGACGGCTGGCACGGCTACCGACACTGGTGCCCCGTTATCATCGGCGGTGACTGGCACTTCAGAACCGGTCGCTATGTGCACTTTCCACACGAAACACCCGTTCAAATCTTGGCGCACCCGGACCAAGCGTCCGGTGGCTACACCGAGACGTCCGGGCTGCCACACCAGCGCATGCTGGTGAGCGTTGCGCAGGCCATGGGACTGGATACAGATCACATCGGAATTGAATCTTGCCAGGGGCAGACCGGCGAGCACATCGAGTGCAGCGGTGCCATTGAGGAGTTGGTATGACACTGCTATTCACACTGATTATCGGCTGCACCGACAAAGTCGAAGACACAGGCGATGACTGCTGGTACTGCGTTGACAGCGAAGCCGAGGCGGACGACAGCTCGTCTTCGAACGACACCGGCAAAGGCGGCAAAGACGACACCGGCAAGGGTGGCGGTGGCAAAGATGACACCGGCGCGGGCTACCCCGCTCAGAACGGTTGGGTAGGCGCCATCTCGACCGCCGATGGCAGCGGCACCTACGACTATGAGTTCTACGACCCCGACAAAGGCACCTACTGCTTTCTGAGCTACGCCGTCGCCGCGACAACGCTGGAGAGCTGCGCTGAATGCGAAATAGCCTACGCGATGCCGCTCGGCGTCGAAACCGAGGGCAAAGAGAACGGCGGGTGCGCCGGCGGGACTGGATTGACCGGCAAATCGTTCTACTTCGGCAGCCAGGGTGACACCCTCTATGGCAGCAAAGACGGCAAGACCTGGGCGGCCATGGAAGGCGAGAGCAACATCAAAGAGAACGTCTGGTACTTCTCCTGGAGCTACTGAGATGCGCAAAACCGGTGAACCATCCCCCGCCGGACCTCGACGGACTGTTCCGCACCCACCAAGAGATGGTGTCGCGGCGTGACCAGCCCTGACCGCGCACCGTCTTCAGCAGCCGAGGAGCGCGGCCACTGTCACCGAGCTTCCGGCGAAGACAGGAGATGTACTGGTCGATGCTTCGGTCCAGGCCGTCGTGGGGGCGCCCACTGAGCACGAGACTTAGAGCGTCGCGGGACAGCACGGTGCCGGCGTGCTTCGCGAGATGGACGAGGAGCGGGAACTCGGCGTCGGTCAGCGGGACCTCGACGCCCTCCCGGGTGAGTTCCCGTCGTGCCGGATCGATCTGGAAGGCGCCACTCGGCTACACCTCGCAACCCTGGGGCTCGGTGGAGCCTTCGCTCTGAGCGCCTGCGGCAAGGAGCCGAGGCCCGACACCGGCCGGGTGGCCACCTTGACCCCCGACGCGGACGCCCCGCCCGTCACCGCGCCCGTGGACACACCCCTGCACCACGCACAGACCTGCGCGCTGTACCTGGGGCCTATCCCCGAGGTGAGCTGCAGCGGCGCCGAGATCATGCCCATCACCGTTGACGGCGAGGAGGTCGATGCCACGCCCCAAAGCTGCGACCGACCCTCGGCACTGACGGGCACCTTCGAGACCGGGGAGCGCATCGCGGCCCGCTACGAGGGCACCCACCACGGCGGCTCCCCTCGGCCCGAGGTGGTCTTCGTGAACTTCTGCCGCGACGGCGGCATGGGGGTCATCGGCCACAACGAGAAGACCGGTGCTACCTGCTTCTTCCACATCAACCTGGAGCACGACAACGCCGGCCGGTTCCCGGGCTCCGACGACCCCGACTACGACGCCTACTGGGAGCCGCCGGAGGTGGTCGCCCAGGACAGTTGCCAGAGCTGCCACCAGGCCGACCCGTGGCTCCACTCCCCCTGGATCGACCAGCTCCGGAAACCGGAAGAACCCACCCAGACGCCCCTCTGCGCGTGCTGCACCTCGGGCGGACCCGCATCTGTGGCGCTCGCCCTGTTGGGGATGCTGCTGTTAGGGTGTGGTAGGAGGCGTCCATGACCTTGCTGCTCCTGTTCGCGTGCCAGTCCACCCCCACGGACCCGCCCTCGGAACCCGAAGACACATCCGAGGACAGCGGCGAGGTCTCCGGGTGTCCGACCTCGACCTGGAACAGTGGGCGCTTCGAGATGGACCACGGCGGGGTCGAGCGCAGCTTTCGCGTGCATGTTCCCGCGAGCTACGACCCCTCGACGCCCACTCCGCTGGTCCTGCTCTTCCACGGCTGGGGAGGCGACGATACGGAGTTCCTGGACGCCCCCGTGGTCACAGCCGAGGCCGATCAACGCGGGTATGTCCTCATCGCGCCGGTCGGACTCGGCTCGGACCAGCCCGACAGCTCGTGGAACTCCTGGTCCTTCCGGGGCTCGACTACCGGGCTCGACGGCGACGGCGACGCCATCTGCGACGATGCGGCGACCACCGATTACTCCTACCCCTCCTGCGAGGGCGTCGCCGAGAACGGCTGCTCGTGGACGCACTGCCAGGATGACGATGTGGACTTCGTCCTGGAGTTGGTGGAGCTCGCGAAGGAGAACCTGTGCATCGATGCCGAGCGGGTGTTTGCGGTCGGTGGCTCCAACGGCGGCATGTTCAGCTGGGAAATTGGGCAGAACCCGGCCAGCGCGGGCACCTTCCGGGCCATTGCGCCGCTGATTGGGCTGCCCCACCGGGGCTACGTGGACCCGCCGGCCAGGGACGGTGGAATGCCGGTGTTGCTGGTCACGGGTAAGGCTGACCGCACGGTTCCCCCGGGCGAGTGGGAGGACCCCTCGCACACCACGACGACCGACGGAGACGTCTACTACTACACAGGCGCCACGGCGATCACGCAGGTATGGGCCGAGGCCCGTGGATGCGACACGACACGACCCGCCGCGGTGGTAGACCTCGGCGTGTCCGAGGTGGAGTGCCGGAGCACCTGCGAGGACGGGGCGGTCCTGGATTGCCGCTCGGAGATGGGCCACACCTACCAGCTCGGGTGGTCTTGGCCCTTGGTGCTGGACTTCTTCGACTCGGCGACATGACGCGCGGCCGGAGCGTTGCGTGTACATCACCCCGAATCGGGTGTTCAGAGACTCGCTAACTGACTGAAATTAACGAAATCCCATCCGGTAGTGCCTTCGTTCCAGGAGCAGCCTAGCGTTGCCTGGAGAATGAAGCTGCGGGCTTTGGATGGAGGGCGAAAGAGGGGTATGGAGTAGGGCATGCTCCCTCCGTATCCCTTCTCAGCCTGCCTTCGTGACTATCAGCATCAGGAACCCTAGCGCCAATACAGATACATGTCGTGGGTGGTGATGTTGTGGTAGCGGTAGCTGGTCTCCAGAGAGTCCACGCCGTAGCTGCCGCTGTTGTCGTAGCCGGCACCAAAGGCCGTCTCGGCCCAGCCGGTGTCGTCGTCCAGGTAGAAGCTGTAGACGCTGCTGTAGCTGTCGTACCAGAAGCAGTCGCAGGAATCGCTGCCGCTGTTGTTGTTCTCGTCGCAGTGATAGGGGCTGTCGGTCATGGACCCACCCTGGGCAACCGGGACCCAGTCGTCGCCACAGGCGGCACCGCTGCTGCGCGTGGTCGTTGACCCGGAGACGAAGGCGCCCTCTGCTTTGGTGGCGGTGTCGTTGCTGGCGTCGAACTCCCACACCGCCCAGTCGCCGGCTTGGTTGAGCACCATCAGCTCCACAGGGCTGGAGATGGGGATGCTGCCCAGGCAAGCGTCGTCACTGCTGGGGTCGCAGTCCCAGAGGTCGCCGCCCAAGGTGTCGCCCACCCCCGTGAGTGCGGTGCTCCCCCCCTCAAACCACCACCACAAGCTCCAGCCTCCGCCGTCGGTGGTCATGTCGCAGTACACGTCAAAGGCCGCTGTGCTGCCGCTGCCGTCGATGTCGATGGTGTAAATGCCGTCGGTGGAGCTGCTGTCCGCGGTCAGGATGGCCTCACAGTCCTCGCAGCTGCTCAGGCCCACGTCCCCGTCACAGTCATGGTCGGTGCCATCGCAGACCTCGGTCTCGCCGGGGTTGACGTCCAGTGCCGTGTCGTCGCAGTCCGTGTCGTCCGCGACGTAGCCGGTGGGGGCATCGCAAGCCGAGGTGCTCACGGTGCTGTCCCCGTAGCCGTCGCTGTCGGCATCGCTGTACCAGGTGGTGGGGTCGGTCGGTGTGTCGTCGTCGTCCACCAAGGCGTCGCAGTCGTTGTCGATCCCATCGCAGACCTCGCTGGCTCCAGGGTGGATGTCCGCGTCCAGATCCTCGCAGTCGGTGGCGTCTGAGACGTAGCCACTGGGCTGCGCGCAGCTGCTCAGAGATCGGCTGCTGTTGCCGTAGCTGTCACTGTCCGCGTCCTGGTACCAGAGGGTGTCGGGGTTCAGGCTCGCGTCGCTGTCGTCGCAGTCGCTGTCGTCTGCCACGTAGCCGCTGGGGGCACTGCAAGAGACCGTGCTGTCGGTGGCATCGCCGTAGCTGTCGCTGTCGCTGTCGCTGTACCAAGTCGCCGCGTCGGCCGCGCTGTCCTCGTCAGTGTCGCCATCGCAGTTGTTGTCCAAGCCATCGCAGATCTCGGTCGCGACGGGGGAGATCTGGGCGCTGGTGTCGTCGCAATCCGTGGCATCGGCGGTGTACCCACTGGGGGCCTCGCATGCCAGCGTGGTGGCCGCGAGGTCACCGTGGCCATCGCCGTCGGCGTCGGCGTAGAAGGTGGACTCCACCCCTTCGTCCACGCTGCCGTTGCAGTCGTTGTCGATGCCGTCACAGACCTCGGGGTTGCCCGGGAAGGACAGGGCCTCCGCATCGTCGCAGTCCGTGCTGTCCGCCACCTGGCCACTCTCGCCGTCGCAGGCCTGGGACTCGGTGCTCCCATCGCCGTAGCCGTCCCCATCGTCGTCGTCGTACCAGAGGTCGCCCACGGCATCGTCGATCTCGCCGGAGCAGTCGTTGTCGATGCCGTCGCAGACCTCGCTGGCCGCCGGATTGATCGAGGCGTCCCCATCGTCGCAGTCCTCGTCCAGGCCGTACCCGTCCTGGTCGAGGTCATCGTCCAAGGTGGCCTCGTCACAGTCGTCGTCCACCCCGTTGTAGGCGACCTCCGTGTTTCCCGGGTAGCGCGCGTTGTTGTTGTCGTCGCAGTCATCCTGCGCGAAGGCACCGTCACCGTCGTTGTCGACACGCAGCGCTGCGGTGTCTTGCACGTCTTTGTCGCTGCGGCAGCCGGGTGCCAGCAGCAGCACCAATGGGAGGAGACTCATGCTTCGAAATCCTGTCTGGCGCCCAGGATAGCGCACGACCAAGTGAAAGCGCTGTCTCTTATACACATCTCCGAGCCCACGAGACGCTACGC
>OJHJ01000308.1_pt1 | contig 23877 bp, 26 predicted proteins | sample 1595201 | NCBI WGS metagenome assembly OJHJ01 (sample SAMN05416832, study PRJEB24817) | seawater metagenome | isolation source: Sea water | place: Canada:Atlantic | collected 2013-07 | reverse complement strand
GTGATGTTAATCGACGACAGTAAAACGATTAGAAAATCTGTTGAGCTGTATATGAGAGAGTCGGGGCACGATGTGATATTGGCTAATGATGGTTATGAAGCCCTTTGTAAAATTTCGGAACATCACCCAGATATTATCTTTGTAGACATCACTATGCCTAGGTTAGATGGCTATCAAACATGCGCCCTTATTAAGCAAAACCACCGATACAAAAGCATTCCCGTATTGATGTTATCAAGTAAAAGCGGGCTATTTGATAAGGCCAAAGGAAGAGTTGTAGGAGCGGACGATTATTTAACAAAGCCGTTTACTAAGGACAGCTTATTAGAAACCATTAATAAGTTTTCTATGAACGAAAACTTAGCCGTAATTTAATTTAGTTGGAGAGGTTTGCATGTTACGAATTTTAGTTATAGATGATTCACCTACTGAAATGCATATTATTACAAAAATGCTTAAAAACCATGGGCACCAGTTTATTACAGCGGAAGACGGTGGTGAAGGTGTTGACTTGGCAAAAAGAGAAAAGCCAGACTTAATCCTTATGGATGTTGTTATGCCGGTTTTAAATGGATTTAAGGCGACTAGAACATTATCAAAAGACCCTGAAACTAAAGACATTCCGGTCATCATTTTAAGTAATAAATCGATGCCAACAGATAAATTATGGGGCGAAAAGCAGGGCGCAAAAGATTACCTCTTTAAGCCGGTTGAGGAATCACAGTTAATTAACACAATAAACCGTTTGGTTGCGTAAGGCGATGAGTGCACTAGCGAAACAGATTAACCCTTTTAACTTGATAAGCTCGCTTGAACGAGATTACTCAGATAATAAGTTAATATTAAAAGAATTTAACAAAGGCCAGGTTGGCATTAGTGTTGTCCAAGTTGTTGTTGGTGATATGTTGTTTGCTGTTGAAGTTGGTTTGGCTGTTGAAACAATTAGATATAAAAAACCACAAAAATTACCTAGATCCCACCCATGGGGGCTTGGTGTTATTGAGGTTCGAGGCGAGGTGATACCCGTCTTTGATCTTGCTGTGTTTAATGAGCAACCGGCGGTGCAAATTGATAGAGATTGTCGGTTAATGATTATTCGCTATGAACAGCTCGCTTTTGCTTTATTAATATCAAGTGTATCAGCGGTATCAACGGTATCTGAAATACATGAAAACGCAGATAAAAAAGATTTAGATAAGTTTTCCTGGCAAAAAACGAATACAAATCAATGGATTGATATACACGGTAAAAAATTGCACTTCTTGGATGTTAAAAGTCTTCTGAACTGTGCGGATTTCTTAAAACTAACACTATAAGTAAACTAGGAAAAAAATGGCTAACAAAAAGTTATTAAAAATTGATGCACTGTTTGTATACGGTACGTTGATGGTGGTTTTTCTCGCAGCAACCATCACATCATTTTTATATATTAATAAACTGGGGCAGTACGATGATGAATATCTAGATGCCGCGTTTAATATTGGTGTTATTTCGCAATCCGTCATACCACTTTCTAAGGATGGGGCAAACGGTCAAGAGGCGGTAGCAAAAACATTGGCTGATAAAGGTCGCCATTTGGTTGCTTTTGCTGAAAAGTTTTCAAACGGTAACCCAGCAACCAGCTTGCCGCCGTTGCAAAAAAGTTTGTCGGACTTATCGTCTAGCATAATACGTAAAGCCACTATTATTTCAGATAGCCTTTTTCAAATTCAAAAAAATCACACTGTTAATAAACCGGCTGCATTACAAGAAGCAGATAAAGTGGCTAAAGAAAGTAAAGCCATCATTGCCGATTTAGATAAGGTGAATAAAGTTATTGCTTTAGGAGAGACACATCCTTTCTTTTTAGTAGGCAATATGGATCATTCGATGACAACGGTGTTAGGCCTTATCACGTTGTTATTCTTAGTTTTAATGGGTGACCATGTCATTAGAACAACGCGTAAGGAAGAGCGAGAAGCGCAAAAGGCATTTAAACAAAACCAAGATGCGATTATGAATTTGCTAGACGATATTTCAAGTCTTGCTGATGGTGATTTATCAAAAGAAGTACGTGTTTCTGAGGATATTACTGGCGCCATTGCCGATTCAATTAACTACACAGTGGAAGAACTGCGTTCTTTAGTTCAAACCATTAAAGGGTCTGCTGAGCAAGTGACAGAGACGACACAGAAAACAGAGGTGTTAACAGAGTCTTTATTGGTTTCCAATAATGATAATGAAAAAAGAATTTCTGATGTCAATACAACCGCGTCTAGCGTTGCCTTAGATGTTCAACAGATGGCTGAACAAGCGGGTGAAGCCGCAGGCTTAGCTAATAGTTCAGCGACGGTTGCTAAAGATGGTGCTCATGTTGTTAAGCAGTCTATTGAATCTATGAATAACGTTAGAGAACAAATTCAAGAAACATCTAAGCGCATCAAACGATTGGGTGAGAGTTCTCAAGAAATTGGGGATATCTTAGAAATTATTAGTGATATTGCTGATCAAACCAACTTACTTGCTTTGAATGCGGCTATGCAAGCGGCGATGGCGGGTGAAGCAGGTCGTGGTTTTGCGGTGGTTGCTGATGAGGTTCAACGATTAGCGGAACGTTCTAGTCAGGCAACGCACCAAATTGAAGGGCTGATTAAAACCATTCAATCAGATACCAGTGACGCCATTCATTCTATGGAGTCGAGTACGTCGGAAGTTGTGTCAGGCTCAGATAGGATTGAGGCCGCGGGTGTTTCGTTGGCTAAAATTGAAGAAACATCGGTCACGCTTGCGTCAAACATTACTGCATTATCAGAACAAGCGAAAGCGCAAGCTAAACGCACGAATGACATTAGTGAAACGATGGGTGTGGTGCATGGGGCGACGACGAAATCTGCATCTGAAACGCGTGAAACAGCAACACTGATTGAACAGTTATCAAGTATGTCTTCATTATTAAAAGAATCTGTCACGGGTTTTACATTGCCGCGTGATGTTATTAGTACGGATTCAGCTAACTAAAATAAGAATAAAAGCATGTCAACAAACACGCAATTTGCCGCCATAAAGTGGATAAAAAACGAACTTCTGATTTCTATAAAGCAAGCGAGAGTCTTGCTGGAAGGCATTCAGACTAGCTTTAATCATGAATCGCTGGAAAAGTTTCAATCCATTGTTAATACCTTATCTAATAATTTAGAACTGGCTAATGACGATGTTGGGTCTATTTTATGTAAAGAGCTGTCAGAAGTTGCTTACTTTATTAGATTGGAATGCGCTTCAGAAAGCGCTGATAGCTCTGTAGATGATTTAATGCAGGGACTGGTATTACTTAATGATCATATTGAGAATATAAGCCAGGGTCACCGCGTGGATAGCAGAGAAATCGGTTTGATTATTGACGTATTCCGCAAGCGGCAAGAGAAGCCATGTATTCAAAAATCATTGCTGTATGTCTTAGACATTTCTAATGTTAAGACAAGTCTTGAAACGAAAGAGGAAAATGAACCGCTTAGTATCTTGGCGCGTGAATCTAGGCCTGAATTTCAGCGTTGTTTGTTAGCTTGGTTTCAAGATAGCGATAGAGGGCCTGCATTACAAAAAATGGTTGATATAACCGAGTCTGTTAACAGCACTGCTAATATCGAATTAGTGAAGCTGTATTTTTCAGCAACCAGCATAGTCTTAAGCGGTGTTAAAGATAGAGTGTTTGGTGATGATAAAGGAGTTAAGACCTTAGTCGGCCAAGTTGATAAACAACTTAAGTTGTTGGCAACGATGGGAGAGGCTAGAGTTGCGATGGGCTTACAACTAGGGCTGGTACGTCAAACTTTATATTACGTTGCACGGATGTCATCAGACAATAAAGCGGCGGAATTGTTGCAAACGCAACTTAATCTAAAAGATAGTCTATCAAGTCAGGACGAAAATGATGGAACCATTCATACAGTTCAAGCATTGGCATCCATTGCTGGAGCAGTAAGAGATGAATTTAAAAACATTAAACATTGGCTAGAAGATATTGTTGATAACGATAAGCCGCCTGCTGATGAGATTGATAGTTTTATTCAAGGAGCAGAAGGATGGGCAGAAACATTGTCTGTGGTTGGCGAGCAAGATTTATCAAAAAATATAGCGGATTTTGTTCGTCGTTTAGCGTTTAGTGTTTATGGAGCCACAGAGTCAGGTGAAGAACAGCACATAGCATTGGCAGAAGATTGGCTTAAGATTGATGAAGTGTTGGTCGCGATACAAGCGAAATCAAGCATAGAGTCGGTGATTGCTGAAGATGATGTTGACGCAGTGGGTGAAGACATCCCTGTTAATGTCAGCACTGCTAAAACAATGCTATCTGAACTTAATATCATTAAAGAAATCATTACCGAAGACTTAGATGGTGAGTTAAAGAGCGCTGTACGTTGGCAGGAAATTAACCAGCTACTTAACAATGTTCAAGCGGCGTGTCATTTTATTGAGCTTGATACAGCGGCACAGTATATAAACGATTGTCGTGAATTCATTTCAGTAGTCATGGGCAAGCAAGAATACCAAGTGAACCCTCGAGAAGTGTCATCTATTGCGGATATTGTAGCGTCCGTAGAATACTTATTAGAAGATGTAGCTAATGACACGTCTGTGGCCAATGTGGCTATGCTATTAGCCAAAGATGCTGCTGAATTTTTAAGTAATAGAATTGAGGATGTTCAGTCTTATAAAGCGATTGAAGGAAAAGAAGAAGGACTACCACAAGAAACAGCGGTAGAAGCAGAGGCTGTTCAAGACCTCGAGTTAAGCGATGATGATTTGGAGATTTTAGAAATCTTTACGGAAGAAGTTGGTGAAATCAGTATTGAATTACATAACGATTTCAACAAATGGACGCTTGATTTAAACGATGAAGAAGTATTAAAAGATGTTAGACGTGCATTCCATACATTGAAAGGTAGCGGGCGTTTGGCGAAAGTTGAGTTTTTATCAGAACCATCATGGTCTATTGAACGAGTACTTAACCATGTTATTGAAGATGGATTAGAGATTAATCAAGAAATGGTTGGTCTTGTTGGCCACTTTGTTGCGTCATTGCCAGAATGGGCGAACAAAATAAATGGAGAACGACCAGAGCTATCAGACATGAACGATATGGTTTTGGCAGCTGAGTCTATTGAAAAAGGTGAGCTGCCGGCTGTTTCATACGTAACGGAAGAGATGCGAAATGATGAAGCTATTGAAATAAAAGAAGTTGTTGAAGATAGCGTTAATGACGATACTCTGGAACCAGAACTTTGTGAGATATTCTCAAATGAAACAACGGTACACCTAGCGACTATACAAACGTTCCTAGATGAGCATACGAGTCAAGAAGCAGTAACCGTTGATGAATCACTATTTAGAGCGCTACATACTATTCATGGCTGTGCCTCGATGTCGCATATCGCTGATGTTGAGCAATTAAGCGGTGCGATGTGTGATTACATTTGTGAGTTATATGAAAATAATATTGATGTTGAACGTGACGGTTTCAATTCAGTTTTAACAGATTACCATGCAATGACAGCACAGCAGGTTGTCGCTCTCAATGTACAAAATGAAGAAATGCCAAATCACCAGGCATTATTTGAACGTATCACCCAAAAACACGAAGAGTTAGTTGAGCAAATAAGCCAGCCGATAGATCAAGATATTGATGAATCAAACAGGGTAGTCGAACTAACAACAAACGATGTTGCTGAGGAAGCAGCTGAAATTGAAAACATTGAGCCGACAGCAGCTGAACTATTGCCATTTGCCGCTTCTAAAGAAGTGTCTGTAAATGAGATTGACGCTTCGTACCAAGTAACTGACGATAATGATGATCTTGAAATGCAAGCGGTTTTCGTGGAAGAAGGCGTGGAACTGCTTGAAGAAATCAGTGCCTTGTTTAAAGGCTGGATAAATGATCTTGATAATAAGAAAGCGTATTTAGATAAGGTGTTACATATTTTACATACCCTGAAAGGTAGTTCTTTACTGGTTGGTTTGGACGGCTTTGGTGGTGTGATACATGAGGTGGAAACACTAATTGAAGATTATCAAGAGCGGGGCGAAACCTTTGCTGAACCGTTGCTGACTTGTTTGTTGTCAATATCTGATGACTTACATGTGGCGCTAAACAGTGAAGCTTTAGAGGAAAACCCAATCAGTTATGACGCGTTAATCGAGTTGTTAAAACAACCCAATGTGGCTGAGGTGCCCATTGTCGATGATGTGGCAGAAGTTGTAGACGTTCAAGAAACGCCACGAAAAGCGAAAAAAGTTAAATCTGCAGTTAAAGCTAAAGAGCAAACAGTAAAAATATCTAATAGCTTATTAGATAGATTAATCACGGATGTGGGTGAGGTAAATGTGTTGCAAGGCCAGTTGGCTAAGAAAAACAACCAACGCGAAAACCAAATCAAAGAATTAACGCTAACGATTGAACGGTTGCGTAAACAGTTAAGAAAACTTGAAATTGAAACAGAAGCACAAGTTTTATTTAAGGTTGACAAAGCGGCTGAAGAAACTGAATTTGACCCACTTGAGATGGATCGCTATTCGCAAATACAGCAACTGTCCCGCTCGTTATTAGAAAGTATTTCCGATTTGGAAGAGATAAGAGATAGCTTGCTTCAATCTGATGATGAAATTTCAGTATTAATGCAAAAAGAAGGTGGTCTAACAGATACGTTGTTAGAAGATTTACTAAGAACAAGGATGGTGGACTTCTCGCGTTATGTTCCTCGTTTTGATCGATTGGTAAGGCAGTTGGCCACTAATTTGAACAAGCCTGTTCAGTTGCTAGTGCAAGGCGCCGAGACTGAAATCGATCGTTTCATTCTTAATGAACTGCAAACGCCGATCGAACATATTATTCGAAATGCAATGGCGCATGGTGTTGAGCCAGCCGACGTGCGTAAAGCGAACAATAAGCTGCGCGAAGCAAGCATTACACTTAATTTGAGTAGAGAAGGTTCAGAAATTCATTTAACGATATCAGATGATGGCCCTGGTATTGATGTATCAAAGATTAAAGAAAAAGCATTAAGGTTAGGCCACATCAAAGAGCATGAAGCCTTGCCTGAGCAAGATTTGTTTCAGTTTATTCTAAAGCCAGGATTTTCAACACTAGATGAAGCATCGAAAATAGCTGGCCGTGGTATTGGTATGGATATTGTGAATGACACGGTCCGTCGTATTGGTGGTGCATTAACTATTAGTAGTGTGAAAGGAAAAGGTTCATCATTTCACCTAATTTTTCCATATACCATGGCCATTAATATGGCATTGATGGTTAAAACACATGGTGTGCAGTACGGTATTCCAAATAATTTTATTCAGTCAGTTATAAGTGTTCCTAGAGCAGCATTGATTGAGGATTTAAAGAGTAGTCAGCCCGTATTAATGCATTTAGATAAACAATACCAGTTACATGACTTATCACAATTGTTAGGGCACGGTTCAGGCGCATTTCAATCTACCGCTAGTAAATCAGTTCATGTGTTATTGATGGGCTCAAGGGAAGAAAAGCATGCCGTTGTTATCGACCAATTGGTCGGTAACAAAGAAGTGGTAGTGAAACCATTAGGTTTACATTTAGATATGATTTCTTGGCTTTCTGGTGCAACAGTATCCGATGAAGGGGATATTGTGATGATGTTAGATCTGCCAGCACTGGCTTCATTAGGTGAGCCAACCCAAGAGGTTAGCAAGCCGGTTGATGCTGCTGATGATAAGCCGACGGCTCCGCTTGTTATGGTAGTGGATGATTCGATCACCTTCAGAAAAGTAGCAACTAGATTATTAAAACGTCAAGGCTACGATGTGGTGGATGCACGTGATGGTCTTGATGCGGTTGAGAAGTTAACCAATATTACCCCGGATCTCTTTTTATTGGATGTGGAAATGCCGCGCATGGATGGTTTTGAATTAGCACGACATATTCGTCATACAGAAGGTATTAATGATTGCCCAATTGTTATGGTGACATCAAGAACGGGTATAAAGCACCAAAACTATGCCAAAGAAATTGGAATTAATGAATACTTTGGTAAGCCATTCGACAATAAAGTCCTGGTTGAAAGTATTAAAGATTTATTGGAGGCTAGTTATGCAAACGAATAAGGAAATGATCCGGTCAGTGTTAATTCCACTGACTGAAGATGCCTTGTTGTTGCCTCACTCGGCATTAGTTGAGATTATTCCCGAGCGCGAAATTCGCCAAATAGACGGCGCGCCAGAGTGGGTGCTTGGGGAAATAGAGTGGAATAACGAAACCATGCCGTTGTTGTCGATTGAAGCGGCTACGGGTTCCGAAAAAAAAGAGAAGTCTAAACGCGCGCGACTCATCGTATTAGCATTTTTAACTAAAAATAATCGATACAACTATTTAGCCATTCGAGCAACAGGGGTGCCTAAGTTAGTACAATTAGTGCCTGACGCGTTAGAAGTGAAAGAGTCGCATGGAATAGGTTCCAAGTTTGTAAATTTTTATGGAACACTTGATAACCAATCCGTTATTCTGCCTAATATGGCAGAATTAGAAGCGAATATATTGTCAATTAACGTTGGTAATTCACACCTGTCTTTAGCTAAAGCCTAATTGGTTAATTTGTTAAATGCTTCTTGGTATTTAAGGGCGGTTTTTTCGGCGACGTCAGTGCTTAACGCTGGCCCTGGATCAGTTTTATCCCAATCAAGCGTTTCTAAGTAGTCTCGTACAATCTGTTTGTCATAACTGGCCGGACTTGTGCCTACTTTGTATTCGTTAGCATCCCAGAATCGAGATGAGTCAGGCGTTAGTACTTCATCAATTAAGTGCAAAACGCCATTGTCATCAAGGCCGAACTCAAATTTTGTATCTGCAATAATAATATCGCGCTCTAATGCATATTTTGCTGCTGTTGTGTACAGGGTTAGACTGATGTCGCGCACTTGTTTAGCGAGGTCTTCGCCTAGTAAGTCAACCGTTTTCTCATAAGATATGTTTTCATCATGATCACCGACAGCAGCCTTTGTAGATGGCGTGAAAATGGCCTCAGGTAATTGCGACGCTTGTTGTAAGTTCTCAGGCAACTGAATGCCGCACACTTTGCCAGAACGTTGGTAATCTTTCCAGCCCGAACCAATTAAGTACCCTCGAACGATGGCTTCAATGGGTAATGGCTTTAGCTTTTTAACGATAATGCCGCGCTTTTCAAGACGTTGACAATCTTCTGCGCTGTCTAGTACTTTATCTAATGTTAAATCAGATAGTTGATTTGGTATTAAATGGCCTAATTTTTTGAACCAAAAGTCAGATACTTCATTTAACACAATGCCCTTGCCTGGTATCGGGTCAGGTAAAATAACGTCAAATGCAGATAATCTGTCCGTGGTGACGATAAGCATATGCTTGTCATCAATATCATAAATGTCACGCACTTTTCCTTTGTGGATAAGTGGTAAGCTGTTTAGGTTGGCGTCGAGAAGAGAAGCTGGAATAGTCATTAGATTGTCGTGTGGTTGAAAAGCCGCTAATCATCTAATTTTATTAATAATTTTGCAAGTAAAAGGTGTGAAAGAGTAGGTGTCATGGGAAAAATATTAGGTGGTGTGTTTGGTTATATGACGTTTGGTGTTTGGGGCGCGCTAATTGGCGTCTATATTGGTCATAAGTTTGATACGGGTATGGCGCAGAATTTGCTAAACCCTGAGCGCCAGCAGCAAATTAAAAAAACATTTTTTAAATCAACGTTTGCTGTAATGGGGCATGTGGCCAAAGCGGATGGACAAGTGTCGCCTGAAGAAATTCAGATGGCACAACGCGTAATGGCCCAAATGGAATTGTCTCCCGATATGAAAAAGGAGGCGATTGCAGAGTTTAATAGGGGCAAAAGTGCAAGTTTTGATTTAGATGTTGAATTGGCCGAGTTTAAACAATCGTGTCAACGTCATAAAAACTTGGTCAAAATGTTCATAGAAGTTCAACTTCAGGCAGCCTATGCAGACGGCACATTAGATAGCTCAGAAGATGCGGTTTTGCTGCATATATGCGGACATTTAGGCATACCAAAATTTGCATATGAGCAATTGAAAAACATGATGGGTGCAAGTCAGCGTCGAGGCTCCCATCAGCAATCTCAATCTACGCCTGAAGAAGCCTATGCTATCTTAGGTGTTAATAAAACGGCGACAGACGCCGAGGTAAAAAAGGCATATCGCCGACTTATTAGTCAACATCATCCTGACAAATTGGTATCAAAAGGTTTGCCAGATGAAATGATGAAGATTGCCAAAGAAAAAACGCAACAGATTACAGAAGCGTATGACACGGTTCGTGAACTTAGAAAAAAATAGATTTATTTGTTGGTGAATAGTCTCGGCAAAGGTTGTTTATTTTTTTGTTATCGTCTTTGGTGTCTTGTACATTAGCTCAATACCCCGATAAAATATTTAAACTCTTAATAACGTAATAGGAATAATAATAATGCCTTCATTTGATGTGGTGTCAGAAGTAGATATGCATGAATTAACAAATGCTGTTGATCAGGCGAACAAAGAAGTGACAACGCGCTATGATTTTAAAGGAACGGATGCAAAAGTTGAGTTGTCGGGCAATGATGTGTTGTTGGTGGGCGAATCTAAATTCCAATTGGGGCAGATGCTTGATATCTTGCGAATAAAGCTATCTCGTCGAAACATTGATGTGGACTGTATGGATGCGCAACCTGCTGAAGAATCTGGCTTAAAGGTTAAACAAAAAATAGTGATTAAAGAAGGCTTAGATACTGAGTCAGCAAAAAAAATCACTAAGCTTATTAAAGAAAAGAAGCTTAAGGTTCAAGCGCAAATTCAAAATGAACAAGTTCGCGTAACAGGGAAAAAGCGAGATGATTTGCAAGCCGTTATGGCAGAACTTAGGTCGGCGGCCTTGGGTCTTCCATTACAGTTTAAAAACTTTAGGGATTGAAATTACAGTACCTCCGTTGCCGGCAAACTTTTGCCAACGTTTTTTGTAAAAGGTAGTAAACCAGCATTTTTTTAAATTAATAACTCTCTTAACTTATTGATAATAAATACTAAATTTAAATAGGCACATCAATTGCATTTGAATCAATTATCTAATTGAATAAAGGTGTGATATGCGGTTTTTTACGTTATTTAATGTCGTTTTGTTAATGTTGTTGTGCTCGGTTGTCGTGTTGATTTCACCAAGTCACTTATTGGCACTTATCAATCTACCGGGCTTTATTGTTGTTTGCGGTGGAACCCTATGTGCGGCCATATTAAGTAAGTCGCAACACAAGACGGTTGGATTATTAAAAGACATTCCGTCTATTGTAAAAAGTGAGCAAACGCTGCACGTGCATATGGACTTTAAGCAATTGTTACGGCTAGCGTACTTGTTTCGATCTAATCAAAAAAAGCTGCTGGAGCAAGAGCTTAAACCGGTTGGCCAAGTTATATTAAAAAAGGGCACTCAACTAATACTTGATCGTTGTGATATAGACGATGTGCAGAAAATACTTAATAAAGAACGCGCTAAACTAATTCAAGTTGATGTAGAAAAAGCGCAGATGCTACGAATGATGGCAAGCTATGCCCCAGCATTCGGCATGCTGGGAACCTTGTTAGGCATGATACATATGCTGTATGGATTGGGTGATTCAGGCTTAGATGAAATTGGTTCAACGATGGGTTTTGCTCTTTTAACGACGCTGTATGGGTTGGTGTTGGCAAACTTGGTCTGTAAGCCATTAGCAATGAAAGTTGAACGGCAGGTAGCGCATTATAACGACCATATGAATACCTTGATTGAGGGCGTTACGATGATGAGTGCTAAAAAACACCCATTAATCATTATGGATATGCTTGAAGCGAATGGTTTCCCTCTTGAGGTACCACAACAGCCTAAGAAGAAAGCAGATCGGTTTTCATTTTCAAAGTTAATTCCAGTTGCTACTGCCCATGTCGACTGATTCTAATGTGAAGCGACGGTTTGACGATGCGGGAAATCTTCAGACAGATATTAATGAACAAGAATCGTGGGTGCTAAGTTACGTGGACTTGTTGTTGTTAATGGTGACGTTGTTTGTGTTATTACTGAGTTATCAGCAGCAAGAATTAAAAAAAGCACAAGAACAACAGGTAACAGTTGAGCCGGTTTACACACTAAAGCCGACGTTGGTTGACCAAGTGTATGTGGCGGGCTTAAAAGGTAAAGTGAGTTTTATAGAGGAAAATAACCGAGTTAGACTCGCCATGAGTGACCATATATTATTTTTACCTGGAGATGCTAACCTTAGCCATTCTGGCGAACAAGTGCTCGATGAGCTGGCGGCGATGTTAAAAAAACGACCGTCTAAAATTCTTGTTGAAGGGCATACAGATAATCAAGGTATTTCAACACCTCGGTTTCAATCAAATTGGGAACTTTCTTCTGCTAGGGCTAGCAGTGTTACACGGCATTTAATTTCGATGGGGATTAGCCCTGCTCGACTAAGCGCTATTGGTTATGCAGATACTCGTCCGCTTGAGGAAAATAATACAAAAATAGGGCGTACTAAAAATAGGCGGGTAGAGCTTGTTTTAACAGCACTTGAATGACACTTTCTCGGCTTGGTGGTGCGTGCCAATATCAATAGTTAAATCTGATATTTTAGGCAAGCTTTCAAGTTGATGGCGAGTTAGCCTTTCAAAATGGCTAATGAAACGTTGTAAGGCATCTGTCGAACTCATTAGGTGAGGCTCGTGGTGGTGTTGGTCGATGAGCTTTTGTTCTTGAAGCCCCCGCCATTTTAGAATAGAGGAAAAATTAGGAATCTTTAAAAATACTAAACAATCAAGCAGGTTAAATAGCGTTTTATAATCATTTTTTAAATGTTCATTAACAGTTGTACGCCAAGTCCCTGCTCTATCTTCTTCAGACTCTAACGCGTTAACAGGGTGGTTAAGTTCACCATCTTTCTGCGGGCCTGAGCCAACACACCAGCCTTCAAATAGCACAATATCAATAACTCCACGGCAGTTTGGCCAGTTCTTTTTAGAAGCTCTGTCATCGTTGCCTTTATCAAATAAGGGGTAATTCATAGTTTTGCCCGCCTTTAATTTTTTGAAGTCAGTTAGTAGTTGAATACCAAGGCTTGTATCATGTGTGCCTGGAACGCCGCGCGTTTGAAATAAAGGGTGAATATCTTGCGCCATTTGTTGGCGTTCTAATCGTGGTTTGTAAATATCATCGATTGATAATGTCACAACGTTTAGGTTGTACGCGGTTTTTAAAATACTGGCTAACAGTAAAGAGAGGGTTGTTTTCCCGCTGCCTTGAGCGCCATTCACGCCAACAATTAAGGTGCCATTGGTATTTGAATGTTTGTTAAATAGCCAGTTTGCAAAGGGAATATATAAGCTCGATAAATACGGCGTCAGGTCGTTGGTTATTTTTTGTTGTGTGCATATATTATTAAATGCAGGTGAAGTCCGTGTTATCAACGCGTCCATTTCTTGAGTACTAATTGGGTTTTCAGCGGAAGGCCAAAGAGGTGTCATATTAAATTAAGCTAAACACCAGCCCGATTAATCCTCCAAATACGCCACCCCACACGACGAGCCAACCAAGGTGCGCTTTAATCATTTGCTGGATAATTTGTTTTACTATGTCAGGCGTTAACTCGTCTAATCGTTTTTCGACAATAGCTTCAATGTCCTTGATTAGATCGCCGCTAATTTGTTGCGCATTAATGCCTTCATGTATCGCTTGAACAAAGGCTTCACTTTCGGTCATCTCGGTTAGGGTGTTACGAATTTTTTTGCAGAAAGGCTCTTTCAACGGTTCAAGTGCTTCAACGCCGCCAACCATCGCAAGCATGCTGCCGAAAGATGATTCAGTAATAGCTTCCACTAGGCTTTGAAATAGTTTGTCATAGTCTAGTTTGTCTAATAAAGGATCTACATTAAACAATTGCTGGGCTGAATCTTCTTCGCGTTGTAAAAAACGTTCGATATTTTCTTGAGTAAAAAACTGCCGCATAATGAGATCTTGAATGCCACGCTTAAATTCTTCGAAATGGGCGGGAATAACACCAGAACCATATAGAAAGGGAACGCGCTCGAATAACATGTGGATAGCAATCCAGTTGGTGATGGCGCCAGACAAGGCAAAAATACCAACAGCTTTAATGTTGTCTGCATATAAGGGGCTAAAAAAACTGCCCACCAAAATACAAAAAGCGATAACGTTGGTTAGTAGGCTTTTATTGATTGAAGAAGGTGTTTGCGTGGTATCCATCGTTTTAATCAAAACGTCTCGTAAGTTAAGTAAATAAGTATCTGCCGCCTGTTGCAACAACGACAACAGTAAGCCCAAGTATTAAGTTAATGCCAATTAGCATTCTGATTTGAGCTAAGTGTTTCCCCGCCTCTTCCCAATTATTATCTATCACTGCCTGAGTAAGGCGTTTGCGAGGAGCAAAAAATAGATGCATAAATAACAAAGACATAATAATGCCCATACTCATCATAATATGGATGTGTACGCCAAGGCCTTTCATGCCGCCAAATTTAACGGAAATCAACCAAAACCCAGTACCTAAAAGAAGGACAACGGATGCCCAGACCCAAGGGAAAAACGTTGAGAAAACGTTTGACCAGAGTGTGAGCCGTTGCGGTGGTTCAAATTGGATGGCCGCGACAGGGCGTAAAACTAAGTATGCGAAAAACATGCCGCCGACCCAAATAACGGCGGATAAAACGTGTAAGCTTATAGCGAGAGGTATCATGATTGCTCCTGTGTGATTGTTTAATGATTAGCGTTGCTGAGTAACACTTGTTAACCAACTATGTATTGATAGTGCAAGCGGTTCACTTAAACCGGTGAACAAATGATCAGCACCTTGTGTTTCTTGTTGCCTGTTTAAGGCGTTATTTTTAGATAAAATTGTCTTCCGAGTATTGGCCATTTGTACAACGCTGGGAAGGTCTTGGCTGCCGTATATATCTAAAGTGGGTATTTTAACTTTTTCTAATAGCGCTATTGTACTTGTTTCATCAGTTTTTGATGGCAGTGTGGGTAAGCCAATTAACACTAATGCATCACATGCTATGCCTTCTTTAGATGCTAAGAAGCTGATGGCCATAACGGCGCCTAAGCTGTGGGCGATCATAGTACACGGTTGATTGGGAAAGTTTTCTTTAAGGTAATTGAGAGAAGCTTCGATTCTAGGCGCGCTTTCGGGCACCAGTGCTATGTAGTCATCCATTGATGCATCGTGGGACAAAATGGGTAATTGAATGGCGAGTGTAGACCAGCCGTATTGTGCTAAGTTGTCTCGTAAAGGGTGAATGAGTTGTGGTGCATTGGGGTTTGAGCCCATGCCGTGAAGAATTAGCGTTACGCCTTTCGGTTTCACATCCGTTTCTTTATTGAGAAGGCCGATGAATTCAGTGTCAGACGCTTTAAGTGACACAACGTCGCCTATAATAATGCTATCTTTTATGGTCTCGGCGAGCATTTTTTCGCGTTCGATATCAGACGCACTTGTAACGCCAATCAAGCCAAAAAGACTTAAAAAAAGCATGATAAAAAAAGACAGGTGTTTTTTCATGTTGATAGCTAGATTAAACTAGGAGTTGAAGTGACAATGGTGCATCAGACGCAAGCAAAAAGCCAGTAGTAAGGTCGAAATATGAGTTCTCAATATATACGGTTTAAGTTAGCTATATCATCAGATGCATTTTTAGCTGTTTATAAAGGCCATGCAAAAAATATTTCAACCATCGCCTTGGATGGCAGGCGGGTTGAATTTGCGGCTGAAAAAATCAGACAATTTTTAAGTCACGAGGGTATTTTCGGGGTTTTTGAGATGGAAATTGACGAGGAAAACCGCTTTCTATCGATCAAACGGCTCGGATAACGGTATTGGGATGAAAAAAAGTCTAAATTCGGTTAACCTTCCTATTCTTTAACGATGCACACGATGCTATGAAAACACCTTTAATCGCCCCTTCTATTCTTTCTGCGGACTTTGCTCGATTGGGTGAAGAAGTTGATAATGTATTAGCTGCAGGTGCAGATGTGGTGCATTTCGATGTGATGGACAATCACTATGTTCCCAATCTAACGATTGGGCCATTAGTTTGCGACGCATTGCGTAATCACGGTGTAACCGCGCCCATTGATGTACATTTGATGGTGAAACCTGTTGATAGAATAATCCCTGATTTTGCTAAGGCGGGTGCGAGTTATATTACGTTTCACCCGGAAGCCAGCGAACATATAGACCGTAGTTTGGGTCTGATAAAAGAGCTGGGTTGTAAAGCCGGTTTAGTGTTTAATCCGGCAACACCGTTGAGCCACTTAGATTATGTAATGGATAAAATTGATGTTATTTTATTGATGTCAGTCAACCCAGGTTTTGGTGGGCAAAGTTTTATTCCAGCCACTTTAGAAAAACTTCGTCAAGCGCGCCAGCGCATTGATGAAAGCGGGTTTGATATTAGATTAGAAGTGGATGGTGGCGTTAAGGTTAATAATATTGGAGAAATAGCAGCAGCAGGTGCTGACATGTTTGTCGCGGGTTCGGCCATTTTTAACACCGACGATTACGCGAAAACAATTAACGATATGCGCGAGCAAATTTCTAAGGCATTGTAAATGCAGGCGCTGATTAAACAAGGTGTGCCAAAGCTGATGGCGTTTGATTTGGATGGCACCTTGGTAGACAGTGTGCCAGATTTGGCAAATGCAGTGAATGCCACATTGGCCGATTTGAAATTGCAGCCGCACGATCAAGAGCAAGTACGAGGTTGGATTGGTAATGGGGCCCAAGTGCTTATTAAGCGCGCGTTATCGGGTGATCTGAAAGGTGACGTGCCAACGGAATTATTCGAAAAAGTATACCCCTCTTTTTTGACATACTATGCAGAACATTTGTGTATAGATAGCACCTTGTATTCTGGTGTAAAAGAAACACTACAGGCTTTACAACAATCAGGCATTACCTTGGCGTGCATTACCAATAAACCGTCGCAATTTACTGCGCCATTGTTGGAGAAGTTAGGTATTGCTTCGTTTTTTGACTATGTCGCGAGCGGTGATACATTCATCGAGAAAAAACCTCATCCTATGCCATTGTTAAGCGTCGCTGAACATTTTGATATTCAACCTGGCGAGTCTCTTATGGTTGGTGATTCTATCAATGATATACAAGCGGCTAAATCGGCGGGTTTTAAGTCGGTTTGTGTCGATTATGGATATGCCGGAGAGCATGATATCTATACAATGTGCGCAGATGCGGTGATAAGCCAATTTTCTCAATTAAACGGGTTTCTGCAAAAGGCAGCGTAATGACTTACTTTTTATACCAAAAGGGCATAAGTTTCGTAGAAACGATGGGTCTGTTTAACTCAGCTTTATCAAATGAACGATGGTGGTGTTGGCGATAGTGATAGTCACGTCTTAGTGCGTGAAATCGACCACCACGTTTTAAATATTGATAAAGAGATAAGCCAATGACACCAACACAATTTCAAGAATATACATCACAGGGGTTTACTCAAATCCCTTTAATGCGAACTATTTTAGCCGACTTAGAAACACCGCTTAGCGCCTATATGAAGCTAGCTGACGGACCCTATAGTTATTTGTTTGAGTCTGTTGAGGGGGACGAAAAATGGGGCCGTTATTCCATTATCGGCTTGCCCAGTGAAACGGTCATTAAAGTGACGGGTCACAATATTGTGATCTTAAAAAATGGCGAAATTCACGAACAAATAACCAATGAATCTCCGTTGCAGTGGATTCGTGATTATTCAGCTACGTTTAAAACCCCAAGCGTTGAGGGCCTGCCTCTATTTACTGGTGGTTTAGTTGGGTATTTCGGGTATGAAACCATTCATTACATTGAACCCAGTGTTGCCAATGCTTCCAAGCCTGACCCCATTGGTTCTCCCGACATTGTGTTAATGGTGTCAAAAGATGTATTGGTGTTTGATAACGTGAGTAATAAGTTGATGATTATTACCCACGTTGACCCATCTGAACCACAAGCGCTAGAAAGTGGCTTGGCGCACTTGCAAGGCATTGAAGAAAAACTGTCTCAAGCTAAAGTGAATAATACCTTCGGCAAATCTGGGCAATCTGCGAATCAGGAAAGTGATTTTATATCGGGGTTTACTCAAGATGGTTTTCAACAAGCTGTAAAAACCGTTAAAGAACATATAGTTGAAGGTGATGTGATGCAGGTGGTGTTGTCGCAACGCATGACCATACCTTACCAGGCCTCATCAATTGATTTGTATCGGGCTTTGCGGTGCTTGAACCCGTCGCCCTATATGTACCACTTGAATTTAGGCGATACTGATGTGGTGGGTTCATCACCTGAAATATTAACGCGTTTAGAAAACAATGAAGTGACCGTGCGGCCGATTGCGGGAACACGTCCGCGCGGTAAAAACCGTGAAGAAGATATAGCCTTAGAAAAGGAGTTGCTGGCAGACCCTAAAGAATGCGCCGAACATTTAATGCTCATTGATTTAGGGCGAAATGACGCAGGGCGTGTGTCTGAAACGGGAACGGTTAAATTGACGGATAAAATGATTATTGAACGGTATTCGCACGTCATGCATATCGTCTCGAATGTGAGTGGGCAATTAAAGAAAAACTTAGATGCTGTAGATGTATTGGAAGCAACATTTCCTGCAGGTACGGTGAGTGGCGCACCTAAAGTACGCGCAATGCAGATCATTGATGAATTGGAGCCGGTTAAACGTGGTATTTATTCGGGTGCGGTGGGTTATATGTCATGGTCTGGTAACTTAGATACGGCTATCGCTATACGCACAGCTGTTATTAAAGACGGGCAGCTCAATATACAAGCCGGTGCAGGTATTGTGCATGACTCAATTCCAGAAAACGAATGGGCTGAAACAATGAACAAAGGCCGTGCAATATTTAAAGCCGTGGCGATGGCACAAGGTGGTGAGTTATGAGTGCTTGTAAATTAGTGATGATCGACAACTACGACTCATTTACCTACAACTTGGTGCAATATTTCGCGGAGTTGGGCGCAGATGTGCATGTGTTGCGTAATGACCAAGTAACCGTCGATGACGTGATGGCGATGCAACCAGACAGGTTGGTTATTTCGCCAGGCCCCGGCGCACCGGATAAAGCCGGTATTTCTTTGGAATTAATTCACCGTGCAGCGGGCAATACGCCATTGTTGGGCGTTTGTTTGGGGCATCAAAGCATTGGGCAAGCGTTTGGCGGCAAAATTATTCACGCTAAACAAATTATGCACGGCAAAACATCGCTCATTCATCATAACAATTCGGGTGTTTTTAGTGGCTTAACCAACCCCTATATTGCAACTAGGTATCACTCGTTGGTAGTTGAAAAAGAATCGTTACCAGACTGTTTGGAAATAACAGCATGGACGGAGACGCCGAATGGTGACATGGATGAAATTATGGGTTTCCGCCACAAAGAATTAGACATTGAAGGCGTGCAGTTTCATCCAGAATCTATTTTGACTGAGCATGGACATGGCCTGCTGAAAAACTTTTTAGAGAAGCGTTAATAATGAATATAAAACAAGCCCTTGAGGCAGCTATTAATAACCAAGACCTATCAACTGAGCAAATGATTAGTGTGATGCGCGAAGTGATGAATGGCGAAACAACGGATGCGCAAATTGGTGGGTTTTTGGTTGCGTTAAGAATGAAGGGTGAATCGTTAGACGAAATTGAAGGCGCCGCCATTGTTATGCGCGAACTAGCCTCAAAAGTGGAGGTTATTGGCGATTATCTCGTTGATACTTGTGGCACCGGGGGTGATGGCTCTGAGTTATTCAATGTGTCCACTGCGAGTGCATTTATCGTTGCAGCGGCTGGCGGCCGAGTGGCTAAACACGGCAACCGTTCTGTATCTAGCGTTACTGGCAGTGCTGATGTGCTTGAAGCAGCTGGCATTAGTTTAAATTTAACGCCAGAAGAAGTGGCTGAGTGTATAGCGGATATTGGTATTGGTTTTATGTTTGCACCTGCGCACCACAGCGCCATGAAACATACGATAGGGCCAAGGAAAGAACTGGCTCAACGTACTATATTCAATATGTTAGGGCCAATGACTAACCCGGCAGGCGTAAAGAATCAGGTCATTGGTGTATTTAATGGGGCATTATGTAAGCCAATCGCCGAGGTATTAGGCCGCCTAGGTAGTGAGCATGTTTTAGTGGTGCATGCCCAAGATGGTTTGGATGAAATTAGTTTGGCTACACCAACACATGTGGCAGAGTATAAACAAGGTGCCGTCGAAGAATATGACATAACGCCGGAAGAAATGGGCATTGAAAGTCAAAGCCTCATAGGTTTAACCGTTGATAGTGCAGAGCAATCATTAAAGTTAATAGAGGATGCATTAGGTGAGCAACAGACATCTGAGGGCAAAAAAGCGGCGAATATGTTGGCATTAAATGCAGGGTCTGCTCTGTATGTATGCGGTATTGCGGCTACCCTGAGAACAGGCGTTGAACTTGCCCAACAAACAATCGTATCGGGTGCCGCACTACAAAAAATGGCTGAATTAAAGCAAAAATCACAAGGTTATCACCATGAATGACACGCCTGATGTTTTAAAAAAAATCCTTGCCAGAAAGTGTGAAGAAATCACCGAAAGATCAGCAAATGTTTCTATTGAGGATTTAAAAAAACAGATAGAAAAAGCGTCTCCTGTGCGTGGCTTTATTAAGGCTATCCAACATAAGCTCGCTGAAGGCGAAGTGGCAGTAATAGCTGAAGTAAAAAAAGCGTCGCCAAGTAAAGGTTTGCTACGTGAAAATTTCGTGCCAGCAGACATTGCGGCGAGTTATCAAGCGGGTGGGGCAGCGTGCTTATCTGTCTTAACGGATAAGGACTTTTTTCAAGGCTCCGAGGCGTATTTGGTAGAAGCTAGAGGCGCTTGCAGTTTGCCGGTCATTCGTAAGGATTTTATTATAGATGCCTACCAGGTGTACGAAGCAAGAGCGATGGGTGCCGATTGTATTTTATTAATTGTTGCTGCCTTGGATGATGAGCCATTAAAAACGCTTCATGAATTGGCGAATAGTCTAGGTATGGATGTATTAGTGGAAGTACATGATGCGGACGAGTTAGAACGTGCGTTAAAGCTTAATCTTTCGCTAGTTGGCATCAATAACAGAAATTTACGGACATTTGAAGTCTCGCTTCAAACGACACTGGATTTGTTAACAGACATTCCCAATAACGTGGTGGTGGTGAGCGAAAGTGGTTTGCATAAAACAGACGATATCGCGCTATTACGGCAGCATCATGTTAATACGTTTTTGATTGGTGAAGCGTTTATGAGGCAAGAAAATCCCGGTGAGGCGCTACGACGGTTGGTCGCTTAACGCGTTTCTTTTTACCACAATGGTTTTGCCGGCTACGTCGATATGGCCCTCTTGTTTTAACGCTTTTAAAACGCGACCTGCCATTTCTCTCGAGCAGCCGACCATACGCCCCAAATCTTGACGTGTGACTCGGATTTGCATGCCATCCGGATGAGTCATTGCTTCAGGTGTTTCTGTTAGGTCAATTAATGTGCCAGCGATTCTGCCGGTAACGTCTAAAAACGCAAGGTGCCCGGCTTTACGACTGGTTTGTAATAAACGTTTTGCTAGTTGTTGGCCCAGTGCAAAAACAATTTCTTTGCTTTCGTTTTCTAATTCGTTTTCAAGCAAATTGTTTAATCGTGCATACGTTATACCTGCCAATTGGCATTGAGAGCTTGTTTGGACATAAACATCACGCTTTTCACGGTTATCTGGCGTTTCAAAATAACCAGCTTCGCCAATAAAGTCGCCACGACTAAGGTTCGCTAAAATAAATTGGTGGCCGTCTACTTCGTCTACACGAACGTAGGCAGAGCCTTCAACAAAGTAGTACAAGGTATCGGCTTCATCACCGGGTTGAATGATATCGGTTTTGTTAGCGTATTCGCGTTTATGGCAGTAACTAATAAACTTGCTAAAAGTTTCATCAGACATGCCGGAAAAATTGAGAATTGTTTTTACTTTAGCCATGAAATAAGTCTAGCAGAGAATCCTAAATTTTCAGGAACCTGCATTAATCAACGTAAAGCGATTTTTATGATATTCTTGCCACAATATTTTTATTGTGAGAAAACAACGATGGATGTGCGAATTAAATGGGTGGATGGGGCGATGTTCTTGGGCGAGTCAGGTAGTGGCCATGCCGTAGTGATGGACGGTGCGCCGGAAAATGGCGGTCGAAACTTAGGGCTACGCCCAATGGAAATGTTGTTGACAGGCATGGGCGGTTGTACTGCCTTTGATGTAAAGATGATATTAGATAAAGCCCGTCAGAATGTAACGGATTGTGTGGCTGAAATTCATGCTGAACGTGCAGATGCAGTGCCTGCGGTATTCACTAAAATTCACGTGCATTTTATTATTTCCGGTAAAAAACTAACCGATAAAGCCGTTGCTCGTGCGGTGAATTTGTCGGCTGAAAAGTATTGCTCAGCATCAATTATGCTAAGCAAAGCTGTTGAAATAACCCATGATTACGAAATTATAGATGTAGGTACTGAATGAAGCGGCCTAATCCGACTGCGGGCTTAAGGCATGTCGCGTTAAATGTTCGGGATTTGGCAGCGGCGGAGCATTTTTATGTAGAGCTAATGGGCATGGTGGTTGAATGGCGACCAGATGCTGATAATGTCTATCTAACATCAGGCAATGATAATTTAGCCTTGCACGTGGTGACTGGCGAAGAAACAGGTGTTCCTAAGCTGGATCATATTGGTTTCTTTTTAGACACGGATGAAGATGTGGATGATTGGTTTGAGTTTTTATCACATCACGGCATTAAAATGAAAACGCAACCGCGTAAGCATCGAGATGGGGCGAAGAGTTTTTATTGTGTTGATCCAGAAGGGGTGACGGTGCAGATTATTTGTCATCCGCCGATGGTTGGGAGGTAGTAACTCGGCGTTGGCCTAACGTTTTAAATAAGCCGCCGCGTCTTTTGCGGTCGGATTGATTTTTTTGTTAGGTGTTTTTATACAAATTAACATTATGGTTATTTACTAGCTAAACCAATAAATTGAACAAGACTTCCACCTTCCCAATTTTCTAGAGTATCAATGTGCATTGCTGAAAATGACAGGCGCAAATTACATGCTTTTTTTACTAGCTTTAAATTATTTAATGTACGTTGGACATTATAATTATTGTAAGTATGGATAATTAAAAAATGTGCATTTTCAGGAAGCCCTGAATACAATTTACTTAAGAGGGTATATTGTCCTACTAACAACTTTGCCATATTTCCTGAGTCGATTTCAATTAAGTAATGTTTGTTATTTATACTGAAATTATTATCAGCGGAAATACTTACATTAGCACTCTTGTATACAGCTTTCCCTTTTAAAATATCCTTCCCAATTTTTTCTTCAAAAAGGGGTTTAAACTTTTTTTCGTTATCTCCAGCTACAGGTACAGCCATCTTTTACCTTTGACACCTAACGTTTTAAATAAGTGGCGCGCGGCTTTTTGCGCGTCCCAGTGAGCACAGCGAACGACTTAATTTTTTGTTATGTGTTGTAAGCATAAAAGAACCATGTGCTTTTATTTGTATTTAATGAGTCGTAAAGCTTTTGAGCCTGCTCGTTATCTGGTGCTGTTACCCATTGTAGCCGTGCTGCGCCATTGGTTTTAGCAAACCCCCTGCAATGTTCAACGAGTTGTTTGCCGACACCTTTCCCTCTCATTTCTGGCAATGTATACAGATCATTTAATACTGCAACTTTAGCAACAAGGGTTGAGGTGTATGTGAAATACCTGTCTCTTATACACATCTCCGAGCCCACGAGACGCTACGCTATCT
>OJHJ01000298.1_pt1 | contig 24573 bp, 19 predicted proteins | sample 1595201 | NCBI WGS metagenome assembly OJHJ01 (sample SAMN05416832, study PRJEB24817) | seawater metagenome | isolation source: Sea water | place: Canada:Atlantic | collected 2013-07 | reverse complement strand
ATATAGCCCGCACCGCCGGTGACCAAGATATTCGCCATACGCCCGTCCCTATCGTCCAGCGCTTATTGCGCTGCGGTTTCACCCTGCATGATGTCTTGCAGATACGCACGCAGATCATCGCGCAGCTCTTCACGTGCCAGCCCGAAGGACACGGTCGCCTGCAGGAAACCGGATTTGGAACCACAGTCGAAACGCTGGCCCTTGAAGCGGTAGCCATAGACATCGTTGCCTTGGGTCAGCTCTGCTGCAATAGCGTCGGTCAATTGGATTTCCCCGCCCGAGCCGGACTTCAGCTGGTTCAGGTTCTTCAGCACGTTCGGCGACAGGATATAGCGGCCGATTACGGCAAGGTTCGACGGCGCGTCTTCGGCTTTGGGCTTTTCGACCATGCCCTTCACCTTAACCAGCGCGCCATCGGTTTGGCCCTCGTCGATGTCCAGCATCCCGTAGGAGGAGGATTTTTCAGGGTTCACTTCCATCGCCGCAACCATGTTGCCGCCGGTCTCGTTATAGGCTTCGATCATCTGCTGCAGGCAGGGCTTATCGGCAGCAATCACGTCATCGGGCAGCATCACCGCAAAGGGTTCGTTGCCGATCAGACGACGGGCGCACCATACCGCGTGGCCCAGACCAAGCGCTTTGTGCTGGCGGATATAGGCGATGGCACCGCTGTCCATATTGGTGCTTTTCAGGATCTCCATCAGCTCTGTCTTGCCCTTGGAGCGCAGTTCCTGTTCCAGCACGGGAGAGTGGTCAAAGTAATCTTCCAGCGCGCCCTTGCCGCGGGAGGTGACAAAGATGAATTCCTTGATGCCCGCCGCGCGGGCCTCGTCGATGGCGTATTGCACCAGCGGGCGATCGACCAAGGTCATGATCTCTTTGGGGACAGATTTCGTCGCGGGCAAAAACCGCGTTCCCAAACCAGCCACCGGAAAAATCGCTTTTGTTACTTTCTTAGCCATGTGAAATCGTCGCCTTTATACATTTACGTGCGGATAACCGAGTTAGCGCTCATTGAATTGCAAACCACCATGCTGCCAGCCCTAAATATGGGCAGCGCCTAAAATATGGCGGCTTCTTGCTGATTTTGCGGTCAAAAGCTCCTTTATGCCGCAGCTTGCACATCTTTGCGCCTTATCCGCCGTTTTCGTTAAATAAATCAAAACGTCGGATCGCTGTGGCTTTATTCTTTACAGGTTGCACGCCCCACCGCAATATTGGCGATGGCGGTGGGGCGGTGCGATTACGCCAACCCCATCTCGGCCATCATCGCTTCGATCTTTGGCACATCTTCGGGGTTGTTCAGCTCCCAGAACTGGCGGCCCTTGGCCTCGACCTCGACGCAGAGCACCTTGTGGCTGTTTTCCATGAAGCGCAGCTGCTCCAACCCCTCAAGCTGTTCAAGCGGGCCGACCTTCCATGACGGATAGGCCGCCAGCGCGTCGGGGCGATAGGCATAGACGCCCACGTGGTGAAACACCGGCGTGGCATCGGTATCCTCATAGGTTTTCGACGTGAACGGCACGACTTCCTTTGAAAAATACATCGCCGCATGATCCGCTGCGAAAACGGCGGTGGTGCCCCCCACCCGACCCGCTTTGCGGTCGGCCAGCAGCCCGTTCAACGCCGCGCCATCGCAGCGCAATACCGGCGTCGCGATCCCGGCATCAGGGTCGCCTTGCAGACCCTGCACAAGGCTTTCGACAAACCAATGTGGTGTCAGCGGCGCGTCGCCTTGCAGATTCACCACAATGTCATAGCCACCGCCCAGAACCGCATGGGCTTCGGCGCAACGCTCTGTCCCGTTGGCACAGTCGACCGAGGTCATCACCACCTCGGCCCCGAAGGCTTCGGCGGCGTCCTTGATGCGATCATCATCGGTGGCCACAACGACCTTGTCGACGCCCTGAACCTCGCAGGCAGCACGCCAGCTGCGTTCGATCAGGCTGCGTGCCGTACCGCTCGCCCCTGTCAACAGCGCCAGCGGTTTCGCCGGATAGCGGGTGGAGGCATAGCGGGCGGGAATGACAATAAGGACCGACATCAGGAGGCTTTCAGTTCAACGCCCGGCGCATGGGCGATAAAGAAGGGGTTGGCGAAATCGGCTTTGCCGTAGGTCAGCGGGGTCAGGTCGTCAAAGCGCACAACGGCCCCACCAGCGCCGGTCAGAACCGCGTGGCCTGCAGCCGTGTCCCATTCCATCGTGCGCCCGACCCGAGGGTACAGATCCGCCTCGCCCGTGGCGATCAGGCAGAACTTCAGCGACGAGCCCGCGCTTTTCATGTCGCGCACATTGTATTTCGCGATGTAGTCATCGGTCGCCTGATCGCGGTGCGACTTGGACGCGACGACCATCAGCGCGGCATTATCCGGCGTAGAGACTGATATCGGCTGCACAGGGCCCATGCTGTCTTTTGGGAAATCGCCGGTTTCCTCGACCGCGCTGCCATCGGCCAGCGTGAAGAACATGCGCGAACGGGCGGGGGCATAGACAACACCGCGCCTCGGCACGCCGCCTTCGACCAGCGCGATGTTCACGGTGAAATCGCCCCGACGGTTGATGAACTCTTTCGTGCCGTCCAGCGGGTCCACGATCAGGAATGTATCGCCCGATGCCGAATGGGTGGCCGATTGCTCTTCCGTGACAAGCATCACATCAGGGAACGCCGCGCGCAGCCCGTCCGAGATGATCTTGTCCGCCGCTTCGTCGGCAATGGTCACGGGGCTTTCGTCGGATTTGGTTTTGACCTCGAAATCATCCGCGCCGTAAATCTCCATGATCTTGTCGCCTGCTTCGATCGACAAACGGCGCATCACCGTTACCAGTTGCTCATAATCCATAATGTCGCGGCCTTTTCAGTTTCGTTGATTACTTTGCGCAAACCCCTTATGATTGCGCCTTGACGGAACAGCAAGAATTCCGTGCGAGGGTACGTCACAAAGAGGCTTTACGATGTTTCAACCAAGGCGCACCAACACGGGCAATTTCCGCTCGGCCGTTAACTTCTTCGAACTCGTCTACCACTCCGTCGTGCGCTCTGTGCGCAAGCAGCACAACAATGCCTTTGCCGCCATCGGGATCAACATCCTGCAAGCGGTGATCTTTGTTGGCGTGTTCTATGTCATGTTCTCGGTTCTGGGGATGCGCGGGGCGGCCATTCGGGGCGATTTCGTGATCTACATCATGACCGGCATCTTTCTGTTCATGGTGCACACCAAAACGGTTGCCGCCGTCGCCGCTGCCGAGGGACCGGCGAGCGCGATGATGAAACACGCGCCGATGACCACGATGATCGCACTGGCTGCGGCGGCCTTGGGCGCGCTGTATATTCAGATGCTATCGCTGATCCTGATCATGTCGGTCTATCACCTCGCCTTCAATCCGGTGGTGATCTACGACCCGTCGGGCGTGATGTTCATGCTGATGATCGCGTGGTTTACGGGCGTGGCCGTGGGGATGGTGCTGCTGGCCATCAAGCCTTGGGCACCGGCCTTTACGCAGATCTTCACGACGATTTACCAGCGGGCAAATATGATCGCCTCGGGCAAGATGTTTCTGGCCAATTCGCTGCCGTCCTTCATGCTGGCCATGTTCGACTGGAACCCCTTGTTCCACGTCATCGACCAGGCGCGCGGATATGCGTTTATCAACTACAACCCGCGCTACAGTAACTGGGAATATGCGGTTTGGGTCGGTGTGGTCCTGATGGTGATCGGGCTGATGGGTGAGTTCTACACCCGTAAACATGCCTCCGCGAGCTGGAGCGCGCGACGCTAGGCTCAGGTCACGACCCGCAGCGTGATGTTGATCCGCCCGCCTTTGGGCAACAGCGTCGAAGACCCCGCACGAATGCGGTCGATCCCGTGATAGTTCAGCCGTGCCTCGCCGCCCATGACGACGACATCGCCCGATTGCAGCCAAAGGCTGTCGGTCTTGCCGCCGCGCTTTTGACCGCCGACGCGCAGCATTCCTTCGTCGCCAAGCGAGATAGACACGACCGGCCAGCGGAAATCCGTCTCGTTCTTATCCTGATGCAGGCCCATCTTCGCGTCTGACGCGTAATAGTTGATGAGGCAGGACTCCGGCTGCCGCTCCAACCCCGTCAGGTCATTCCAGATCGCCAATACCTCAGTCGGAATTGCAGGCCACGGGGTGCCGTTGGGGTGGGTTGGCGCATAGCGATAGCCCTGCGTATCGGACAGCCAGCCGTAGTCCCCCGCGGATGTCATACGCACCGACATCTGCTGCCCGCTTGGCATGACGGGGCGGAAGAACGGCACCTGTTTGACCACGCCGCGCACAGCATCCAGCAGCCCGCGCTGCGCCGACAACGTAAGGTAAGATTTGTGAATTTCGAAGCCGCGTAACCGCAATATCGTCATCTAAACGCCCTTCTTGCCTGCTTTCGCGAAAAATCCACGCAGAATCCGCCTCTCCTTTCTCATGCAACGGTTGCAGGGTCCATATCTGCTCCTTATATACGCCGAGAACCGCTAAAGGCATCCGGCCTTTGGTGAAAAAGATCGGGGCAAAGGTGCCACAACGGGCCTGCGCTTCGTGTCATCGCCTTGAGTAAAAGAGGGATCAAACATGGCCAAAGTTATTGGTATCGACCTAGGAACGACAAACAGCTGTATCGCCATCATGGACGGCAGCCAGCCTCGCGTTATCGAAAACGCCGAAGGCGCGCGCACCACGCCCTCCATCGTTGCGTTCACAGACGACGAACGTCTGGTTGGACAGCCTGCCAAACGGCAAGCGGTTACCAACCCCGACAACACAATTTTCGGCGTGAAACGCCTGATCGGCCGTCGCAATGACGACGCGGATCTGGCCAAGGACAAAAAGAACCTGCCCTTCACCGTCATGGACGGTGGGAACGGTGACGCATGGGTACAAGCCAAGGGCGAGAAATACTCCCCCTCGCAAATCTCTGCGTTCATCCTTGGCAAAATGAAGGAAACAGCGGAATCCTATCTGGGCGAAGAAGTCACCCAGGCCGTGATCACTGTTCCTGCCTACTTTAACGACGCTCAGCGTCAGGCGACCAAAGACGCGGGCAAGATTGCCGGTCTGGAAGTGCTGCGGATCATCAACGAACCGACAGCGGCGGCCCTGGCCTATGGTCTGGACAAGAAAGACACGCAAACCATCGCGGTCTATGACCTTGGCGGCGGTACATTCGACGTGACCATCCTTGAAATCGACGATGGCCTGTTCGAAGTGAAATCCACCAACGGTGACACGTTCCTCGGCGGTGAAGACTTCGACATGCGCATCGTGAACTACCTTGCGGATGAATTCAAAAAGACCAACGGCGTCGACCTGACCCAAGACAAGATGGCGCTTCAGCGTCTGAAAGAAGCGGCAGAGAAGGCCAAGATCGAACTGTCCAGCGCAAGCCAGACAGAGATCAACCAGCCGTTCATCTCGATGGGCAAAGATGGCTCGCCACTGCACATGGTGATGAAGCTGACCCGCTCCAAGCTGGAGCAATTGGTTGGTGACCTGATCAAAGCGTCGATGAAGCCCTGCGCAGCCGCGTTGAAAGATGCCGGTGTATCCGCATCCGAGATCGACGAAGTCGTTCTGGTCGGCGGTATGACCCGTATGCCGCGCGTCATCGAGGAAGTGACCAAGTTCTTCGGCAAAGAGCCCCATAAGGGTGTGAACCCTGACGAGGTTGTTGCCTTGGGTGCGGCCATTCAGGCCGGTGTTCTGCAAGGCGACGTCAAAGACGTTGTTCTGCTGGACGTGACACCGCTGAGCCTTGGTATCGAAACGCTGGGTGGCGTGTTCACCCGTCTGATCGACCGCAACACCACGATCCCGACGAAGAAGTCGCAGGTCTTCTCGACCGCCGAGGATAACCAAAGCGCCGTGACCATCCGCGTCTTCCAAGGGGAGCGTGAAATGGCTGCGGACAACAAGATCCTTGGCGCGTTCAATCTGGAAAGCATCCCACCCGCACCCCGCGGTATGCCCCAGATCGAAGTGACCTTTGACATCGACGCAAACGGTATCGTTGCCGTAGGCGCGCTGGATAAAGGCACAGGCAAAGAGCAGAAGATCACGATCCAAGCGTCCGGCGGTCTGTCCGATGCGGATATCGAGAAGATGGTGAAAGACGCCGAAGAAAATGCCGACGCCGACAAAGAGCGCCGCGCATTGATCGAGGCGAAAAACCAGGCGGAATCGCTGATCCACTCGACCGAGAAGTCGCTGGAAGAGCATTCTGACAAGGTTGACCCGACCACCGTCGAAGCGATCGAACTGGCCATTGCTGCACTGAACGACGAACTGGCGACCGACAATGTTGATAAGATCAACAACGGTATCCAGAACGTTACCGAAGCGGCGATGAAACTGGGCGAAGCCATCTACAAGGCGGCTCAGGACGAAAACGAAGACGTTGCCCCGGCTGCGGATGCACCCGAAGGTGACGACGATATCGTCGATGCCGATTTCGAAGATCTGGACGATAACAAGCGCGCGTAAGCACGCCCACGGAACCACTGAAGGGGCCGGTCCGCTTGCCGGGCCGGCCCGTCACGTTCCAGCGTAGGAGCTAATTCATGGCCAAACGTGATTACTACGAGACGCTCGGCGTCGCTAAAGGTGCCTCTGCCGACGAGATCAAAAAGGGCTACCGCACCAAAGCCAAGGAATTGCACCCCGATCGCAATGCCGACAACCCCAATGCCGAAGCCCAGTTCAAAGAAGCGAACGAAGCTTACGAAGTCCTGAAAGACCCCGAAAAGAAAGCCGCCTATGACCGGTATGGTCATGCGGCCTTTGAAGGGGGTATGGGCGGTGGCGGTGGCCATCGTGGCGGCGGCTTTGGCGGCGGCGGTCAGGGCGACTTCTCTTCGGCGTTCTCTGACGTGTTTGACGACCTGTTCGGCGACTTCATGGGTGGCCAGCGGGGCGGCGGCGGACGCCGTGCCGCGCGCGGTGCCGATCTGCGCTATAACCTCGGAATTACGCTCGAAGATGCGTATCGGGGCATGCAGAAGTCGATCAACGTGCCCACCTCTGTCGCCTGCGATTCCTGTAACGGTTCCGGGTCAGAAGGCGGCGCAGAGCCGACCACCTGCCCCACCTGTTCCGGTATGGGCAAGGTCCGTGCTCAACAGGGCTTTTTCACGGTCGAACGCACCTGTCCGACCTGTTCGGGCATGGGTCAGATCGTCAAGAACCCCTGTAAATCCTGCCGCGGTGCCGGGCGTGTTGAAAAAGACCGTGCGCTGTCGGTGAACATCCCTGCGGGCGTTGAAACCGGCACACGTATCCGTCTGGCCGGCGAAGGCGAAGCAGGCATGCGCGGCGGGCCGTCGGGTGATCTGTACATCTTTATCGAGGTGCAGGACCACAAGCTGTTCGAACGCGACGGGCCAAACCTGTTCTGCCGCGTTCCCGTTTCGATGAGCACCGCCGCCCTTGGGGGCAGCATCGAGGTGCCAACGATCGACGGTGGTCGTGGCCGCGTGCAAATCCCGGCGGGCAGCCAGTCCGGTCGCCAGATGCGTCTGCGCGGCAAGGGTATGCCCCCGCTGCGTGGGGGTGGTACGGGCGATATGATCATCGAACTGGCGGTCGAGACGCCGGTGAACCTGACCAGCCGCCAAAAGGAATTGTTGCAGGAGTTCGAAAAGGAATCCTCCAACAACAATCCTGAAAGCAGCAGCTTCTTTTCGTCGGTGAAATCCTTCTGGGATTCGATGAAAGGGTAACACCTGATCGCACAAAACATCGGGCGGGGCGCAGGCTCCGCCCTTTTTGTTTCTGGCCCTGCCCGCGTTAACGGGATGATAACCTCTTTGGCCGCAAGCTGGGCCAATGGGACGCAACAACGCTCACTTCTCCGACCCGCGCCTGCCCTTTCTGGGGGACGAAGCGGTGCCCGCACCGCCCGCATCGGGCAAACAGCCGTCGTATATCGCGGATCACCGACAACGTTTGCGCGCACGCTTTATGCAGGGCGGTGCCGCAGCGATCCCGGACTATGAACTGCTTGAACTGGTGCTCTTCCGCGCCATCCCGCGCCGTGATGTCAAACCGCTGGCCCGTGCGCTGATGGACAGGTTCGGCGACTTCAACCGCGTGATCACCGCGCCTGAACCACGTCTTAGGGATATCTCGGGCGTGGGCGACGCGGTGATTGTCGAGCTTAAGGTGATTGAAGCCGCAGCCCACCGTATGGCGCGCTCACGGGTGATGCGGCAGCATGTGCTATCAGGCTGGGACGCTCTGCTTGACTATTGCCACACCACGATGGCGCACCGCGAAACCGAACAGTTCCGCGTCATCTATCTGGACCGCAAGAACGTCGTCATCGGCGATGAGGAACAGGGCAAGGGCACTGTCGATCACGTCCCCGTCTACCCGCGAGAGGTCGCCAAACGCGCGCTTGAACTGAACGCCAGCGCGCTTATTCTGGTGCATAACCACCCCTCGGGCGACCCGACCCCATCACAAGCCGACATCGACATGACGCAGCAGATTTTCGCAGCCTGCAGCGCCCTTGGGCTGACCCTGCATGACCATCTGATCATCGGCAAATCACGCGAGCTTAGTTTTCGCAGCGAAGGGTACTTATAAGCGCAACTGTCGTGTTCGAATTTGCGGAATTTACCGGATCACCCCTCGGCACTAGCTTTGGCCTATGTCCAATACGCCGCCCCCCGACCCGCTTTCCCTGATGCAGCGCGATGGTCTGCCCGATCCGTTGCGTGCGTTGATCAAAGCCTTCCCGCGCGACGGTTGGGAGGAGAACCCGAATTACTCTCGCCTGATCGCGTTCTGGTTGGATCGTCATATGATGTTCCGCCGTCTGCTGGACCAGATGGAGGGGGACGCGCAACTGGCGATGGACCGCGTCGAGCCGCCCGAGACCTACAAACGCAAACTGTCGCGTTTCGGCGGGATGCTGATCAACGAGCTGCACGGTCACCACCATATCGAGGATGCCCAGTATTTTCCGGTGATGGCGCAGCTTGACCGAGGTGCGGCACAGGGGTTCGAGATCTTGGATCGCGACCACCACAGTCTTGATGGTATTTTGAACGATCTGGCCGAGACGGCAAATACCGTCCTGCGCCATGAGGGGGACGCGGCAGGTTTCCTCGACAGTACCGCGGCCATGAAACAGCGGCTGGATGCGTTCAAACCCATGCTGAACCGCCATCTGATCGACGAAGAAGAACTGGTCGTGCCGGTGCTGCTGAAATACGCCCCGCCCCAGTTTCGCTAGGGTTTAGCGTACCCAGACCTCTACCCGCCGGTTGGCCTGACGCCCCCATGCGGTATCATCACAGGCCATTGGCATCGCCTCGCCAAAGGCGTCCAGATCCAGCGTCACACGTTCCAGATTGGCGGTCACCGCCGCGGTGATCACCGCTTGCCGCACGGCTTCTGCCCGACGCAGCGCGATGTCACGGTTGGCGAAAGACGCGCCCTGCCCGTCACTGAACCCCACGAACAACAAACGGCGCGCGTCGTACTGCCCCACCTCGAGCGCGCGGGCGAGTTGCTGCACGTTTGACCGCGATTGTGCATCCAGACGCACCGATCCCGCCTCGAACCGGAAAGAGGTCGACAGCCGCGCCATGGGCTTCAATGCCGCATTCATCCGCTGTAGTTCCTCAAGCGTGATTTCGGGCCCCGCGACAGCAATCGCGTTTGTAAATCGGTTGCCCTGATCCTCGACGGGGATCTCCTCGGGCGTCTGATCCACAAACCCCGCGCGCCGGATCACGATCTGCGCCGCAGGGCTGCGGGTAAAGGCCAGAAACTCACGCGCCACCTGTGGCAGACGGCGGGCCGGAAAGTACAGAAACATCGGCGCGGTCAGCGGGTAATCTTCGGTCTTGATGGTGCGGCGCGAGGCATCGAGCGCAAAGCCGCAGCTGCCAGAGAGCGTCAACACATCGGTATCACGTTGTTCGGCATAGCTGGTGATGCCAAGCGCGAAACTGTCGTTTGCCACCGCTTCCGCCAGATCGGCAGGGCGGGCATGGCGGGTGATATCGTCGGTGAACTTGAGCGTCGCGGGCCGCATCACCTGATCACTGATCGCTTGTGCCAGCCCGCTGCTGGTGTCGGGCAGATGCAGATCAATGGGTGCGTCCGGCCCGCCAAGCGCCTGCCAGTTGGTCACCTTACCCGCAAATGCCCGCGCCAACATCAACGGAGAAATCTGCTTGACCGGGTTCGAGGCCGACACCACCGGCACGACAGCATCAAGCGACAGCACGCGACTGCGGTTCAGGCCCGTCATATCACCCAACCCCGCCTCGCGCGCGCGGACCCGCTCTTCGGGGCGCATTTCGCGCAGGGACATCACGATATCCGCCTCGTCCGCCAGAAGATCGGCAAAGCCTTCGTCACTGTTGCTGGCGCGGAACATGAACAGTGCAACGGTTTGTTCGCTTTTTTCGTCGATCAACCGGTAGGTAAAGCGGTGTTCGTCTTCATCCTCGCGCACAGCGGTATAGCCGTTGCGCTGCGCAAACCCGTCGATCAGGGCAGGCATCAACACTTCGCCCATCGTGGCCGAACCCGAAAGCTGCAGCTCGGCGACGAAAGGGTCCAGATTGGGGCAGCCCGGCCCTTCGCATTGAACGCCGGTGCTGTCGACAGTCAGCTCGCCATACTCGGTTTCGACGCGGTAGAACTCGCCATCAAAGCCCAGCAAGGTGCCGCTTAGTTCAATCTTGCCATCACGGGAGGACAGCGCGACATCCTGCGCCCCTGCGGACAGCGTCGCCGAACATAAGAAAAGTGCGGCGAAAACCGCCGCACGTATAATCGTGATCATAAGACCCCAAGCGTTGCGTTAGTGCCCCGCAACCTTCATGTCTTGGAGCAGATTATTCAACACAAGAAAGCTGCCGACCGCATCACAATCCGGCACTGCGACGCTTAGGTCGCGCGTTCTGAGCGTGGCATCGCCAAGCAGTTCGATCGATTGCGCCTCTATCTCCTGGCCGCAGTTCGCCTGGATCACTTCGGCTTCCACAGTCAGCGCAACGCGGGCATCGGCGTTTTCCATCGCAGCTGGGAATGTGTACACCTCGGCCACCAGTGGCTCTGCCGCGCTGAGGTCGCCGTTCACGGTCATAAATCCGCCTTCCCCCGTGATCGCGGAGGCAACGCTGCGCGGCTTGCCAGCCCAGACATGGCCCGAACCATCGTAGTCGGACCCGAATTCGCGGGCGTGCATCTGGAAACCCGTGTCGCCCTTCCATTGCAGAACCACGCGGTCAAATTCGGCCAGATCATCAATCTTCGCATCCGCAACCGCGCCTTCGCCGTTTCCGAAAGCAATGACGAAGGTCGCATCCTGCGCAAGCGCAGGAACGGTAATGTCCAGCGCGCCGGTGTCAGATGTGGTTTGGGTAAAGATCATGCCGCTGTGATGCACTGTGATCCGTTCGTTTGGCATGCAGGGTGCCGCCAGTGTCAGGTTCACCATAGCTGCCGCGACGGGGCGCGCGTTCGCGGTGATATCGCAAGTCTGTGTGGCCGCTGGTTCCGTCGCAATTGGGGCGGAAACTGGGCGAGAGATCGGTTCGTCCGCGCTTGCAGCGGCCAACATGACGGGGGCAGAATCGGGCAGCTCCACCGTGGGCTCCAGCGGGGCTGCATTGAACTCGGCCGAGGTGAGGACGATGTCTTCGACCTCGAGCACGGCGTTCTCGTTGCTTAGCCGGCGCAGCTCTTGCTCTTTCACAGCGGCGTCAGAGCCATAGCGGGCTGTCGCAGCGTCAGAGCTTTGCATCACGTAGCCGATGCCCAAAGCGCAAGCGAGCGTGCCAGCAGCTGTTGCGATCTCTTTCATACGTGCCATCTGAGGGTCCTCACTGGGATAACTTCCCAATGAATATCGCCCAGCAGAGCGGCCCTGTTATGACCCTTGAGGGGAAAGATTTGGGCAGTTTTGAGGCATGCCCAAGCCTTGCTTAGCTGTCGTAATAGCCCTTGCCGTAGGCCCCATAGGCACCGTATTCGCCGCCATAGCCATAACGTTTCATGCCCTTCTCATCGATCTGGCTGAGCACAAGACCGGTGATCCGCTGGTTCGAGTTGTGGAAGAAGCGCATGGATTCCTCGACCAGACCCTTGTTCGTGCTGTCCCATTTTACAGAGAACAGGATCGCATCGGCATTCTGCGAGATGATACGTGCATCCGGCACAACCAGCACAGGCGGCGTGTCGATGATGATGAAGTCATACTGATCGCGCATCTCGGAGATGAAGGATTTGAACCGATCGGAGGAGAAGATATCCGCCGCGTTCACATTGGTCTTTTCACCGCCCAGAACATCCGCGCCAAAACCGTCAGGGGTATGGATGGCATCGGCGAATTTCACATCGCCGTTCAGGACAGACGCGATGCCGTTGCGCGGCATATCGGGGAAGTATTCGTTCAGCGTGCGGCGGCGGATATCGCCTTCGACCAGCAGGACGGATTTGCCCAGACCGGACAGGAATTTCGCCAGCGACAGCGAGACGGTGGTTTTACCCTCCCCCGGGATGGACGAGGTCGATACGATGACCTGCGGCTTTTTGTCGAGGTTCGACAGCATCAGCGAGGTGCGCAGGTTGCGGATCGCTTCGGCGGCGGCAGACGTCGGCTTGTCCGACAGATACTTGAGCGTGTCCTTGCGGTGACGCGAAGGGATCAGCGGGATCTGCCCGATCACGGTATAGCCGGTGTGTTGCTCAAGCTCGTTCGCGGTGCGGAACGTGCGGGTTTTGAATTCGCGCAGCAGTACGAGCCCCGAGCCGACCATCGCCCCGAGGATCATCGCCAGCGCAATGATCTGCGATTTCTTCGGCGCGCTTGGTGAATTTGGCACGACCGAGCTGGACAGCATGCGGCTGTCGGCCTTCTGGATGCCTTCTTGGGCAGAGGTCTCTTTGAGGCGGGTCAGGAAATATTCATAGAGCAGACGCGTTGCTTCGGATTCACGGGTCAGCTGTTGCAGCTCAATCAGGTCTTGCCCTTGCGAGGCCAGCTGCTCCCCAAGCTCTTTTTCCGAGTTGCGCAGCGCTTCGAGTTGTTGCGTGCTGCGCACAAGATCGGCCCGAACCCGTGTCATCACCGTATCAAATCGCAGATCAAATGCCGTCTGGTTCGTTTCCGACGACAGCCCGTTGCTAAAGATACGCGTCAGTGCGGCGTCTTGCGCGGCGTCGAGCTTTTCATCCGGCGTCTGCGCGGCCTCTAGGTCAGCAAGGCGTGTTTGAAGCGCCTCGCGGGTCAAGGCGGCACCATCAATGCGGTCACGCAGCTCTTTGATCTGACGCTCGAGCGCTTGCAGGCCCTCGAGCGAAACCAGTTGGGTGCGCGCCGTAAATTCGGATACTTTCTTCTCGGCATTCTCAAGCTCGATCTGAAGCTCGGACACACGGTTGCTTAGCCATTCAGTCGCTTTTTCCGTCGCCTCGAATTTCACTTCGATCTGGTTGAGGATGTACAGTTCAACAATCGTATTCGCGATCTGGGCAGATTTAACCGGAGATTCCGTTTCAGCCGTGACGTTGAACACAAGGCTTTGGCGGATGTTAGAAACCGAGACCTTGTCCAGCAAAGCCTGCACAACCGCATCGCGGGTTTTGGCTTTCTGAAGTTCAGGGTCCAACTCTTCTTCGGGTGGCCCCGAAGAAAGCATCCCCTTGAGGCCAGAGATCATGCCACCGATCATGGATGGTTCGCGCAGTTCGCCGTTGAACTCAGGGTCATCAATCAGGTTCAACCGGTCGACAACTTTGCCCGCCAACCCACGGGACCGCAGTACCTCAACCTCTGTATTGACCTCGGTGCTATCGCCCGAAAACCCGCCAACCACGGCCTGCAGGTCCACGATACTGTCTTCCTTGGTGTCCAAAACCACAACCGCGGTGGATCGATAGGTCGGCACAGCCACGCCATAGGCATAGTACCCCGCCAGCAGCATGAAAATCAGTGTGACAGCAGCGATAATCAGTTTGCCGCGCCACAACGTACCAATCAGCGCGCCAAGATCGATGGTGTCGTCATCTTCGTCCCTGGGCCCGGAAAAGTTCGATTGGCTTTGGTTCATCATATGCATGTGGTCCGTTGATCATGGCCAGAACTGGCTAAAAGTAATGTATCAGGCAAGATGCCCGCGGTATCGCAGGTAGCGTCAACGGGCATGAGATGAAGAAGGTCTGCCTGTTATGCGATTGCGCCCAAAGGGTGATGGCGGCCTTGCTAAATCCTTATGAAAAAAATTCAATCAAAAGTCGTGTAAAATTGTCCCCTATCGGGAAATCGCGCTGGAATTACGTCACTTTAGTCCATTCTTGGCGATATAGCTGGCCAAATCAAGGATCAGTTGCCCCCGTGCCGCCGCTATGGCAGCCGGACCCCCCTTGGGGTCGAAAGCTACGGTCAGGTCAAACAACCCCGATCGTTCGCTTCCACCGGTGGATACGGCGACGAAATACTGGCCCGAGGCGCGGAACTGGCCTGTTTCAGCGGCCAGCAATTCGCTGAACCGCAGCTCAAGCCGGGCATCGGGATAGGCTTCGAATGGCCAAGGCTCGGATGCGATCCGACGGTTGGTGAGGCGCGACAGGTTCTCGCTCAATTCCAGGGCGACGGCGCGTTCGGGCGAATCCGCCCAAAGTTCGTCGGAAGAGCTCACCAACGTACCATTCGATTTGCGCACGTGGATTTCATCGGCAGCCGCATAGCTGGGCAGCGATACGTCACGCACTTCGACCGAAGTGAAGCGGATGCTCACCTGCTCTGTGACCGGGGGCATGTCCACGGCATAGCGATCTGCGGATCCACAAGCGGCAAGAAAGGCCACGAGACCAAGGCTTGCGATACTTTTTACAATGTTCATATTTTACCGTCCCAGCAACAATGAATTGGGGTTACGTTCAATGGTGCGCGCCAAGGATGCAAGCGCATCGGCTGCTTTTTGGATATCACGCATGGTTTCTTGTGCGGTACGGCTGATCTGATCACCCTTGTTGTACCCTTCAATTGTACGCTCTGCCTGCGTGAACAGGGTCGACAGACGGTTCACGATCTGTGGCAGGTCTTGTGCCGACACCGCGATATTATCCGCCGCGTTACGCGCTGATGCCAGCGTCTGGTTCACGTTCTCGACCGCGCCGCCTTCGCGCAGTTCCTGCAGCGTATAGTTCAGCTCGTCCAACGCGTTTTTCAGCGATCCGGGCAGCGCCACGGCGTCCGGTGTACCAATCACCTGATCGGCAGAGCGGGTCAGCGCGGTCAACTCGTCCACCAGCTGTTGCAGTTCCAGCTCGCTTGCCTTGGCGGCGACGGCCTGCATCTCTTCGACCAGTTCGGGCACGCCCTCGGTCGAGGTGCTGAAGGATGTGGCGGCTTCCGAGACGGAGTCGACCGCATCCAGCAGACGTTTCGCCATCTGCTCTTCCTCAAGTGTCGCGACCAGCGTCTCGACACGCAGCAGCGTGGCGTTCAGCGATACGGGGATATTCTGCACCGAGTCCGACGATACCAGCCCCGTGACCTCGTTGATCAGCGTGCGGACATCGCGCGGGGTCTGTTGCAGCTCGTCACTGCCAACAAAAGCCTGTAGCGAATTCATCAGACCGATAGCGCTGTTCAACAGCTCTTCGATGGGCAGGTTGTTGATGCGGCTAAAGACACCTTCGACGGTGGCAGCCGCGTCTGATGTTTCGTTCTTGGTCGTCGGCATAACAGGGAAGTTTTCGCCCGCGGCCACCAGACGCCCGCTTGGCGCGTCTTCGACCACCACCATTTCAACCTTCAGACCACCGGTCAACAGGCTGGCAGAGGCAAGCCGCGCGCGCAAACCGTTCACAACACGGTCCTGCAAGAACGCCAGCGCGCTTTCGGCAGATACATCCCCCGGCAGGCCAAGCCGCGCGGGCTGGATGGCCAGCGTCACGTTCAACCGCACGCGGCTGTCACCAAACTGGTCGTAATCCACGATACCGGCAAGGGAGTCGACCTCGCCGATGTTCAGACCGCTCAGCTCGACAGGGGCGCCGACGGCCAGACCGGAAACGTTTTCATCAAAGATCACGTTGATCAGCAGCGGCTCGACTTCCGAGGCGTTGAAAACCGCGCTGCGGGCGTCTTCCTTGCTTGGGAAAATGTCGAATACGGTGCCGTCTTGCACGCGGTCGCCGCCGGAAACGAATGTATCAAACGTCACCCCGCCCCCGATAAGCGTCGCAATGGACTGAAAGTCGATCTCGGCACCACCTGGCCCGAGGGAGAGGCTGAAACCAGAGCTGTCCCAGAAGCGTGTGCTGCTGTTGATCAGGTTGCGGTGCTCTTCGTAAATCAGCGCCTCTACGATGGCAAAGTTCCCGCGTGGGGCGATCTCTGCCTTGCCCAGACGGCCCACCTCGATCCCGCGATACAGGATCGGGGCATCATCGGTCAGGGTGCCGTTGCCAACGGTGCGAAAGGCGATTTGCAGACCGGATTGCCCGGCGCGGATCAGCGGTGGCGAATCCGACCCGACGAACCGTTCGGCAAAATCGCCCACTTCGTCATTCCAGCTGCCCTCGATATAGACGCCGCTGAGCACCGTACCCAACCCCGAGATCCCCTGCGCCGATACCTCGGGCTGGACGATCCAGAAGGACGCGCTGGCGTCGATAAAGGGGGCGACATTCTTGTCCACGCGGATCGACGCGACGACCTTGCCCAGACCGGTGGTAAAGCCGACTTCCTCGACCCGGCCAACGGTCACGTCACGGTAACGCAATTCGGTCTCGCCCGCCTTGATGCCGGCCCCTTTGTCAAATTCGACAAAAATCACCGGACCGCGGGAATTATAGCTGCTGAACGCAACGCCCAAAGCCGCAACCAACGCCAGGATCGGAATGATCCAGACGATCGACGCGCCGCTCAGGAACAGTTTGCGCGCGGATTTAACCTTAACCTCGGGTGGCGTGTCAGACATGTTGATCGGGGTCCCCATCGAAAGCATTCGTGTCCCAGATCAGTCTGGAGTCGAAGGCCTGTGCAGAAAGCATGGTAAAAATGACCGACAAGGCGAAAAACATGCTCGCAGGGCCGGGGTTAATGGTCGCAAGGGTTTTGAGTTGCACCAGCGACGAAAGGATCGCAACCACAAAGATATCGATCATAGACCAGCGGCCGATATACTCGACAATTTCATACATCACATGGCGCGACCGATGTGCCGCCGCATTACGCGTCTTAACGCTGACCGCCAGATAAGCGATTGCCCAGAACTTGGCCAGCGGGATCGCGACCGACGCGAGCAGGATGATAAAGGCAATACCGTAAGAGCCGTGATGCGCCAGTTCGACCGCACCGCCGACGATGGTGCTTTCATCCACCTGAAACAGGGTCCGCGTTTTCAGCATCGGGTACATATTGGCGGGGATATAGCACATCAGCCCCACGACCCAGAACGCCCAGACCCGCTGCATACTGCCAAAGTCACGCGACAGCATCTTGTGGCCGCAGCGTTGGCAGACAGGCGTGCCGATAGGCCACGCACGGGTACACCGTGTGCAGGCCACCAACCCCATTTCGCGGGCGCTTAGGATTTTTTGGGATTTTCCAGCGAATTCCATACCGACCATTTACACATGAATTTGTCCTGCGCCACAATCAGAACAACCAAACCACAAAACATCCAGAAAGCTGGCCCAAACCCCACAGTTGCCAGATCGGCAATCTTCACCAGCGCCACGGCACAGCCAAGCGCGAAAATCTCGGCCATCGACCACGGTTGCAACGCTTGCGACAGGCGGAACGCCTGCATTGCGTGGCGTGCGGGCGGCAGGTCCAGCACGATGGGGACCAGTACATAAAGCGTCAGCATCACCCGCGCCAAGGGCACCAGCATGATCAAGGCAGCCGTCGCCAGCGACAGCAGCAAAAGTGGCCCGCTGGAAAACGCCAGCGCCGCGTCCATCACAGAGACAGAGTTCTTGTTGCCCGCCGCATCAATATCCAGAAACGGAAAGAACGTCGCGCCAAGGATCAGAACAAAGGTGGCAATGGCGATGGCAATGATCTTCAGCCCCGCCTTTTTGCGCGGTTCGATCAACACGGTATGGCACCGCTCGCACACCGCCTTCTCGCCGACCTTGGGCACCTTGAGGTGATACACGGCGTCGCATTGGGGGCAGACGATGATCTCCTCCAGATTGACGGATGGTGCAGGGTCGACGGTGTCTTTCATCCCCTTGGTATAAAGGAGATCACAAACCGTGTGTATCGAATTCTGGACACGAAAAATTCATCCTCCACGTCGGCGGAATCCCGTCAATGCAGGTTCCAGCGCTGGAACATTCGCGCAGTGTCTTTGTTGTGTCGGTGAAGATAGCGAAGATGAAAGGAGCTTTCTAATGACACAGATCACAGACGCGAAAATTCTGATCCTATCCACCAATGGTTTCGAGCAATCCGAGCTGGAGCGCCCGTTGAATGACCTCAAGGCCAAAGGGGCCACGGTGCATGTTGCCACCCCTGATGGCGAAGACATCAAGGGCTGGGACAAGGACGACTGGGGCAACACAGTTGCTGCCGATAAAGCCCTGTCGGATGTCACTGTTGATGACTATGACGCGATTGTCCTGCCCGGCGGTCAGATCAACCCCGACCTGCTGCGCGCCAACAAGGACGCCGTATCGCTGATCAAAAGCTTTGCTGACGCAGGCAAGACCGTTGCCGCGATCTGCCACGCCCCTTGGCTGCTGATCGAAGCAGGCATTATCAAAGGCCGCGCCGCAACCTCCTACGCCTCAATCGCGACGGATGTGAAAAACGCCGGTGCGCATTACGAGGACAGCGAAGTCGTCGTGGACCAAGGCATCATCACCAGCCGTTCCCCGGAAGATCTGGATGCGTTTATCGCCAAGATCGTTGAGGAAGTCGAAGAAGGTGAACACAACCGCAAAGCCGCTTAGATCCGGCTACAGTAAAGTACAAAGGCGGGGTATGTGCCCCGCCTTTTTTCGTGCGCAGGGATAGAGTTACGCCACAACCCCCGGCATCAGGACGTTGCGCGACCCTTCCTCGAACGCGTCCAGCTTCTGATGCCAGACGGTTCCGGGCCAGCGATGCTCCATCTCGCGTTTGCGGGGTCGATAGACAGCGGTATAAAGCGTGCCGAAGCCTGCGTTGAACTGGTGCGAATAGAGCGGCGGTTTCAGGAACGTGTTGATGAATTTCTCTTCCGGATCACGGTGGAACCGCAACCGTTGCAGCAGATATCTTTCGCGTTCAACCGTCGCCGTAAAGCGCGCATGGCTGATCCATTCAACGTTTTCCTGATGGTTGGTCGCCACCGCTGCCTTGGTGATGATCGCAGGCCGGTCCGGTGCCATCAGCGCCGTCAGATACTTGCGTTTGCGGTCCAGCACGGTGACGTTATAGCTCATGTGGGTCGGCACACGTGCCAGAATTTCGCCCGCTTGCTCGGCAGTCTCGCAGGTTTGCAGCACATAGCGCAGGATCAGCGGCACGCCAAAGCCCACCCCCACCACACGACGGCCCCCAAAGGTGAGCGATATAGACAGCCCCGCGTCGTTCACCCCGTCCACCAGCCCGAACAACCCGTCAGAGGTGCCCATCACGCGGCGCCCCTTCCAGCCGGTGTGCAGCACCAGACTGTCGAAAGCGTTGGTGTTATAGTCATAGTTGCGCACCATGACAGGTTCCTTGCCGCCCCAAACCGCCTGACTGCATCCCGATAGATAGGGCGGCGGGCAGTAAAAGCTCAGGAACCTTGCCGCCAGATCACCCCCGCCCGCCTGATCACATAGATCTTCGTACAGCGGGATGAGGTCGGGCATATACGCCTTGAGCGCACGACGACATTCGGCATAGGTCGGGCGTGCGGGCTCGCCCTCCTTCAGCCACCATTTACGGTAGTGAGGCCAGTATTCGGCGAAAAGCCCGGCCCATTTGGGACCGGGCAATTCTTCTGAAATGGCACGCCACAGCATGTGCTGCCCTTTCGGTGCTTAGAGGATTTTGAACGCCGGATCAGACATCGCCGGACCCGCCTCTGCGACGGGCAGAGGACGACCGTTCACCGATTGCTTGATCCCGTGAATCCACTTTTTCGCGCGCTCATTCAACTGAAAAGACTTCGTCATCGACCGACCGCGGGTCACAAGGATGCCAATATCGGCCCCTTCATAGCGGTAATCACCCGGTTGCAGGATGCGCAGGAAGAACGCTTCGTTCTCGGACTCCACGGCGCGACGGTGATAATCGAAACGGTCGAACACAACGCGGCCATCTTCCAACATCTTGTAAATGCCTGTTTCGGGCGCTTCGGTGCAGATATCGACGCTGTCTTCGGTATGTTTGATCACCATCTGGCTCCAGCCGTCGATCATCTCGGGGTCGGCCCAACGGTTGTTCAGCTCTTCTACATCCAGATTGAACTTCTTCTTGCTGAATTCCAGCAGGTGGAACAGGAACAAGGGCGCATCCGCATGGGCAAAGGCGGCGTGGTTCGTCATCGACGACGCGCCCGTGATGCGCGGGTTCAACTCGCCCAGCCAGATGTCACCGGTCTTTTTGTCGATCAGGAAGTCGAGCTCGAAATAGCCGCGATAACCTTCCTTGCGCAGCTGTTCGCCGAACTTATAGGTCAGCTCGCGCGCTTTCTGACGGACCTTGGGCGGGAAGGCGGTCGACAGGATTTCATTGCCACACCAGCCCCCGCGATAGGGCGTCAGATCCTTGAAACCGACCAGTTCCGTCATCAAGGGGCCAACGATCGTGCCTTCCTTGGTGGCACAAGCCTCGATCGCGGAACCGCGGCAGTCGATCCGCTTCATGATCTTGATCTCGCCCTCGCCGACGATCTCGGATTCATGACGGCGGAAGTCTGCTTCGGACTTGATAAAGAACGTCGTGTGGCCACTGTCACCAAAGGCGGATTGCAGCACCAGATCGTGACCGATCCCGGCCTTCTCGCAGGTCTTCTTGAGGTCTTCGTAATCCTTGACCTCGGCCAGCACGTTCGGCACCGACGGCACACCGGCCTTGTTGCCGATCCGCACGGTTTCGATCTTGTTGTCCATCTTTTGGCGCAGCTTGGCCTTGGGGAACCAGACATCCGCCCCCAGTTCTTTCGACAGGCGTTCGGTTTCCTCGTCGAACATCAGGAACACGAACTTGGGCTTGCCACCGCGCCGCTTGACGAAATCGATGACTTCTTTGTGCTGCAACAGATAGTTGTTGATGTCTTCGATGCTCTGGAATTCAGCGTGGGGCTGTTCCGAGGGGCAGAACACATTGGGGTGCTTGCCGCCGTAGCAGTCGATGTAGCAGATATACTTAAAGTTTTTCACCCACTCATCGAGACCAAGAAGGTTAAAGTTCGTGGCCGAGATAAAGTAAACAGGGTCTTCGTTACGGTGAAAGAACCGGCGAATTTCCGAGATATTCTTGAGAACAGTCGTTGTCATGATATTTGGTCCTTTGCTTAATCTTAGTCAGGTGAAGACGACAGGTTTTTCTTGCGCACCCGTTTCAGCGCCGCATCCGTAAAGACGCGCAGCCCCAGATCGGGGCGGTAACCGTGGATTTCGCTGACGTCCAAATTCCGCATGAACGACAGGATTTCCTGGCTTACCACCTGTCCGGGGACGAGGATGGGAAAGCCGGGGGGATAGGGGATGATAAAGCTGGCGGACACGACCGTCTGGTTGGCGTCCATCGCCTCTTTCAGCGTGCCGTTCAGCTCTAGGTAATCAGTGTTCTTCTCGTCATAAGCGAGGAAGAACGCCGTGCGGATATCCCCTTCGGAGGTGACATCGTCGTTGCGGAAGGCCTCGTGAAAGCGGCTGAAGTCCGGCAGCGGCGGGTAGTTCTCCATCAGGTTGGCGACGCGGTTGTCGAAAGACCGACGCTCCATCTTGCTGGCGTCATCCAGACGGTCATCCAGCGATTTCGCGATCTCGACCAGCACCTCGATCAGATAGGCGACGCTGGACCGCGTGGTGCCGATATTGGTCATGAACAAGACCGTGTTGCGCGAGGTCTTGTTGATCTGGATGCCGTATTTATCCATCAGGATATCGGTCTTGAACGTGTCACCGTCCCAGCCCGTCCCGCCGACCAGCAGCGTTACGCGGCTGGCATCAAGGACGAACTGGTCTTTCTCCCAGCAGTCCCACATATCGGTCCAGCCCTGTTCCTGATGGTAATAGCTGGTCACCCCGCTTTCGCGGTATTCCTCGGGGATCATGTCACCCGCTGTCAGCACCTTGAAGTATTTGCTCAGCAGCGGGTGGTCGGCAATCGCACGACGCATGGACAAAGCGGCCTCGATCTGGCGCTGCACGAATTCGAAGCCTTCAAGCTCTACCTGTCGTCGCCCCACATCAAGCGAGGCGATGATCTGGTAGTTCGGCGAGGTCGAGGTATGGGTCATATAGGCTTCGTGGAAGCTTTGTTCGACCTCGCCCTTAAAGTCCTGATCATTCACGTGAATCATCGACCCCTGCCGGAGCGAGGTCAGCGTTTTATGGGTCGATTGCGTGGTATAGACCCGCACCCGCGAATCCGGCGCAGGGATCAAACGCGTGTTCAGCAGCGTCTCGTCGTCGGCATCCTTCAGTTCAGCCTGCTGCTTTTCATAGGCGACGCGGTGGTCGTCCGACTTGAACCGCGCGCGCAGCGTATTGGCTGCGTTCATGCCCGTACGCTGGCGGTAGGTCGGGTTGAAACGGGCAAAAGCGAACCACGCCTCGTCCCACAGGAAAATGAGGTCAGGCTTGATCGCCAGACATTCCTCCATCACCCGTTCGACGTTATAGACCAGCCCGTCAAAGGTGCAGTTTGTCAGCAGCAACATGCGCACCTGATCCAGCTTGCCCGCGGCCTTGAGCGCCAGAAGCTGATGCTTGATCTCGCGCAGGGGCACGGCACCGTACATGGAATATTCATTCAGCGGATAGCTATCAAGATAGCACACCTGCGCCCCCGCCAGCACCATCCCGTAGTGGTGGGATTTGTGGCAATCACGGTCAACCAGCACGATGTCACCGGGGCGCACCAGAGCCTGCACCACGATCTTGTTGCAGGTCGAAGTGCCATTGGTGGCAAAGAACGTCTGCTTGGACCCGAAGGCGCGACTGGCCAGTTCTTGCGCCTCTTTGATCGGCCCGTGTGGTTCAAGCAAGCTGTCCAGCCCGCCCGAGGTGGCAGAGGTTTCGGCCAAAAAGATGTTCGGCCCGTAGAACGCGCCCATGTCCTGAATCCAATGCGACCGCGTGATCGACTTGCCGCGGCTGATCGGCATCGCGTGGAAGACACCCGTGGGCTGTTTGGAATATTCGACAAGGGCCGTGAAGAAGGGCGATTTGTTCCGCGCCTGCACCCCGCGCAGAATGTTCAGGTGCAGCTCCATAAAGTCTTCTTGGTTGTAAAAGACCCGACGGCAAATCCCCAGATCCAGACCCGCGATATCCTCGACCGACCGTTCGGTCACCAGATAGGCGTCCAGCTCGGGGCGAACCTTGGCGATCATACGGCAAAGCTCGGGGCCGTAGTTCTCGGGCTGGAGCTTGTCGATCTCCTCCTGCCCACCAGCGCGGGCGAGGTAGCGGACCAGTATCGTCTCGTCCATCTTGGACTTGAGCGTCAGCCCCGGGCGCACAACGATGGCCTGGATATTGTGGTTGAACAGCACCGCGATCAGCGCGTCTTCGATGGATTTGACCACCACGGCTTCGTAGTGGAACGGGTCTTCGGGGCGGCGCATCCGGCTGACGTTGGATTTCAGCCAGCGCTCTTGCTGGTCGTTCACATCATCGACGATCAGCACCTCGAAATACGGCTTGGTCAGCGCCCGCGCCTCGGGAGAGAGCATCGCCTCGTCGTCATGTTCGTCGTGATCGATGCTGTCGCGTTCCAGCGGGATGGTGCGACGGCGATAGGCCCCTGTTGTCAGCGCGCGCGTGATGCGGTTCACCGCAAAGGCCATGTCGTCAAAGCTGTTGTTATTCAGCATCCGCTGCAGGTGTTCGAACGCCGCCATGCCCGGAAAGGCCCAATAGGGTTCGATCAGCGACAGGGAGTCAAACAGCGCGGCGCATTTGCTGCGCAGGGCGTCGGTTTCCTTGGCTGTGGTGGCGCGGGTCAGGCCGCTCGCCGCTTCACGCAGCGCGCTCCATCGGTCGGACCTCAGCTGAATTGCCGACGAATAATCGTTCATAGAATGCATCAATCGTACTCCGCTTTGGGCGGTCGACTGCTGCATCCCGGTGTCCGGCACTTTTGAAAAGCGCCGGACCTGAACGCCGCAGCCTAGCCGCTAGATGTCGGCCCGCTGCCCGGCAGATCACCGGGCTTTACGGGTGGATTTGGTGTCGCTGCAGCCGGAGCCACAGGTGTTTCGGCAGGGGCCGTGATATTGGCAGTCCCCGCCGTTGGATTTGGCAGCGGTTCGGGGGCAAAGCCCGGCTGAACCGCAGGTGTCGTTGTTTCATGCCCTTTGAACACGGGCGCGTCCGGTACCCCTGTCTCTTATACACATCTCCGAGCCCACGAGACGCTACGC
>OJHJ01000295.1_pt1 | contig 25007 bp, 22 predicted proteins | sample 1595201 | NCBI WGS metagenome assembly OJHJ01 (sample SAMN05416832, study PRJEB24817) | seawater metagenome | isolation source: Sea water | place: Canada:Atlantic | collected 2013-07 | reverse complement strand
AGCGTAGCGTCTCGTGGGCTCGGAGATGTGTATAAGAGACAGGCGCAGGGGGTGATCGTCGAGGGCGGGCACGATGCGGGCTTTCTACAAGGGGACAATCAAAGCAGTCTATCGTGACCACCGCCATTCGCCTAGATATATTTCACATATCTTTCATAGGGTTAACCGTATACCGCGGAATACCGGACCCGTTTCAGAACCGATTGACCGGTATCTTGAGGTAGGCGTGACCGTCGTCTTCGGCCTCCGGCAAGCGCCCTGCCCGAAGGTTCATCTGTAAGACATGCAGCATCCGGTCGGGCAGCGCGAGGGTTTTGTCCCGCGCCTCGCGCTGGTCGACGAAGCTTTGCTGCGACACGCCACCGCCGATATGGGCGTTGTGCCGGCGTTGTTCGGCCACGGTGGATTCCCACATGGGTTGGCTGCGATACTCGGTGCCATAGTCATGGCCGATGAACAGGCGCGTGGCATCCGGCAGGGCAAGGATATCTTGCAGGGACTGGTACAGGTCAGCCGCGGTGCCACCCGGGAAATCGGCGCGCGCTGTGCCCACGTCAGGCTGCATAAAGCTGTCATGCACAAAAGCCGCGTCAGAGCCTACAACATAGGTGATCGACCCTAACGTGTGCCCCGGCGACAGCATCACCCGCACGGGCAGCTCGCCGATGGTGAATGTATCGCCATCCTCGAAAAGGTGGTCGAAATCGGCGGCGGGGTCAAAGGCGTCGGGCATGTTGTAATAGTCACGCCAGAGCTCTGCGATCTCTCTCACCTTTGCCCCGATGGCATTGGGCTTGTTCAACCGCTGTTTCAATACGTGCGAGGCCATGAGATGGTCCGCATGGGGGTGCGTGTCGAGGATCCATTCGATCTCGTAGCCCGCGGCTTCGGCGTGGCGCAGGATGGTATCGACATGCTGCGTGTCAGTCGCCGCACTTTGTGGGCTGAAGCCCAGAACCACGTCGATCACCGCCGCCTTTGAGGTCGCCGGATCCGCCACCAGATATTGGATGCTGCCGGTATCGTCATCGTAAAATCCGGTCACTTCAGGGGAACCGGGGCCGGTCGAGGGGCTGGTGCGCGAAAACTTCATATTCAAATCCTCCTATATGACAATTCAACACGTGCCACCGGCTTGAGTTCCACTGCCTTCGCCCCAAAAGCAAAAGGGGCGGCGCATTGCTGCACCGCCCCTTGGTTTGTCGCCTGTCGCGTGATCAGTCGATCAGCGGCAGCAGCTTGTCGAGGCTCGCCTTCGCGTCGCCGTAAAGCATCCGCGTGTTCTCCTTGAAGAACAGCGGGTTCTCGATGCCGGAATAGCCTGTCCCCTGCCCGCGTTTGGACACGATGACGTTCTTGGCCTTCCAGCATTCCAGAACCGGCATACCGGCGATGGGGCTGTTGGGGTCGTCCTGTGCGGCAGGGTTCACGATGTCATTGGACCCGATCACGATCGCCACGTCGGTTGACGGGAAATCATCGTTGATCTCGTCCATCTCCATCACGATGTCATAGGGCACTTTGGCCTCGGCCAGCAGCACGTTCATGTGACCCGGCAGACGCCCCGCAACGGGGTGAATGGCGAAACGCACGTTCTTGCCTTTTGCCCGCAGCTTCTTGACCAGCTCGCTGACCGCTTGCTGCGCCTGCGCGACCGCCATGCCGTAACCGGGGATGATGATGACGCTGTCGGCCTCGTTCAGCAGGGTGGCCACACCGTCGGTGTCGATTGCGACCTGCTCGCCCTCGACCTCCATCTGCGGACCGGATGTCCCGCCGAAACCGCCGAGGATCACGCTGACGAACGACCGGTTCATCGCTTTACACATGATGTAGGACAGGATCGCACCAGACGAGCCGACCAGCGCGCCCACGACGATCAGAAGATCGTTGCCAAGCGAGAAGCCAATCGCCGCCGCAGCCCAGCCAGAGTAGCTGTTCAGCATCGACACAACCACGGGCATATCCGCGCCGCCGATACCCATGATCAGGTGGTAGCCGATAAACAGCGCCGCAAGTGTCATGATGAACAGCGGCAGGAAGCCACCGGTGTTGAAGTACCAGACCAGACACAGCAGCGACAGACCAGCAGCCGCTGCGTTCAGGATGTGACCGCCGGGCAGTTTTGTCGCCGACGTATCCACGCGCCCCGCCAGCTTGCCATAGGCGATGACCGACCCAGTAAAGGTGATGGCACCGATGAACACACCAAGGAACAGTTCGACCCGCAGGATCGCGATCTCGACGCTGTCTTTCTTGGCCAGCAGCGCTGCGAACCCTTCGGTCGCCTTGCGGGCGGTGTCATCCATCGCCAGCACGTTGCCCAGTTCGATATGCGCGTTATAGCCGACGAACACCGCCGCCAGACCCACAAGGCTGTGCATCGCGGCAACCAGTTCGGGCATCTGCGTCATCTGCACTTTTGTCGCCAGTTGATAGCCGATGGCACCGCCACCCGCGATCAGGATCAGCGACAGCAGCCAGAAGCCGGCACCCGGCCCGATCAATGTCGCAGCCACGGCCAAAGCCATGCCCACGATCCCGTACCATACCGCGCGCTTGGCGCTTTCCTGACCTGACAGCCCGCCAAGGCTGAGGATGAAGAGGATGGCGGCGACTACGTAAGCCGCTGTTGTAAAACCAAAATCCATTTACCTGAACCCTTTACGATTTTTGGAACATGGCAAGCATGCGCCGTGTCACGAGGAAGCCACCAAAGATGTTGATCCCGCACATAAAGACCGACAGCGCGGCCAGAATAATCACCAGGAACGACCCGGACCCGATCTGCATGACCGCCCCCAGAATGATGATCGACGAAATCGCATTGGTCACAGCCATCAGCGGTGTGTGCAGACTGTGTGCCACACCCCAGATCACCTGGAAGCCGATAAACACGGACAGCACGAATACGATAAAGTGCTGCATAAAGCTCGCCGGCGCGACCAGACCCACCGCCAACAGCAGCACGCCACCGATGGCCAGCAGGCCAACCTGATTGCGGGTTTGTGCCTTGAACGCGGCCACTTCGTTGGCGCGTTTCTCTTCCGCTGTCAGCTCTTTCGGCTTGTCTTTCTTCGGAGCCGCCGCAATTGCCGCGACCTTTGGGGGCGGTGGCGGGAAGGTGACTTCCTTGTCATGGGTGATGGTCGCCCCACGGATCACGTCGTCTTCCATGTTGTGGTTGACCACACCGTCTTTTTCCGGCGTCAGATCGGTCATCAGGTGACGGATGTTGGTCGCATAAAGCGTCGAGGCCTGCGTTGCCATCCGGCTGGGGAAATCGGTGTAGCCGATGATGGTCACGCCATTCTCGGTCACGATTTTCTCGTCCATCTTGGTCAGCTTGCAGTTGCCGCCCTTTTCCGCCGCCAGATCGACGATCACCGACCCGGGCTTCATCGCTGCGACCATATCTTCGGTCCACAGCTCAGGCGCTTCGCGGTTGGGGATCAGGGCGGTGGTGATGACGATGTCGACCTCGGGAGCCAGCTCGCGGAACTTGGCCAGCTGTGCTTCGCGGAATTCAGGCGAGGAAACAGAGGCATAGCCACCGGAGGCAGAGCCGTCCTGCTGCTCTTCCTCGAAATCGAGGTAGACAAACTCGGCCCCCATCGATTCAACCTGTTCGGCCACTTCTGGACGCACGTCAAAGGCCAGCGTGATCGCGCCAAGGGATGTGGATGTCCCGATCGCGGCCAGACCGGCAACACCGGCACCGACAACCAGAACCTTCGCCGGAGGCACCTTGCCCGCCGCCGTGATCTGACCGGTAAAGAAGCGGCCAAAGTTGTTGCCTGCCTCGATCACCGCACGGTAGCCCGCGATGTTCGCCATGGACGACAGCGCGTCCATTTTCTGCGCGCGGCTGATCCGGGGGATCATCTCCATCGCGACGACAGTGGTGCCTTTCTCGGCCGCCTCTTTCATCTTGGCCTCATCGGCCACAGGGCTGAAGAAAGAGATCAGCGTCTGGTCGGACCGCAGCATCGCCATTTCTTCGGTGTTGGGGACGCGGACCTTGGCCACGACATCCGCCGTCTCCCAAAGCTCGGCCGCCGTGTCGATCACCTCTACCCCGGCTTCGACATATTTATCGTTGGAAAAACCAGCCGCCTCGCCTGCGCCAGCTTCGATCATACAGCTATGACCAAGCTTTTGCAGCTGCAACGCTGATTCCGGAGTCATCGCAACGCGATTTTCCCCTTCAAATGTTTCTTTTGGCGTCCCGATCTTCAATCCAGAGTCCCCCGTTTGTGCTTCTACGCCCAGTGTGGCGCAATAATATTACCCAGAGCGATAGCGCTTGGGTTCCTATAGTACAAGAGACGGACATAATTAGAACAGCGTTTTGCAGCGTCAATAGCGCTAACAGCCCGATTTTTAGGTTTACGACGTTGCGTGAAAACCCGCGCGCCCTTGCGCCTGCCCCCTGCTGCCGACAGCATGCCCCCCATGATGATCCATTTCATAAGGGAGAGCAGAATGGACCTACAGGGAAAACACGCGCTGATCACGGGCGGCGGCACCGGCATCGGGCTGGACATCGCGCGGGATCTGGCCGCACGGGGCGCACATGTGACCATCACAGGCCGCCGCCAAGAGGTGCTGGACGAGGTCGCAGGCGATAACATGACCGGCATGGCAATGGACGTGCGCAGCGAGGAAGACGTGGTCGCCAAGATCGCCGCCGCCGTCAAAGCCCACGGTCCGATCCAGATCTGCATCCCCAACGCCGGCATCGCCGAGGGCAAGGCCGTGCATAAGACCGACATGGAATTCTGGCGCAATATGATGTCGACCAATCTCGACGGTGCTTTTCTGACCATCCGCGAATCGCTGAAAACCATGCGCGATACCGACTGGGGCCGCGTCATCGCGATCTCTTCGATGGCGGGCCTGAAGGGGCTGCCCGGGGCGGCGGCCTATTCGGCGTCGAAACACGGGATGATCGGTTTGGTCAAATCGCTGGCGGCGGATTATCTGGGGCAACCCTATACGTTCAACGCAATCTGCCCCGGCTATGTCGACACGCCCATCGTGTCGCGCAATACGGCGTCGATCTCGGAACGTGCTGGTATCTCGGAAGAAAAAGCGCGCGCGATCATGGTCAACTCCAACCCGCACAAGCGTCTGATCGAGGTGTCCGAGGTCACAGCCGCGGCCGCATGGCTGACCGGTCCGGGGTCGCAAAGCATCAACGGACAATGCATCCAGGTCACCGGCGGCGAGATGTAATCGCCCACCGGTCATGATTTGTTAACTTTGGGGCGGCTAAGGTCGCCCCATGCACAAGATCACATACCCGATAGCCCCGCCCCCAAGCGCCGTCGCTTTTCAAAGCTGTCGCAAACGGCACCCCCAGCACGCGGGCAAACCACGCGCGCCGCAGCCAAGACCTGCCGCGCCGCCGGATTTCCTCTGGCAGAAGATCGACACGCTGACCGCCCGCTACCTTGCAAGGTCAGGCCCCTTGCATGTGCCGCGCATCACGCTGTCGGGGTAACCTGTCAGGCGGATTTCAACATCCGCTGATGCTTGCTGTCCGCCCAGGCCTGCGCCGCCGCACCAAAGCGTTCGAACAGGGGACGCGACACCGGATCATTGCCTGCGTCCCATTCGGGGTGCCACTGCACGGCAAGGGTAAACCCCGGCGCATCCTTGATATATATCGCCTCTGGCGTGCCGTCTTCGGCAAAACCGTCGATCACCACACGCGGACCCGCCGCCTTGATCCCCTGCCCGTGCAAGGTATTCGTCCGCACCTTCGGGGCCCCCAAGACCTCGTGGAAGACGCCCCCTTGGGTAAAGGTCACATCGTGGCGCAGCTCGAACTTCTGCTCCATCGTGCCATCGGGGGGCATGCGGTGGTTCATACGGCCGGGTAGCTCACGGATTTCGGGGTAAAGCGTGCCACCCATGGCGACATTCACCTCTTGGAACCCCCGGCAGACGCCAAAGAACGGCTGCCCGCGTTCAACGCAGGCGCGCACCAGCCCCAGGGCGATAGCGTCGCGCGCACGGTCAAAGGTGCCATGCGCCTCGGTCGCGGGTTCGCCGTATTCCTCGGGGTGCACATTGGGCCGCCCGCCGGTCAGCAAAAAGCCGTCGCAGGTCTCCAACAGCTCTTCCACCGACACAAGCGACGGGTCGCTCGGGATGATCAGGGGCAAACAGCCAGACACCTGCGCCACGGCGATGGTGTTCATCGTGCCGGCGGCGTGGATCGGATATTGATCGTTCAACAGGCTGGTGTTTCCGACAATACCAACAACAGGACGCGCCATATTCAGCCTCAGAGTTTGATTTCGCTCAAAGCCTACCGCGTCCTCAATCCGACCTCAACACCCCAAAGCGGGCGTTATTCCTCGCCTTTCAGCCCTGCCGCTCCGATCCCTGCCAGCGCTGCTTTGACATCATTGTCCGAGGTATCCCCCGTCACGCCCAGCGCGCCAATCACGACGCCGGCGTCATCGCGCAGCAGCAAGCCGCCGGGCACAGGCACCACCGCCCCGCCGTACACACCGTTCACTGCCGCCATGAAATAGGCCTGCTGTTCGGCCCGCGCCATCTGCGCGCGCCCTGCCATCCCCAGCATCACCGCGCCATAGGCTTTGCCGTGGGCGATCCCGAAACGCCCCGGAGCTGCACCGTCTTCCCGCTCGAAGGCTTGCACGTGGCCGCCCGCATCAAGCACCACTGCCGACAAGGGCTTCAGCCCCAGCTCATGCCCCTTCTTGAACGTCTCGGCGATCATCGTCCGCGCCTGCTCTAATGTGACTGCCATGCTATCCTCACTATTCCTTCATTTTGCCAACTAAACTCCGGGGAGCGCGAGGGGCTGGCCCCTCGCCCTTTCCGAAACTTCAAACTCAGCCCTGCGCGGCTTTCAGCTCCAACCGGCGGGCATGCAGGACAGGTTCGGTATAGCCCGAAGGCTGCACGCGCCCTTTCAGCACCAGATCGCTGGCCGCTTGAAAAGCGATGCCGTCAAAACCCGGTGCCATAGGCTGATACAGCGGATCGCCCGCATTCTGCCGATCCACGACAGCGGCCATCTTCTTGAGAGCCGCCGTCACCTGCTCTTCCGAGATCACCCCGTGGTGCAGCCAGTTCGCCAGCGCCTGAGCCGAGATGCGGCAGGTCGCGCGGTCTTCCATCAGGCCAACGTCATGGATGTCTGGCACCTTCGAGCAGCCCACACCCTGATCGACCCATCGCACAACATAGCCAAGGATGCCTTGGGCGTTGTTCTCAACCTCCTGCGCGATATCCGCGTCCGACAGGTTACGCCCGTCCAGGACCGGAATGGTCAGCAAATCGGCCAGCGTGCCACGGGCCCCGCCCTGTTTGATCTCGTCCTGACGCGCCAGCACGTCGATTTTGTGGTAGTGCATCGCGTGCAGTGTGGCGGCCGTGGGCGATGGCACCCAAGCGCAGTTCGCACCCGCCTTGGGGTGACCGATCTTGGCCTCCAGCATTGCCTCCATCATATCGGGCATGGCCCACATGCCCTTGCCGATCTGGGCACGTCCCTGCAGGCCGCAGGCCAGACCGATATCAACGTTGCGATCCTCATAGGCGCTGATCCAGGGGGCGTTTTTCATCTCGCCCTTGGGCACCATCGGCCCTGCCTCCATAGAGGTGTGGATCTCGTCGCCGGTACGATCAAGGAAGCCGGTGTTGATAAAGGCCACGCGCGATTTGGCCGCGCGGATACACTCCGCCAGGTTGACCGAGGTGCGGCGCTCCTCATCCATGATGCCCAGCTTGACCGTATTGGCAGGCAGACCCAGCACGGTTTCCACGCGGGTAAATATCTCATCGGCAAAGGCCACTTCCTCGGGCCCGTGCATCTTGGGCTTTACCACATAGACCGATCCCGCGACCGAGTTGCGCCTGCCCCCGGTCTTTTGCAGATCATGCATCGCGATCAGCGTGGTGACCATGGCATCCATCAGCCCTTCGCCAATCTCGCGCCCGTCACGGTCCAGAATGGCGGGGTTGGTCATCAGGTGGCCGACATTGCGCACCAGCATCAGCGACCGTCCCTTGATCGTCAGCGCGCTGCCGTCTGGCGCGGTATAGTCGCGATCCCCGTGCATCTCGCGCGTGACCTGCTGGCCGCCCTTCTCGAAGGTTTCCGACAGATCGCCTTTCATCAGCCCCAACCAGTTACCATAGGCCACGACCTTGTCCTCGGCGTCCACGGCGGCAACGCTGTCTTCACAATCCATGATCGTGGACATCGCGGATTCCAGCAGCACATCCGCCACGCCTGCCGGATCGGTCTTGCCGATGTTATGCGCGGCGTCGATCCGGATTTCGATGTGCAGCCCGTTGTTGCGCAGCAAGATCGCCTCGGGCGCGGCGGCATCACCACGGTAGCCGACAAACTGCGCCGGATCTTTCAACGCAGGTATCAGTGCGCCGTCAACCACGGTATACCCCGTTACATCCGCGTGACTGCCAGAGCCAAGCGGGGCTGCGTCATCCAGAAACGCCTTGGCCTGCGCCACAACCCGTGCACCACGGTCCGCATCGTATCCCTTGCCCTGCGGCAGATCACCCAAAGCGTCGGTGCCGTAATAGGCGTCATACAGGCTGCCCCACCGCGCATTGGCGGCGTTCAGGGCAAAGCGGGCGTTGGTGATCGGCACCACCAGCTGCGGGCCAGGCACCTGAGCGATTTCAGGGTCGACGCCTTTGGTGTCAATCTCGAACGCGGGGCCTTCGGGCACCAGATACCCGATCTCGCGTAGAAAGCTTGTGTAGGCGTCCGCATCATGAGGCTGGCCGGCCCGTTCCTTGTGCCAGCTGTCGATCTTGGCCTGCATGTCTTTGCGGGTCTGCAACAGCGCGCGGTTCTTGGGGCCAAGGTCATGTACCAGATCGCTGAGCCCCGCCCAGAACGTTCCCGCATCGATGCCGGTGCCGGGCAGTGCTGCACCCTCGATAAAATCAACCAGTTCGGCGGCAACCTGAAGGCCGTTCTTGTCGGTACGCTGTGTCATCTCATAGCTCCTGTCGCTCGCGTGGAATTTGCTTTGCGACAAGACTTAGAAGGTATCCCCCCGTGGAGCAACATGTATTGGTAAAAACATCTTACCAATGCAGCCCCTACCGAGCGCCAACTGCCCCCCGTGCCCTGCGGCATCGGTCAGAGCAGTATTTCACCGTCTCCCAATCGCGCGCCCACTTGCGCCGCCAGCTAAAGGGCAACCCGCAGCTTTGGCATATCTTGGTCGGCAGATCTGATTTCTTGCGCATTTTCGCCATTGCGCCTTACCCCCCGGATAATCCCTATCATCATAAAAAACGGCAGGCCTTGTTACCAAAGCCTGCCGTCCAAATCATTAAATCTTCAATCGTTAAAAGCGCTTATAAAACTCAGTTGCTTTCGTTTGTCCCCGGTGCGACGGGATCAACAGGCGCTGCGTTGGTATCGTCCGCCTGTGTTGCGCCGCTTGTGTCTTCCTCGGTCACCGCGGGGACGGTGCTGTCAGTGGTAATGGCCTGCGTGCCTTCTTCGGCAGCGGGCTGACGGCCTTCGCGACCGTTGTCGATCAGGATGAAGCCAAGAATGGCCGTAATCACGATGCCGAAAATCATCGCGCCTTTGACGCCAAGCAGCGCGGGTTTGTGCTGTTTCTCTTGTTTGTCGATATTTGTGTCGGGTGCAGACATGATGCCCTCCGATGGGTTCGGTGAAAGTTGATCTTCTCGGGTGGCGACCTTGCAGGTGCCGTGTTGCAAGACTAACTTGAGCGCTGGACATCTGGTTCCAAACAGAAGGAAAAAACATGCGCGACGCTGCCCCCCAGACGATATATCTGGCCGACTACACGCCTTATGGCTTTATCATCGACGATGTCGCGCTGCACTTCGATCTGGACCCGCGCAAGACCCGCGTCAAAAGCCGTATCTCCTTTCGCCCCACCCCCGATGCAAGCGACAAGACGTTCTTTCTGCACGGGGAGAACCTATCGCTCGTGTCGGCCATGATTGATGGCACGCCCGTCTCGCCCGAGGTGACGCCCCAGGGGCTGACCTGTGACGTGCCGGACGCGCCCTTCGTCTGGGAAGCGGAGGTAGAGATCGACCCGATGGGCAACACCGCGCTTGAGGGGCTTTATATGTCGAACGGCATGTATTGCACCCAATGCGAGGCGGAAGGCTTTCGCAAGATCACCTATTACCCCGACCGCCCCGATGTGATGGCGGTGTTTACCGTGACCATCAACGGACCACATCCGGTATTGCTGTCCAACGGCAACCCCGTCAGCAGCGGCAAGGATACCGCCGAATGGCATGATCCCTGGCCCAAGCCTGCCTACCTGTTTGCTCTGGTCGCGGGCGATCTGGTCGCACACCCCGGCAGCTTCACCACGAAATCCGGCCGCAAGGTTGACCTGAACCTCTATGTGCGCCCCGGTGATGAAGGCAAATGCGCTTTCGGGATGCAGGCGCTGAAAGACAGTATGAAATGGGACGAGGACGTTTATGGCCGTGAATACGATCTTGATCTGTTCAACATCGTTGCCGTGGATGACTTCAACATGGGCGCGATGGAGAATAAGGGGCTGAACATCTTCAACTCCTCAGCCGTTCTCGCGTCGCCCGAAACCTCGACCGATATGAACTTTGAACGGATCGAGGCGATTATCGCGCATGAGTATTTCCACAACTGGACCGGCAACCGCATCACCTGCCGTGATTGGTTTCAGCTGTGCCTGAAGGAAGGGCTGACGGTCTATCGCGACAGCCAGTTCACCTCTGACATGCGCTCTGCCGCGGTGAAGCGGATCGGTGACGTGATCGACCTGCGCGCCCGCCAGTTCCCCGAGGACCAAGGCCCGCTGGCCCACCCCGTGCGCCCCGAGAGCTTTCAGGAAATCAACAACTTCTACACCGCCACGGTCTATGAAAAAGGGGCCGAGGTGATTGGCATGCTCAAGCTGCTGGTCGGGGACGAGGCGTATTCAAAAGCGCTTGACCTCTATTTCGATCGCCACGACGGGCAGGCTTGTACCATCGAAGACTGGCTACAGGTGTTCGAGGATACAACAGGCCGCGATCTGGGGCAGTTCAAGCGCTGGTATTCCCAAGCGGGCACGCCGCAGCTGTCGGTCACCGAAAGCTGGGACCACGGCACATTGACGTTGCATTTCAAGCAGCACACCCCCGCCAGCGCGGCCACCGCCGACCCGCAGCCCTATGTGCTGCCGATCGCTGTCGGGCTGATCGGTCAGGACGGGGACGAGGTGCACGAGACCACGGTGCTGGAAATGACGCAGGCCGAACAAAGCTTTGTCTTTGACGATCTGGGGACGCGCCCTGTGGCATCCGTGCTGCGCGGCTTTTCCGCGCCGGTGGTGCTGACCCAAGACCTGTCGGACGCAGACCGCGCGCATCTGCTGGCCCATGACACCGATCCGTTCAACCGTTGGGAACAGGGGCGCATGCTGGCCTATGGCTCGCTGCTGGCGATGATCCGCGAGGGCAAGGCCCCGAACAAGGATTGGCTGGCCGGTATCCGCGCGGTAATCGGGGATGAAACCCTTGATCCGGCGTATCGCGCGCTGATGCTGGGGCTGCCGTCGCAATCCGATCTGGCGCGCGCGCTGTCAGAGGCAGGCGACACCCCCGACCCCGACATCATCTATGCCGCGACCGAGGCGACCCGCGCCGCGATGGCCGACGCCTTTGCCGATCTGTTGCCGACGCTTTATCGCCGTCACACCGTCGACGCCCCGTTCGAGCCAAACGCGAAACAGGCGGGCAAGCGCGCCTTGTCCAATGCCGCCCTGTCACTGCTGACGCGCAATGACGACGGCGTGCTTGCGCAAGAGCAATATGACGCGGCCGACAATATGACCCAGCAGCTTTCCGCGCTGGCCAATCTGGTCCGCGCCGGTCGCGGCAACAAGGCTGTCGAGGCCTTCGAGGCACAGTGGAAAGCGGACCGTCTGGTCATGGACAAATGGTTCGGCCTGCAGGTGATGGAAGCCGACCCCGAAGACGCCCACGAGGTGGTCGAGACGCTGACCAAACACCCTGACTTCAACTGGAAGAACCCCAACCGCTTCCGCGCTGTGCTGGGGGCCTTTGCTGCGCATCACGCAGGCTTCCACCATGCCTCGGGGGCGGGCTATCGTCTGCTTGCCGATTGGCTGATCCAGCTTGATCCGGTGAACCCGCAGACCACTGCGCGGATGTGTTCGGCCTTCCAGACATGGAAACGCTATGACACTGACCGTCAGGACATGATCAAGGCAGAGCTGGACCGCATCCTGTCGCAACCCGGCCTGTCGCGTGACACGACCGAAATGCTGACACGTATCCGCGGTGCATGATGCCGCCGAAGGTGTCCCGCCGCGGGGCACCTTCCACTACCGGCGTGGGGGTCGCAGCCTTTGGACGGCTTTGGTGGTCGCGGCTGTCTGGCTGGCGCTGGTCACGGCCTATGTCGTGATTGAGGCGTCCCCTGTGATACTGGCGATCGTCGCCCTCTTCACCCTGCCCGCGCTATGGGATCTTGCGACGAACCCCATCGCCAGCCTGAGCCTCTCCCCGCAGGCGCTGGTCTGGCAGCGGGGCAAGGATAAGATCACGATCCCGCTCGACACCATCGACCACATCCGCCTTGATACGCGGCTGGACCTCTCTGTACGCGCCACAGTCAAGCTGCGCTCGGGGCAGCGGTTGCGTGTTCCCCCCGATACCATGCCCCCGCACCGCCCGTTCGAGCACGCGCTGAACGCCGCTGGCGTCCCCACGCAGCGGCACCACTTTAGCCTGCGCGGCTAGGCCGGCCACGGGCGGCGCGTTCAGGATCGCGTTCAGGGGCGCGGCTTGGGCCGCGTCGCATCCAGTGGTTTGCAATAGGCTTGCTGCTTCAGCCAGCGCGACATGTCCCGACGTTTCGCAGGGCTGCGCAACGGGCCCCAGTCCGCCGCGACACCACGCCCGCCGCGACCATAGATCACCCCGTCACGGGGCACGGTGACCGCCATGATCCGCACCGCACAGCTCAGGTTCGCGGCCCCGTTCTGCAACCCCGCGCCCGTGCCGACGTTGCAGCCATAGCCGCGCGCGGTGGCAGGCAGGATCTGCAGCAGCCCGTACCACAGACCGCCCCCCCCGACCGCGCGCGCTTTATAGGTGCTTTCGTGTTTCGCCAGCGCCGACATGAACCCGACCCAGAACGCCCTGCGGTCCGCGTCCGAGGCGGTGGGATAGGCCGGGCACCAGTCGTCGATGTCGGCGGGCACCATATCAACCAGGGGCTTGCCGTGGGACTTGAGCGCGGACAGCGCCGTGCGCGTCCAGACCGCATGCCCGCGCCGGTGCTGCCACCTTGTGCGCGGGATTACGCCGTTGCGCGCAGGCGGCGAGACCTCGTAAAGATTGATCGGCGCGGCGGTCGCAAGGTCGGGGCCCGCTGTGCCACCATCTCCGGGCACTGCAGGCGCGGGTTCGATCGGCGCGGCGGCGGTCGGCGGCGTAGTGTCAGGATCAGGGACCGCGCTGCGGGCCACCGGGCGCAGGACATTCACCGTCTCGGCCGCCAACGGCAGTGCCACGCCACCGGACAGTAGCGCGACCATCACCGGCGCGAGAATCACCCGCCCCAGACCACCGCGCCGCATCCCGCTGCGGCGTGCTGTTATCTTTGCTGACATTCCTACTCCCCCAGTCGTATTCGCGCACAACATAGCGTGTTCCGCGCCATCGTCGCCGGTCTTTGAACAATCAGGCATTATTCAGCCTTAAAGCCGCGTTCAGACGCTTGGCAAATCCCAGACTAACCATCGCGATGCCATCTTGGTGCCTAATTATCCCGCCATTTTCAGTGGCAGAAGACGGGTTCATATAGGACTGGACAAACGATGCGGCACCTCAAGAATTTATTCAAACGCAAAAGCGTTCCGACGCTGCTGTTGGATTCTGACGATCTTGGCCAAACGCCGCGCAAGCAAGAACCCCGCCCGCAGCCTCAGAAAACCGCGCAAACCGCCGTGCCGCGCCCTGATGCTGTGCCGCCTTCGCCCCATGAAATGCTCAGCATCGACTGCCCTGATCCCACTGCCGAGGACCGTCTTTGCGACGAAAACCACCAGTTGGGCCAAGGCTTGGTCCGGCAAGAGAACTGGGCGGCGCTGTCAAAGGTGATCCGCGCGGCAGACGCTGATAGCACGCTCACCCCCGGGTCCATGCCTGTGGCCGAGCTGATCGCCTATGGTGCCCGTGCCGATGTGGTGATGGCGACAGAGCACGCGATCGAGGACGTGGACAGCGGCTTTGCCAAAGCCTTGCTGAGCGGGATCGAGGATTTCGAACATGTGCTGGACGAGCACCAAGACGATTACGTCGTCGCCTGCGTCGTGGCACAGGCGCATATCGACATCGGCTGGGCGTGGCGCGGCAAAGGCGAAAGCAACGTGCTGCCGCAACGCAACCGCGACGCCTGCATCGCCCACTTCGAGCGCGCCGGAGAGATCATCGCTCCCTTCATTGCCCAACATCCCACCAGCGCGCTTGTCGCGGCCACCTGCTGCGCCCATGCGAGCGGGCCGTTCAACCACCAAGGCGGGCTGCGCGAAAGCTACGAAAAGCTGATTATGCTCAACCCGCTGAACCCGCGCCCCATGCGCGCCTTGGGCAACTATCTGCTGCCGCGCCATCACGGCGGCTATTCAGAGCTTGAGCTTGAAGCCCGACGCACCGCCGCGCGGGTACAGAATGTCTGGGGGGCCGGTGGCTATACCTGGGTGATGTTTGACGCGATCTGCTCTGATGATACGGCCTGTGCCAATCTGGACGTTGACTATTTCATCGACGGTTTGCGCGACATCCTTGCGCATCACTCCACCGCCTATTTCGCGAACCTGCTGGCGGCCTATTGCGCCAATATGACCAGCTTTGGCGGCGGCGGAAACGAACGCGCCGACAGCATTCGCGCCCGTATCGGTGCCTGCACCGAATGGATCATCCGTGCACATCTGACAGAATTGCATCCGATGATTTGGGCCCATGCCGCCCACGGCTTTGACAACAACCTGCGCATCCGGTCGCCGCATAAATTCGCCGCGTCCGGCCGCGAGGATGCGATGCAGGTGATGACCAGCCTGTTCCGGTCCGAGCTCGCCTCGGGGCAGCGGATCGTGTTCACCAGCAAGGGGCCACAGGCCACGCCTGCCTAAGATCGCCTTTGGGCAGCACCTCTTGGCCGGTCCGTGCGCGCATTGGCGCGGCCTGCCTCTTGCAGCACCCCGCCCCCTGTCTTATGACCAAGGCGTTCTGTTTCTGACGCCAAAGGTGCCCCCATGCTTGACCTGACCTATGACACCCCCAAAGTGCGCACCATTGCGGGTGCCAAACATGACTGGGAACTGGTCATCGGGATGGAGGTGCACGCGCAGGTTCTGTCGAACGCAAAGCTCTTTTCCGCCGCCTCGACCAAATTCGGGGCCGAGCCGAACAATAACGTCGCTTTCGTTGACGCGGCCATGCCCGGCATGCTGCCCACCATCAACGAATACTGTGTCGAACAGGCCGTGCGCACGGGTCTGGGCCTGAAGGCCGAGATCAACCTGCATAGCGCCTTTGACCGCAAGAACTATTTCTACCCCGACCTGCCACAGGGCTATCAGATCTCGCAGCTTTACCACCCCATTGTGGGCGAAGGTGAAGTGCTGGTGGAACTGGGCGACGGCACGGCGCGGCTGGTGCGCGTTGAACGCATCCACCTTGAACAGGACGCGGGCAAATCGATCCACGACATGGACCCGAACATGTCCTTCGTCGACCTGAACCGCACCGGTGTTGCACTGATGGAGATCGTGAGCCGCCCCGACATTCGCGGCCCCGAAGAGGCAGCCGCCTATCTGACCAAACTGCGCCAGATCCTGCGCTATCTGGGGACCTGCAACGGCGACATGCAGTCCGGTGCCATGCGCGCCGATGTGAACGTGTCGATCTGTCTGCCCGGTCAGTACGAAAAATATCAGGAAACGCAGGATTTCAGCCATCTGGGCACGCGCTGCGAGATCAAGAACATGAACTCCATGCGGTTCATCCAGCAAGCGATCGAGGTCGAGGCGAAACGCCAGATTGCCATCGTCGAGGCCGGTGGCGAAGTGGTGCAGGAAACCCGCCTGTTCGATCCGGACAAGCAGGAAACCCGCTCCATGCGCTCCAAGGAAGAGGCGCATGACTATCGCTATTTCCCCGACCCCGATCTGTTGCCTTTGGTGATCGAACAGGCGTGGGTGGACGACATCGGTGCCAACCTGCCCGAATTGCCTGACGCCAAGAAAGCGCGTTTCATCAACGACTTCGGCCTCAGCGACTATGACGCCTCGGTGCTGACCTCGGATCTGGACAGCGCAGGCTATTTCGAGGCGACCGCACAGGGTCGCGACGGCAAGATGGCGGCGAACTGGGTGATTAACGAACTGTTTGGCCGCCTCAAGAAAGACGAGAAAGCCATCACCGACAGCCCCGTCAGCCCTGCTCAGCTTGGTGGTGTGATTGATCTGATCGCCTCTGACGCGATTTCGGGCAAGATCGCCAAGGATCTGTTTGAAATCGTCTATACCGAAGGCGGTGATCCTGCGGTGATCGTTGAAGAACGCGGGATGAAGCAGGTCACAGACACCAGCGCGATCGAGGCCGCCGTGGACGAGATCATCGCCGCGAACCCCGATCAGGTCGCCAAAGCGCGCGAGAATCCAAAGCTCGCCGGTTGGTTCGTCGGTCAGACGATGAAGGCCACGGGCGGCAAGGCGAACCCCAAAGCGGTCAACCAGATCGTCGCGCAAAAACTGAACGGCTAAGACATCGGGCCGGGGTTTACCAAAACCCCGGCCCTTTTCTTGCCACGCTCCCCCATCTGACATCCTGTGAAAGGTCATTTATGGACACGCCCTTCCGGTCATCGCCGCGCATCGTTCAGCCCGAATGGATCGACTTTAACGGTCACCTGAACATGGCCTATTATTCGGTGCTGATGGATAACGCCGTCGATGATGCCTATCACCAGATCGGGTTCGGACCAGAGTATCAGAAGACCGGCCACACCACCTATGTTGCTGAATTCCACATCTGCTATCTGCGCGAGCTGCACGAAGGGGCGTCGACCTATTGCACCTTCCAACTGCTCGACTTTGATGAAAAACGTTTCCATTCCTTCACGCAGCTTTGGCACGCGGACGGATGGCTTGCCGCCACGGGCGAGGCGCTGACGCTGCACATTGACCAGTCCGGCCCCCGCGTGGCCCCCATGCCCGCCGACATCATGGCGCGGCTTGAGGCGATGAAAACAGCCCATGCCAGCTTGCCCTATCCTGAACAGGCGGGCCGCAAGATTGGCCTGAAACGCTGAGTGTATCCCGTTGCCCACCCCCGTATTGATTTGAAAGCCAGCCGTCATGCCACGCTATGAATACAAAGTTGTGCCCGCCCCGACCAAAGGGTTGAAAGCCAAGAACGTCAAAGGGGCAGAAGCGCGTTTTTCTCATGCATTGCAAGAGCTTATGAACGGTCTTTCAGGGTATGGATGGGAATATCAACGGGCCGAGACCCTGCCATCGATCGAACGCGCGGGCCTGACCGGCAGCACGACAGAGTGGCGCAATGTGCTGGTGTTTCGCCGCCTCCGCGAGGCCGAGCCCGAGGACGGAGCCGTCACTACAGAGCTGCTTCCCCCGCCGCAGCCCGACACGCACGACACGCCCGAGCCCGAAGCTGAAACCACCCAAGCAGTGGTCACAGACGACGCGCCCTATTTCGAGGATGAGCATGGCGAAACGAAAGACGACGGCAAGACCGCCGTGGTGGCCCCATCCCTGCTGAACGCGCTGGCGTCGCGCCGCAAATCAACCACCGTGAAAACGCCCGCCAAGCCAAGCGCCACAGCCGCAGAGACCGCCCCGAAGACCGAGGCAGACACCACGGCCCCCGAAACGGAAACGGCAAAGACGGATAAGACGGCAGACTAGCCGCAAACCGTGACGCAGGGCTTAAACGTCGAGATCCAGCGCCAGCGCGTGAATACGGCCAATCAGATCGGGGCCAAGCGCGCCATGCACGGCACGATGCCGCGCGACACGGTTCAGCCCCTTGAAATGGGCCGACCGGATTTTCACATTAAAATGACTTTCGCCGCCCTCGCGATAGCCCCCGTGGCCGCGATGGCTTTCACTATCGTCAACGACGCTTAATTCCGACGGGGCAAACGCCTCTTCCAGCCGGTCGGCAATTTCTTGTGTCACTGACATTTTTTAGCTCAGCCCCCCTTCAATCTCACAGCCCAAGGTCTAAACTGACCGGCCTGAGTCGGAAAGGTCCATATCATGCCCAAAAGTGATCCCTTTGGATTCGACATGTCCGTGTCGTCTTCGAAAAAGAAAAATCCCCGTGGCCGTCGCGGGATGTCCGGTGCGTCCGAGACATCGCAACGCGTCTGTTCGCACGAAGGCTGCGAAGAACCGGGCAAGTACCGCGCGCCCAAAGCACCGGACGTGCTGGATGATTATTTCTGGTTCTGCCAGAAACACGTGCGCGAATATAACCTCAAGTGGAACTTCTTTGACGGCACCACAGAAGCCGAATTGAACGCCCAGCAGTCCAAGGACAAAGTGTGGGAGCGTACGACCAAGCCCCTTGGCGACCCCGAAGCACGGGCCTGGGCGCGTTTGGGCATCGAGGACCCGCATCAGGTTCTGGGCAAGAACGCGACGCAGAACCCCGGCAAAGGGCCTGCCGCCGGTCGCCGCCTGCCCCCCACGGAACGCCGCGCGCTCGAAATTCTGGAAGCCAAGGACACCTGGACCAAACCCGAGGTGCGCAAGGCCTATAAGGCGCTGATCAAGGTGCTCCACCCCGATATGAACGGCGGGGACCGCAGCCAGGAAGAGCAGCTGCAGCTCGTCGTCTGGGCCTGGGACCAGCTGAAGGGCAGCCGCAACTTCAAGGACTGACGCCGCGGCATTCCGGCGGGCCGAGGGCATCGGCAACCGCCTGTGACGGGCTTGAGAGCCATATAGATGGGGCGGTGCAGACAAATGCGCCGCCCCTTTTCCATGTGTCCCGGGGATTCGCGGTTTTGCCGCAGGTGCGAATTGCCCCTTTCCCTCGCGCTCAGGAAAGATATGTTGCCGTGGACGCCACCCTTGATCCGCAAGCGGTGCGCAAGACAGAAGCATGAAGGACGTACAGAATATGGCCGAGACCTCATTGGACCTCACAACCAAACCCACCAAAGAGATCTCCGTTCGCGAAGTCTTTGGCATCGACACCGACATGGTGGTGCATGGCTTTGAAGAACGTACAAGCCGCGTTCCCGATCTGGACAGCACCTATAAATTCGATCCCGACACCACGATGGCGATCCTTGCGGGGTTCAACCATAACCGCCGCGTGATGGTTCAGGGCTACCACGGGACGGGCAAGTCCACTCACATCGAACAGGTGGCAAGCCTGCTGAACTGGCCCTGTGTCCGCGTCAACCTTGATAGCCACATCAGCCGGATCGACCTGATCGGCAAAGACGCGATCAAGCTGAAAGACGGCAAGCAGGTCACGGATTTTCAGGAAGGCATCCTGCCTTGGGCCCTGCGCAACCCCACAGCGATCGTGTTTGATGAATATGACGCGGGCCGCGCCGATGTGATGTTCGTGATCCAGCGTGTGCTGGAAGTCGACGGCAAGCTGACGCTGCTGGACCAGAACCAGGTGATCGAACCTCACCCCTATTTCCGCATCTTCGCGACCGCGAACACGGTGGGTCTGGGCGACACCACGGGTCTTTACCACGGCACACAGCAGATCAACCAGGGCCAGATGGACCGTTGGTCGCTGGTGGCGACGTTGAACTATCTGAGCATCGACGCCGAAACCCAGATCGTTCTGTCGAAGAACCCGCATTACAACACCGAAAAAGGCCGCAAGACGATCAAACAGATGGTCACCGTCGCCGACCTGACGCGCACCGCCTTCATGAATGGCGAACTCTCGACCGTTATGTCGCCGCGGACCGTGATTGCCTGGGCCCAGAACGCCGAGATTTTCCGCGACGTGGGCTATGCCTTCCGCCTGTCGTTCCTCAACAAATGTGATGAACTTGAACGCCAGACCGTGGCCGAATTCTATCAACGTCTGTTCGACGAAGAGCTACCGGAATCCGCCGCCAGCCTGAGCCTTGGCTAAGCTACGATCCACCCCGTGCCCGCGTTGGCAGGGATGAAGAACAAGACGTCTACCGGCAGCTTGATCGGTGGACGACAGTCTGACCGCAGCGCCCCGTTTCGTGTGGCCGCGGTGACCAAAGCCGCAGGTCGGCCGCACTCGGATGGGAGAATGACATGAGCAAACAATCAGATAACCCCGCCGACGCGTTCAAAAAGGCTTTGGCCGAAGCGACCAAGGTCATGTCGAACGATCCTGACCTCACAGTCAGCTATTCCGTTGATCCGTCGGGGCTGAGCGGGGATTCCATGCGCCTGCCACAGGTCAGCCGCCGCATGACCCGCGAGGAAGTCCTGCTGGCCCGCGGCACCGCTGACGCGCTCGCGCTGAACCGGCGCTATCACAACGGCCAGACCCACGCGAAATACATGCCCGCCGGTGACATGGCCCGCGATCTTTATGAAGCGATGGAAACCGCCCGCTGCGAAGCCGTAGGTGCCCGCGACATGCCCGGCACTGCGGGTAATATCGACGCGAAGATCAAATACGACTCCCTGCGCAAGGGCTATGATCAGGCCAAGCAGCCCTCGGACGTGCCTTTGGCGACGGCGGCAGGCTATCTGGTGCGCCATCTGGCGACGGGGCGTGACATGCCCGCCGGTGCCGCCAACGCTATGGAGCTGTGGCGCGGCTATATCGAGGATCAGGCCGGTGGCACGCTCGAGACGTTGAACGACACGCTGGATGATCAGGCCGCCTTTGCCCGCTTTGCGCGCAAGATGATCGTTGATCTTGGCTATGGCGATCAGCTAGGCGATGACCCCGATCAAGGCGACGACGACCAAGACAGCGCCGAGGAAGAAGGCACCGAAGAAGAGCAAGAGCCCGATAGCACCGGTCAGGACGATCAGGACGACGACGAGGCAGAAGCCTCGCCCGAGCAATCGCAAGAGCAGCAGCAGGATGAATCTCAGGCGCAGGTGTCGATGGATGACACCGCCGATCAGGAGCTTGGCGAAGAGGCCGAGATGCCCGATGGCGACGCCCCGATGGAGCCGCCCGCCCCGCCGCAAGCCTCGGACGCGGACCCGAATTATCTGGTGTACCAGACCGATCATGACGAGGTGATCGGGGCCGAAGACCTTGCCGAACCGGCAGAACTTGAACGCCTGCGCGCCTATCTGGACCAACAGCTTGAACCGCTGAAAGGCGCGGTCAGCCGTCTGGCGAACAAGCTGCAACGTCGCTTGCAGGCGCAGCAGAACCGGTCGTGGGAATTCGACCTTGAGGAAGGTACACTGGATGCCGGTCGTCTGGCCCGTGTCGTGGCCAACCCCACAACCCCGCTGTCGTTCAAGGTCGAACAGGACACCGAATTCCGCGACACCTGTGTGACCTTGCTGCTGGATAACTCCGGCTCGATGCGCGGGCGGCCGATTTCCATCGCCGCGATCTGCGCCGATGTTCTGGCCCGCACGCTGGAACGTTGCAACGTCAAGGTCGAGATCCTGGGCTTTACCACCCGCGCCTGGAAAGGCGGCCAAGCCCGCGAGGCCTGGTTGAACGACGGCCGTCCGGTCCAGCCGGGCCGTCTGAATGACCTGCGCCACATCATCTATAAATCCGCCGACGCCCCCTGGCGGCGCACGCGGCCCAATCTGGGGTTGATGATGAAGGAAGGCTTGCTGAAAGAGAACATCGACGGGGAGGCGCTGGAATGGGCGCACCGCCGGATGATCGCCCGCCACGAGGCGCGCAAGATCCTGATGGTGATCAGCGACGGTGCGCCTGTGGATGACAGCACCCTGTCGGTGAACCCTGCGAATTATCTGGAAAAACACCTGCGCGACGTGATCGCCATGGTCGAGAAACGCAAGGCGGTGGAACTGCTGGCCATCGGCATCGGCCACGACGTCACCCGCTATTATGACCGCGCCGTCACGATCACCGATGTCGACCAGCTGGCCGGTGCGATGACCGAACAGCTGGCGGCGCTGTTTGATACCGATCCCCGCGCGCGGGCCCGTGTCATGGGCATGCGCCGCGCAAGCTGAGGGTCAGGGACGCTCCGCGGGGAGTTTTAAGAGCAAAATGAAGAATGGGGTGGGGATATGTTTCAATCGTTCGAGGTAACCTCGCGGCCGGAACAAGGGCCGCCACGGCTGGCGGCGCTGCGCAAAGAGCTGCAGGCAGAGGCGCTTGACGGGTTTCTGGTGCCCCGCGCCGACGCGCATCAGGGTGAATATGTTGCCCCCCGTGACGACCGGTTGAAATGGCTCACAGGGTTCACCGGATCGGCCGGCTTCTGTGCCGCTTTGCGCGATGTGGCGGGCGTGTTTATCGATGGGCGCTATCGCACGCAGGTCAAGGCGCAGGTAGCGGATGTCTATACGCCCGTGGCCTGGCCCGAAGTCTCGCTGGCCGAATGGCTGCGCGCACAGCTGCCTCAGGGTGGCGTTATCGGCTTTGATCCGTGGTTGCATGCCGCCGGACAGATCGAGCAGTTAGAAACAGCTCTGGAAGGCAGCGGCATCACGTTGCGCCGCACCGATAATCTGGTCGACCGCATCTGGGAGGACCAGCCTGCCCCGCCCATGAACCCCGCCAAGGTCCACCCGATCGGCTATGCGGGCGAGGCCCATGGCGATAAGATCGCGCGGCTGGCCGAAGGGCTGCGCGACAAGGGCCGTGGGGCGGCGGTGATCACCCTGCCCGACAGCCTGTGTTGGCTGCTGAACATCCGCGGGTCCGATATCGCGCGCAATCCGGTCGTGCATGGCTTTGCCGTGCTGCACAGCGCGGGTCACGTGGACGCGTTCGTCGCCCCATCCAAGCTGGAGGGGCTTGAGGCGCATTTGGGCGCGCATGTGACCCTGCATGCGCCAGAGGCGTTTTTGGAAGCTCTTGGCGACCTGTCGGGCCCCGTGCTGGTCGAGAAGGCCACCGTGCCTGTGGCTGTTTGGGACGCTTTGGGCGACAGGATCGTCTGGGGCGACGACCCCTGCGCCCTGCCCAAAGCCTGCAAGAACGCGGCGGAGATCGAAGGCTCTGTCGAGGCGCATTTGCGCGACGGGGCGGCCTTGGTCGAGGTGCTGGCCTGGCTGGACGCGCAGCCTGCGGGCAGCGTGACGGAGACACAGGTGGTGACCCAGCTGGAGACCGCACGGCGCCGTGATCCGGCCTTGCAAGAAATCAGCTTTGAAACCATTGCCGGCACCGGCCCCAATGGTGCGATCATGCATTACCGCGTGACCGAGGACACCGATAGCCTTTTGCAAGACGGGCATCTGCTGGTGCTGGATTCGGGCGGGCAATATCTGGATGGCACCACCGACATCACCCGCACCATCGCCATCGGCACGCCGCCGGTCGAGGCGAAAGAGGCGTTTACCCGTGTGCTGAACGGTTTGATCGCCATGAGCCGTCTGCGCTGGCCCCAAGGGCTGGCCGGGCGCGATATCGAGGCTGTGGGGCGTTTGCCGCTCTGGATGGCGGGGCAGGATTTCGATCACGGGCTGGGCCATGGCGTCGGAGCCTATCTTAGCGTGCACGAAGGGCCGCAACGTCTGAGCAAGCTCAGCACGGTGCCCCTGTCCGAGGGCATGATCCTGAGCATCGAGCCCGGCTATTACCGCGAGGGGGCCTTTGGCATCCGGCTGGAAAACCTTGCCGTGGTGCGGTCTGCGCCTGATCTGCCGGGCGGGGACGCGCATCGCGCCATGCTGTCGTGGGAGACGCTGAGCTTTGCGCCCATCGACACGCGGCTGATCGTGCCGCAGATGCTGAGCCAAGATGCGCGAGACTGGCTGAACGCCTATCATCGCGACGTTGCGGAAAAGATCGGGCCGCGGCTATCACCGGTTGCAAAACTGTGGTTGGATGCGGCAACAGCGCCGGTTTGAGCGCGATATATTTCAGTTCATTCAGGGAGGACGGTCAGCAATGGCAGACCATATCAAGATATTGAAGTCGAACGGAACATGGACGGTGCGCGCAGGGGGCGCGGTACTGGCCGAAACACGTAACGCGCTTGAGCTGCGCGAAGGCGACCACGACGCGGTGATCTATATCCCCCGTTCGGATATCGCCATGGCGTTTCTGGACAAGACCGACAAGACCACCCACTGCCCGCACAAGGGCGATGCGCATTACTTCTCGGTCGTGACCAAAAGCCGGACGTTGGAAAACGTGGCATGGTCCTACGAGGACCCCAGCGAGGATGTCGCCGAGATCAAGGGCCATCTGGCCTTCTACCAATTGCCCGAGGTTGCGGTCGAACAAATCTAGGGCCCCCGAGAGGGCCCTGGAAATTCAAGATTGAAGCAAGGGGGGCTGCGGCCCCTCTTATGCGTTCAGCAGCCAGCTTGTGTCCGCGCTGAGATCGGCGGCGCTGGTGTTTTGCACGATCACCACGACATTGCCGTTGACCACAAGTTCACTGTCGGTGCCATTGGCCGCGGCGCGGATTTCGAACATCCCGTCACCGGGGGCAAATTGAGCAGGCGAGCCTTGGGTTTCCTGCAGGTACAGCCCGTCTTCGGCGAGATTAAAGTCGGTCACGATGACCGGGGCTTTGCCCACTTGATCATAGCCGATAGCATTGATCACATCGGCCCCGTCGCCGCCTGACACGGTATCGCCGTCGTTGGCGCTGATGGTGTCGTTGCCATCGCCCCCCAGCACGACGTCTGCCATCGTATCGGTATCGCCCGACACATTGCCGTTGAGGTTGAAGTCGAACGCGCGGATCACATCGTCACCGGCACCGCCGTCAATACTGTCTGTCTCTTATACACATCTGACGCTGCCGACGA
>OJHJ01000293.1_pt1 | contig 25091 bp, 35 predicted proteins | sample 1595201 | NCBI WGS metagenome assembly OJHJ01 (sample SAMN05416832, study PRJEB24817) | seawater metagenome | isolation source: Sea water | place: Canada:Atlantic | collected 2013-07 | reverse complement strand
TCTACACTAGATCGCTCGTCGGCAGCGTCAGATGTGTATAAGAGACAGGTGTTAATAAGAATAAAGGCATTAATTCACTATGATGGTAATAGACAACACGTACCCCGCCACTTTTGCCTTTACCTTGTGCAGACCACCTTAATTTACGAATACCACCAGTGCCTTGCATGACATCGCCAGCTGCTGGGTGCTCAGCTAAATAATTGATAATGCTTAGTCTTTCTGTATTGCTGAGTAATTTATCAGATTTTCTCAGGAATTCAGCTAGTTCGACTATGGTTTGCATGGCTACAAGTGTCATCCATTGGATTATAGCTTGTCAATGTGATTTTTAATAATGCTAACGCCTGCACTTGTTAAAAGTTTCTCTACTCATTTTCTGTGATTACCTCATGTAAAAGGTGAATGCACCCATCAAAAATGTCTACTGAGGCAGTTGCTAGTAGACGATTGACCTGTGAGTTTAGCTTGTCACAGAGGCCACAGAAATCTTCATCATCATTTGATCTATCTAGTCGGTTTTTACGTGCTTTATTTGTACGTTTTAGGCAATCTATTCCTTCGCCAATAAATAAACGTTCATCTTTAAGGTACAAAGATTATCGTTGCCCATGATTATCTGGTTCAGAGGCGGTTGCTGACCTAAGAATCTGAATGCCAAAATACTATTTTTTATAAATAATCTACAATATATAAAACTATGAAATAGTTACTGTGCTTAAGCACTTATGTCATTCATGGACAGAAGATATGGAAGTTTTAATGGAACCGCTACTGCCCTCAATATCATTTGTAGGCTCTATTACAAATCACTTTAACAAACTACCCCGAAATGTTACCGATAGGCTGAGTAATGAAGGCTTTACTGTAAGCATTACATAGTCCCTTACTATAAAAGCTCATACAACTTATTGAATTAAATTAATTATGAAAAAAATATCCACTTCCCAATTATCAAAACAACTCGGTGTAAATTCTAAAGAGTTATTTGACGCGATGAACACCCAAGGATACATAGACCGCCATAATGACAGTTGGGTTTTAACTGACAAAGGTCGGGGACTTGGTGGAGAAATTAAAGAAAGCAAAAAGTTTGGGGACTATATTACTTGGCCAGATGACCTACCCTCACCTATTGCTACCGAAAGCCCTACCAGCAATACCAATCCAACAAAAAGCGTTAATCGTCTTAGTGCCACCGCTTTAGGGACACATTTTAAAATCCCAGCCCGTCGTGCGAATATGATTCTTTCAGAGCTTGGGTGGATTAAGAAACACCTTAAGGGCTGGCAAATCACAGAACTCGGAATTCGAATTGGCGGGGACCAGAGAGAAAACGTAAAAACAGGCATACCTTATGTTATGTGGCCAGAAGGTATCTTAGACAACGAGAATCTCAAAAAAACGATTGGTGAAGTCACTGGTGTGGGGATCGTTGTTGTTCCAGATGAAGAACCTTCAACCAGTAATACATCAAGCTTTCGGTCTAGTGTTCCTAAACAACGTACGGCTGATGGTCACTACGTTCGTTCACGAGCTGAAATGCTCATCGACAACTGGTTATATATGGCCGAGATCGTTCATGCCTATGAGCGTCGCCTACCGGTCGAAGAAGAAGTTTATTGTGACTTTTACCTGCCAGTAGGTAAGGTATATATCGAGTTTTGGGGGATGGAATCAAACCCTAAATACATGGACCGAAAAAAAGCAAAGAAGGACATTTATCAAAAGTATGGCCTTAACTTAGTAGAATTAAATGATGATGACATCATTAATCTCGATGATGTTCTGCCAAAATTATTGCTTAAACACGGTATTACTACCTACTAATTCTTGTTACACGACTGACAAGGAATGTCATTGACCAAACCCCCTGTCCCTTTATCTTTGAAGCCTCATTGGTTGGCTCGCCTATTGGGGGCAAGTGATGCTCATTTTATCGTTGGAAAAGATGGAATTAACCTTGAGCATACAGACCAGGGAAGCTATCAAATACTACCCTCCTCACTCGCGAACCCAACAGTCTTAAGCACAGGCTTGCTTTCATCCACTCTAACCCTTTCGACGGATAAAGGTGTTATCAAGCTCAAAGGCCTTCCAAAAGACAAATCAAAAAAGGTTTGTCGTGTATTACGCCAACGATGGTATCAGTCACTTGCTAAGGATGTTGTGCAATCTCGTCAGTCATTGGAACTATCTATATCATTAGGTTATCTGCGATCCTCTCGATGGAAGGCTCTACAGCAGCAGGCACTGCTAACAGCTAACACATTCACCACGCCCCCTGAAAAAGGCCTGATTCCTGATGGTACTCGAGAAGCTTTTTCTTTTGTACATGGTATGGCTCATCTCGATGAATTAGGTTTAGGTCAAATTAGGACGGCTTATATTGAACGCCTTAAAAACGAGTACAAAGATTTCTTTGATGTTATTGAGTCTAACCCTCTAACTGAAGCACAGCGAGAGGCTTGCATCATTGACGAGGATAACAACTTGGTTCTTGCTGGTGCTGGAACAGGAAAAACAAGTACCCTGATTGGTCGTGTTGGTTTTCTGGTTAAAAGCAAACAGGCTAACCCTAAGCAAATCCTCTTATTGGCTTATGCCAAAAAAGCGGCTGATGAGATGAAAGAACGTCTAGATTCTCGGTTAGGTATAGACGGTATATTTGCCAGTACCTTTCATGCATTGGGCCAACACATCATCACAACAGTTGAAGGAAGCAAACCGTCGATTAGCCCCCTTGCCCAGGATGAAGCGTTATTGGAGCGCCATATTGACGGTTGGTATAACGAATTAATGGAAGACGAAGGTTACCGACATCAAATATTACTGTATTTTGAACGCTTCTTGTATCCAGCATGCAATCCATTCGATTTTAAATCTGAAGGTGAGTATTTCGATTTTCTTATTGCTAATGAAATTAGAACGCTCAAGGGTGAGGCTGTTAAAAGTTATGAAGAGTGCCTTATAGCCAATCACCTATTTCGATTAGGTGTCGATTACATTTATGAAGCACCTTATGAAATATCAACCCGAAGTTTAGATTTCCGCCAATACCAACCAGATTTTTATCTCCCAGAATATGGCATTTACATTGAACACTATGGAACTGATCGTAAAGGTAAAACAGCTCCCTGGGTCAACCAGGAGGAATATCATGCTGGAATAGCTTGGAAACGTGAACTGCATGAAGAGAATGAAACGACCTTAATCGAGACTTATCACTACGAAAAAACTGAAGAAACGCTACTAACTGGACTGGAAGAGAAATTAACCGAACAAGGTGTCATCTACGCCCCCTTGCCAGATGAAGCAATCCTAGATACTTTGCGAGAATTTGGTTCAATCAGTGGCTTCTCTAGGCTATTAAAAAACCTTTTACTGTTAGTCAAAGCGAACTGGCTATCACCTGATCAATTAGACAAGAAAATACAAACAGCTGAAAACGCTGATCAAATGCGAGCAGCATTAGCTGCGCTATCACCCATCTACGAAAAATATGAAGGGTTGCTTAAGGATCAAGGTGAGATAGATTTTAATGACATGATCGGAAAAGCGCTTGATTATGTGCAGACGCATCAGTTCAAGCCACCTTGGACGTATATCTTAGTTGATGAGTTTCAGGATATATCTGACCCACGAGCACGGTTGGTGATGGCCTTACGAGACGCATTAGCAAACAGCTCGTTATTCTGTGTAGGTGATGACTGGCAAGCTATCTATAGGTTTACCGGTAGTGACCTGTCCTATACAACGAACTTTGCAGAGCTTTTTGGGAAGACAGAGACATCGATCCTAAATAAGACCTTTCGTTTTAACAATAGCATTAGTGATATAGCAACACGCTTTGTCACTCAAAACCCCATGCAAGTGAAAAAGGATATTACAACTCACACGACCGTTAATACCCCTGCTGTATCTCTCCTGCGCCAAGGTACAACAGTCAAGTCCGTACAAAACCCAATTGAACGTATTATTCAAAAGATAGCCACTGACTCAAAACAGAATTGCAGTATTTATATTCTTGCACGTTTTAATTACCTGCTTCCAAGTCGTTCTACCTTAAGCAGCCTAACGAGGCAGTATCCACACATTACAATTCAAGCGATGAGTATCCATGCTTCAAAAGGTAAAGAAGCGGACTATGTGGTGGTTATGGAGTTGATAAAGGGCCCTAGTGGTTTCCCATCAGAAAAGGTCACACACCCTTTACTTGAGGCTTTATTACCGATGGATAGCACATTCGTTTTTGCTGAAGAAAGAAGGCTTTTTTATGTCGCACTCACCCGAGCGAAAAAGCGTGTTTACCTCGTAACGGATATGAGTAAACCGTCTCCATTTATTACTGAGGTTATCAAACAACGGTACCCTATTGAACTGAATGAATTTGAGATACCTTTATCACAGCGAGATGAGTACCAAATTCCTTGTCCTCGATGTGAAACAGGGGTGCTAATGACTCGCCAAGGAAAGCATGGCAGTTTCTTGGGTTGTAGTCATTACCCTCTATGTAATCATACTGAGAAAAGTTGTTTAAAATGTAATAGTCCAATGACACGTAAGGATAGGTATCGGGTATGTATTAATACGGAGTGCCAATCGTCAATTTTAATTTGTCCAAAATGTGGTGCAGATATGGATAAACGAAAAGGTAGATACGGTTATTTTTGGGGCTGTAAAAACTACTCCGGAAATGAGAGAGTTTCGTGTGGGTATACAGAGCAACAAGAACTTCTGATAAATACTGGACAAAAGAGTGACTACCAATTGTGACTAAATATTCTTGCACATACAAAACAATGAATTCTATCCCCTGTCACGGTTTTATATAACGCCGCAAATCACCGGAAACCAGAAGCTACATAGTGAGGAACGAACGGCGCAGTTTTTAGCCGACCGAGTGAATTTGCCTTGTTATACGTTTTATATATGTACAACATTTTTTATTTGCTCGGGTGGAATAATGCTTCCGTTTCCACAGAAGCAGGTATTTGCAGCATTAGCAGACTCGATTATAGATTCCCCATCCTCTATAAGCTTCAAGTACCATAACGCATAAGGTATTTCATATTCTTTGGAGTCAGCGATAAAAATGACTACATATGACTTAGTAATTTTCTGGTAACGATCGACTAATTGAGTGAAGTTCTCACCAAGTAATACGCCCGAAATATCTTCGACCATTTCGGGTACTTTAACGTAACTATGATGTGCTCCTGGCGCATGAATGGCGACATCCTTTATCAAAAAAGCAAATGGCCCTTCATCATGTTCGCCTTTCTTACCCATAAGCGACATCGAAAACGGGTTGTTTCCTGAGCGTTCGAGATCTGCTACTAATTCCTTAAGCCTGGGTTCTATAAAACTTTTCGCAGCGGTCTTGGGTAGAATTCCATGTTTATAAAATGAGTTTTGGTCTTCTACCCTTGTGCCATGGAACCAAGTGATTTTCACCGGGGAACTGGGGGCTCCAAATTGTTCACAAACTTGATCGTAGATAACATCTTGTGGAGGCTGAAAGTCGCTATCATATGGCTTTATTGATCTTATTAATGTTAAAAGCTTCGATTCTGTGACATCAAATATTTCACATAGTGATTTTTTAGCAGATTCAGGGGAAGAGCAATCTAAAATCATGTTTGATGCTTCCAGATGTACATTTTACGTATAACGTTTGAGTTAACCGGCCTCTTTATACAAAGCATAGCTACGCGGCGTATAAAAAGGCGGGGCGGACGATTTGTTAAGCATGGACACTTTTTTTTGACTGGTCCCATACGATTCTGAAATCTTTGAATGCCGGGCGAGTGTGTTTAACGATTACTTTTCCTTTTACTGTTTTAAATGAATTTCGTATATCGTCATATGTCAGTTTGGACTTGCAGCCGATGTATACTTCCTTCAACTCCAAGTTAGCGGAAAAATCTTCAAATACTATTTCATCATTTAATGTGTTTTTTTCTAAATCGATAATCAAGCGGCGTTCTTGTTCATAATCCCAATGTTTGAACTTAGTTGTAAGAATTCTCTCTTGTTTATTTTCATCACTTAACACTGATTTTGCTAGTCGAGAAGAAACATATTTTACAGGTTTTAAGTTTGTTTCCGGTATTTCAAAGCCCAAGCAAATACCTTTATGGTTTTCACCGTAATGTGCCCATTGAACTGGGTCATATTTATTTTCACTGAAGCATATTAAACCCTTGCTCGCAGCGATTTGAGACTTTTCAAATTCTATTGCATTCCTTACGTCTCTATCAGACATTTCTATTCCAAGTAGCTCGAAGGGATCGTTAAGGTTGTTAAACCTTGATACCTTTATGTGCCTATTCGAAAGATTACTCAATCCATGCTTCGAACTTGTGAAATAGTAAACCATCATGACTATTATTATTGTCTAACGTTTGAAACAAGTGGCGCGTCGCTTTTTATTGTGACGCGTCCAGCCCGCACATTTTGTGGGCGAACTTGATTGATTTGTTAGGACGTTATTAGTCATGATCTTTGGCCATAGAGCCAATACTAGGCCAAGACCTCCAAAAAGAAACAAGAACAATGCCAAGCATGGTATGCACTACTACGAAAGCTGTAGTAAGTACAACTGAGATACTTAGTCCAAACAACCCCCAAGATTCAACAATAAGTAGAAATACCACACTTGCCGGAATTCCTATTAACGCTATAGTAAAGACAGATTTCGAGACTATATCTGAGTAAATACCAATCCATGGGAAGGCAGGTAATGTATCTGCTTTTAAAAAAATTTGTCTTAACCTTCGCAAGTGAAGAGAGAAATATATTTCGATTAATATTATTACTAGAATTCCCACCTTTGCAATTAATGCCAGTGGTATTTTGACACCCAATACTTCAAAGCTGTCATTTGCTCGCTCCAAGTCTGATTGAATATCTTCAATTAAAACAGATATCGGTCGATCTTCTTTTCCTTCGACCCAATTCACTAACTGGGGAAATCTGCGTTCAAAAGTCCCTGGTGCTATGCCGGGAAAGAATTCTTTTATAATCGCTTCTTGCGCTTTTATGGACAGTGCTTTTGTTGAAAGTGGGACTACAAATGGCATTGTGAACACATTGTCTATAGTTTTGTCGTCACTCTTCTTCAGAGCACCTTTAAAATTATTATCTGAGACGTATTGAATTGGAGTTTTTCCGAAATTACTAACGGCAGCATCTCCCATTGAAGGCTCAAACTCAAGAATTAAATTTCCTTCGCTAGAAAAACGTAAATACATCGCTGGATAAGATAATTTTAGTATTGTCTCTTTGATGTCATCCATCTTTCCTTTGACAGGAGTGATACTTAGGAAATTGTTGTGAAAACCCTCTTTCATCGCGGGCCCTAGTTTGATCGCGCTCGTATCGTCATAGATAGCTTCTATTACACCAATTGATTTAACATTTGAAAGACAATCCCATAGTGCTGAAAACTGCTGTAACGGAGTATTTTGGTCTAATGAAACCTCAAATCGTTGTTGATCGATGTTAGCGATTACGATGCCCTCACATGATCTGGTGAAACCAATTTGACTGTCTATTGCAGGTATAGCTTGTTCTTCAAGACTAATGGAGGAGTTTCGATTAAGTGATGTATATAGTTTAATTTGATTATTTTCTATTCTATACCTCAGCAAATATGCAAACGTTCCATTATCTTTAGCTTTCCAAACACCATTACCTCTGGCTGCTAAGAGAAATGAATGATTCACTATATTGGTTAGTTCATTACTCTTAATGGCTGTACTAATTCGGCCTAAATCTCTCTTTGCTAATTTTAAATCACCTGGTGGACTTGGTAGCGAAGCAGCGAGCAAAGCAAGACATGTAGCTAACAACGCAAAATGAACAGTGCGAAGGTGCTCTATAAATGTCTTAACTTCATCTGTGGTTGCGCCCATCTTCCAGCATACCCCTGATTTTTTTCCTAACGCCGCCAGCAGGGGCTGAAAAACCAGAGCGAAGCGGCGGTTTTTTGGTCCCTCTGGCTGGCTTTGTTATGCATTTATTTTCCGCGCTTACTAAACGTAGTAGCGACTTTTGGTATGTGGGTTTTCTCTAGGAGATCTAAATCTCCGTACTCTCGCCAATTCAACTCAAAATCTTGATCGAAAACACCTTTCTCCCTACCGTTAACAATGACAACTGCTTTCAATAGGTTACTTACTTCTTCGAGGTCGTCCATGCTTTTCAAAAGAAACTGTATGGCCTGTTCTATACCGTCTTCCGACCTCAAGTTATATGTATGAGAGAATTCATGGACAAATATATTTCTTGCCTCTAACGTCCGTTTCAGCGTCTCATCGAAGCTATCCTTTATTTCAATCTTCTTTCTTAGAAGCTGTAACAGCTGCCCCATCGTTTTATTGTCGGATTGTAGTATTGCTTCTTTAGCTTTCTCTGGGCTTTGCTCAAATACAACTTTTGTTACAAAGGTAAGTAGCATCTCCAAATCCTGGAGCAATACAAGACGACAGCCAATTTCGGAAAATATTTCCTCAGGCGTATCAGGGAAAGGGCCATTACCAAGATCATGCGATTTTTTCAGATTTACCATTGATATCTCTATGCTTCAGATTCTATGCATAACAGTTGAATTAACGAGACCCCCTGTCTCAATGGTATGAACTCCTCCCACTTATAGCGAAAAATCGTTAAAGTGATATCTCAACCAAAACGATAGGAATTCATACCATGAAGAATACTACCACTATTACCATTGATCTTGCTAAAGAGGTGTTTCAAGTTGCTGTCTTTTCTAAGTTTGGCAAACCGATCATTAACAAGGCCGTTAACTCAAAAAAGCTTCAACTACTTGTTATCCAATACCCAGAGGCGTCTATTTATATGGAGGCCTGTGGTTCAGCCCATTATTGGGGCAGGCGGTTCACGCAGCTTGGTCATATCGTGACACTGAAAAAAATATTGGAGGGGCTAAAACCCATACTAAAGCATGAACGAGGGAGTTTGAGTGCCTAATGACAGCAACCAAAGAAAAAAGTTGATTTAAGAAAGTTTAACGCTAGGCAATCGTCTTCATAGACGCTTTCGGTGACTGAACGCTGTTTATATACCGCTGCCTAAGACAGCGCCATCTTGATTAGTAGCTGAACCTTTTCATCGTCTGCGCGTTCGTATTGAAAACCAACGAGGCTCTGTTCACCCTCTTCCTTGATCCATGAGTATCGAGCATCAATATCAACGGCCGTATGGCCACCCTCTTCATTGGGTACTGAGAACACTACACAGCCGACATATTCAACGTCATCTAGCTTTGCTGTCGATACTTGAAAACCATCTTTGCTGATGTCTCGAAGACTCACTAACTTAACTTCTTCTTCCCATGCATCGTCTTGCGATTCGACTTCAGTATGGACTAGGCCTTCGATGTGTTTATGGGTAACATTAATTCTTCCGCCACGTCTTAACTCTTCTGTTTTTGTTTTACTTTTCTTTTCTTGAAAGTCTATTATTTTTTTGTCTATGGCATCGGTCATTAAGCTCACCGTCTTTGTTGGACATTTTTTATTATGGCATATAAGCCGATAACGCCCCAATATGTTATAAAAGAAACATATTTATCTTTGTCTATACTTGAAGAGCGTCACACAAAAGGAGAGATATTATGAATTTAATAGAAAGCGTCGTATTGCCAAAAGACTTCAGTAAATTCTTACCGGGCTTTCGTGCAGCTGAGTTTTTCACCGTTATTCTTATCGCTGTATTGATTTTGAGCCGACACCCATCACTAAACTTTATGCCCGCACTTATCGGTGGATTAATCGGTATTTATGCAATGCCTCGATTGTTTCTATTTGCCGCGAAGAAAGGATTACTCGGCGAGAATTGGGATAAAGACGGCCTACGTAATAACCCGTACCTATAATATCTAAGCGCTTTTAAGCTGAGGCGTCGTTTTTAGTTTCGACGGCTCTTTTGTCTTTTTATCAGAAACCTTTTTAACCGGTTTTGTCTTCGCCAACCGTCGCTGTTCCGCTTTATCACGGGACTGTTGTTTTAGCTGTTCTGTCGCCTTGTAAGCGGTCACTGACAGGCTCTCAATGGTGTTGTTGAACTTTTTAATACGCTTGCTCCACTGAGTAGTACTTTTCGTGACTTCTTGCTGACCGATCTCTTGACGCATATACAGTGTCGTTAAATTGATATTCAACTCGTCCCATAACTTCAGCAAGCTTAAAAACTGAAAGCCCGTGGGTGATGTGATTTTTATTTTGCCTTTTAACAAGCCATTAACCGTCACAACGTTTTTAATACCCGCATCATCAATAATGCTTTTGGTGTGTTGTACATCCTGGCTCATATCTTGGACAAACTTATTCAACTGGTCGTCTATTGTTTTTTGATTAAGCGCAGCTGCTTCGGTTAAACCGAACTTTGTTAACAACAATGTCGCAGCACTGGATCTAACTTGAATGTGCTTAAAATAGTTTTTCATGGCTCGCTTCACTTCGATCGTCGATACCACGACCTCCTCTTCCATAAAGAACTCTGTCTTTACATTATCCGTATCTAATAGCTCTAAAATGTTGTCGTTATTGTTCATTGTCCAACTCAGTTTTTATCATTAAGCCCTTTTTAATACGTCCACACCGTCTCTTCTAGTAAATATGGGTTTTATTTTTCATCAAAAATTGACGAGATTGAGCAAGTTGCTAATCTGCTGACCCGTGAGAGCCTAGTAATACAACTAATTGATAGGAGTATTTATGAGGCAAAAAAATGAACTGCTTACGACCAGCTATGTTGCTTCAAATGAAGAACGTTATCTGACTTGGAAAATGAAAAAGATACAGTTGAGTATCAATAATAGAAAACAATCACGGGCTTTTGGGGCTAGCGCCAGACCCGCTAGGGCTTAAAAATCCGGGTTCGTACTTTGATAACCCAACACTAAAAACATTAATGGATTGTTATCGGCATAGCATAGAATGTTGGTATAGAATTAGAATTCGTGGCGTAGCTTGGCGACCAATTAATGCAGGAAGCATGTTGACCAGAATAGGATGAAAACCATGGAAAAAAACGATAAAACACCTAATCAGAAAGGCACTAAGGGCAAACAAAGCGCGGAGCCTTCCGGAGTCATTGATGCCGCAGAAACAGCCGCTAGAGGTGATTTCTTAGACATCCCTGCCTATATTTGCAAGTGTGGAGAAGAAAGCCCAAGCTGAGAAGTAAAAGCATTGCAGAGGGTATTAATGAATTACACATTTCAAGCTATGCGGTTCTAAAGTTCGTTCAAAAATATTGTATATACTGTTGATATATACATTTTATGTATATATACTTTGTATATACACATCGAGAAAAAGGCCATTATGTCAACAGGATCAGTATTTAAAAACAATCAAACGCAAGCTGTGAGGCTACCAGCAGACGCACGTTTTGACGATGATGTTAAGCGTGTAAATGTTCGTGTGGTTGGGGTAGATCGCGTGTTATCACCTATTGAAAATACGTGGGATAGCTTCTTTCTATCCGACAATAAAGTAAGTGATGACTTTATCATAGAGAGAGCTAGTCAAAACCAAGCTGAGAGAGAATCTTTAGATGCTTAAATACATGCTTGATACCAATATTGTAATTTATGTCATTAAGCGTAGGCCTATTGAAGTGCTAAAGGTCTTTAATCAGCACGCCGGTCAAATGTGCATTAGCTCTATCACGTTAGCAGAACTATTACATGGTGCTGAAAAAAGTGAGCGTGTAGAGCATAACTTAGCAGTTATTGAGGACTTTGTATCTCGTTTAACTGTAATGGAATATAACAACAAAACAGCAGCGCATTATGGTGATATTCGTGCTGATTTAGAACGAAAAGGTACGACTATCGGTGTTAATGATTTACATATCGCAGGCCACGCAAGAAGCGAGGCATTAACGCTTGTTACTAACAATATGGCCGAATTCGAGCGAGTTGAAGGACTTCGACTTGAAAACTGGGTTTAACGGAACAAAACGAGGGAAATCAGAAATGAATAATGTATTTTTAATTAGATATACGGTTTTTGGTTTATTAACAGCCACAACGACCTTTTGGACATTTTATATATTCTATACTGCAACACCTCATTCAGAGGTTTGGATACATACAGGAATTTTCAGTTTTGGTTGTGCTTTGATGTCGATAATTAGTTTTACTATTGTTCTATCAGCTATTTTCGAGAATTCAGAAACAGGCACTATCTCTAACCGATAATTACAACAAAACACTAAGAAATTGGAAGATTAAATTATGTACGATTTAGACAGAAAGATGCTTAATTGGAAAGCGGATAAAAAAGAATTACTAGTAGAGATTTTTGCTGTCTTTTTTCCGGCAGCAATTACAGCTTTAGCTTTGATCTATGCGGCCTTGTATTTTTTTGTAGACCAGAATCAATTAAACGAACTCATGCTGCCACTTTCTTTAGCAGTCATTGTATTGATGATTATTCCCATCTGTAGTTCTGCGAGGGTACCTGCTCCGACGAAGGTGCAGGGTGAATCGCAGGAGCGTTAGCTCTTCCCTTGATTTTTAACATACTCAGCAATTACATTCAGCGGCGCACCACCGCAAGTGCCAGCAAAGTATGACCTAGACCAAAGCACAGGCTTATTATACGCGCCAGCAATATCATTAAATTCCCGCCTTATTCGCCTAGAGCTAACAGCCTTAAAACTGTTGACGATCCTTGCAACACTTGGCGTTTTTGGTGATGTCTCAACCAGTAAATGTATGCGGTCTGCCTCACCGTTACATTCTTTAAGCTCTGCATCAAAATCAATACATAGCTCAGAAAATATCTCTGCGAGTCTCTTTAGGTGTAATTCACCCAATATCTTGCGCCTGTATTTTGTGACAAACACAATATGTAGGTGTAGCGAGTAGCAGCTATGTTGGCCTTTTTTAAATGATGACACTGACTGTTGTTTTCCCGTATAAATATAAGTATATTGGTAACTATACACACATACACAGATTGAATAAATGATCAAACGCAAAGCCTTTAAGTGCAGACTTGAGCCGACTACCGAGCAGGTAGAGCGGCTGCGTGTGCTTTGTGGTCATGCTCGGTTTGTGTGGAATCATGGATTGCGTCATTGTCTCTCTGAGCTGGAAGCAGGTAAGAAAGTGCCTAGCGCCTTTGAGCTAAACAAACTGGTGACTCAATGGAAGAAAAAGGAAGACACTGTTTGGCTAACGGAAGCTTACACTGACAACCTCCAGCAAAAGCTCAAGGATTTGCACACCGCTTGGATGCGCTGTTTTGACAAATCGCTTAATGCAGAAAAGCCAAAATTCAAAAAGAAAGGTAAAAGCCAAGATTCAATACGGTTCGTTAATTTCAACAAATACTGCCAAATAGATAACCGTAGGGTGAAGCTTCCGAGCAAACTTGGATGGGTTAAGTTCCGCAAGTCAAAAGATATTCAAGGCACCATCAAGAATTGCACGATAAGCTTAAACTCTGGCAATTGGTATATCTCTTTTCAGGTTGAACAAGAAGTTAATGAGCCTGTACATGAGTCAACTTCTGCTGTTGGCTTGGATGTTGGCATCGCCAAATTCGTTACGCTTTCAGATGGCACACAGAAGAAGCCTGAAAGCCCTTACCGCAAATACGAAAAGCAGCTTGCAGTAGAGCAACGCAAGTTATCACACAAAGTTAAATTCTCCGAAAACTGGAAAAAGCAAAAGGTAAAGATTCAAAAGCTACACTCAAAAATCGCCAATTGTCGAAAAGACTTCCTCCACAAAACTTCATTTGAAATCAGCAATAACCACGCGATGATAGCAATTGAAGATTTGAAAGTTTCCAATATGTCTAAGTCTGCAAAAGGTGACTCAGAAAATCACGGTAAGAATGTAAAAGCAAAGTCTGGGCTCAACAAGTCAATCTTGGATCAAGGTTGGTTTGAGTTCCGTAGGCAACTTGAGTACAAGCAGTTTTGGAAAGGTGGTATTTTGATTCCGGTTCCAGCTCAGTACACAAGCCAGACTTGCCCTTGCTGTAATCATATGTCGAAAGAAAACAGAAAGACCCAGGCTGATTTTGTTTGTGTTGAGTGTGGATACGAAAATAACGCAGACATTGTAGGTGCGTTAAATGTTTTAGAGCGGGGACACCGCTTATTAGCCTGTGGAGAGTAGGCATTAGCCTCTCATTGAAGCAGGAACCTGTGCGTAACCGTGAGGTATTAGCACCCTTTAAGGAATCCCCCTGTGACTTAGCTGGGGGAGGATGTCAAACAAGGAACGTATGAAACCCCTCACATTATCTCTAGCACTCCTTTTCTTCGTTTTGTTGTTTGGCTGCGAAAGTGGCCCCGGATATTTAACTGGATCTTGGAAATCTAGCAATACCTCTATTCCCCTCGTTATCACTTTTCGACAAGGAGAAACCGAGTCAATGGGGATTATTGAGAAGGTCGATTACGAACAGTCAGGCGACTCGATCTTAGTTCACTACAAAAGCGGCATGATGAAGGGAACTTCATTTCGTTTTTTGGTGGTCGATAGAAATACCATCAAATCGCAACTAGGCACGTTTAAGCGCATCGACTAGTTTGCTATTTTCAACAACCTCCTAACGGGCTTTACCCGTTTACTAAGCCTTTCACAACGTCAAAATGTGAAGGGCTTTTTTTTGCGCGGTGGCTAATTTGCTAATTGATTAAGCAGTGTCAAAGTATGTGTATCAATAACCCAAAGGAGATGCACACATGAACGCAACGCAATCACAATTTAAAGCCACACCTACAACAGATGATGGTTCTCTTGTTTATTTAACACTGGATGCAATATCAGTCGAAGATGGCTTTAATCCACGAAAATTCTTTGAAGATAATAAGTTTAATGAGTTGGTTAATGCCGTTAAAGCAGAGGGCGTTATTCAACCGATTGTGGTTCGCCCGTTAGGTAATGACAAATATAGTCTTATTGCCGGAGAAAGACGCTTTAGAGCCAGTATTAAAGCAGGGTGTGAGGATATACCTGCGGTGATTCGCCACGTTGACGACAAACAAGCGGCGGTATTGGCGCTGATGGAAAATGCTACAAGAGCTGACCTATCAATTATGGAAGAAGCGGATTCAGCGCGGATAGTTCTCACCCACAGTGATAATGACAAAGATGAAACGGCTCGAAAGCTCGGTTGGAGTCGTCAAAAGCTAGACCAACGCCTCGCCCTACTCCATGCACATGCGTCCGTGAAAACGGCTTTAACTGAACAAAAAATAAAACTCGGACATGCAGTGTTGTTGTGTCAACTCACCGATGCGATGCAAGAAACAACGCTTGAAGCCATTATTAAAGACAATATCGCTGTTGCCGACCTAAAGGCACGTTTATCAGGGTTTACCTTAGAGTTGAGTGCCGCCCCTTTTGATACGACTGCGTGTGGCTCATGCCCCCGAAACTCGTCCATTCAAACCAGTCTTTTTGAAGACTCTCTGGCGGGTGGTAAATGTGCTGACCATGAATGTTTTGGTCAAAAAACACAAACGGCGCTTGAACTGAAACAAACCGAACTTAAAGAAACCTATCACGTTGTCTTTCTTGATACAGAGCGCGACCCTTCTACTTACACCGAGGTTTGTCAATCTGGTGAGCAAGGTGTCGGTGCTGAACAATATGAAACAGGCTGCAAAGGCTGTGCTAATTTCGGTGCAATGCTATCAAGTAAGGCGGGTTGTGTCGGGCAAATCACCCCTGACGTATGCTTTGATTTAACTTGTCACAGTAAGAAAGTAGCGGCGAACAAGCCAACGGAGACTACCGATACTGCCCCGTCATCATCAACCAAGAAAACAACGTCTACTAAGGACGCTGTTACTAGCAGTAAACAAACAACATCCACTAAAACGCCTAAGAAAGCAGTGACCGCAACAACCCCAAAACGGGTGATAGAGAAAATGGATGCTTTCTTTCAAGCGACCGCAGAGCAAGCCGCACTGAGCGATGTCAATGCCTCTTTAGCCATCGCTGTTTATACGATGTTAAGCAAGGTTAATCAAAACCCTGAGATGTTGATTGATGGACTGAAAAGCAAATGGTCTAGAACTATTTCTCGCACTGATGCGATTACGTTGTTGCACGGTTGCACAGTGGATGAACTAAAACTCATGTTAATCAAAGCCGCCTCACGGTTACCGAATTTAGAGAAAGAAAGTTACCCGCAACAAGATGGTTTAGTTGCTACATCGAAAAGTATTTTAAGAGCGACTAAAACGGACTTATCTAAACAATTCTTACTCGATAAAGACTTTATTGAGGCTCATACAAAAGGCGGCATTGAAATCCTTCTTAGAGAGGCTGAGAACGCCAACAAAGAACGCTTTGTTACGCAATACGAAGTCAAAAATGGCGAAGGCAGCTTCAAGAGCTTGTTAAAAGAAAAGCACGTTGATTTGGTGAATAAGGTCATTGAATTTGGCTTCGATTTCAGCGGATTTGTGCCAACTTGCTTAAAGAACGAGCTATCCGATACTAAGACTAAGTAACCCAACAGGAGAATTAAATGTTTACCAAAATAGCCCCCATCTTGAAGCAGTGTGAACACCTTACGTTGTCGATGACACCGCATGAAAACGGCGAAGTAACGGTGGTTTTGCAATCAACACTCAAGCGACTAGACGAAAATGTGCCCGACAATGCAAAGCAGCTATACGCCGCATTAGCGATGCCTCTGGTTGTCACCGCAAGCGTGACTGAGCTAGAAGCCTCATACGCCGATTTATTAGCGGAATATTGCCAACAGCACACACAGTCGCAAACAGCACTAGAGCAATCATTAGAGCGTGTTAAAGAAAGCAATAAAGCCGCCAGACAAACCGCTTCAGCATCCGCGAAAACAGCGAGTAAAACGGCATCAAAGGCTGAACCCAAAGAGAGTAAGGCTGAACCCGCTGCTCCGGCTAAAACAGAGTCGATTACAGCACAAACTAACCCTGTTTCATTATTTTAAGGAATCATCATGGCTACACTGACAAAAGCAACACGCGTTTTTAAGATGGGTTCGGTTGAACTCGCTGACCCTGACCCAAGCATGACCCCTGAAAAGGTCGTGAAGCTCTATAGCGCCAATTACCCGCAATTAAAAAATGCCTCTTTGAGTTCACCTTCATTGGAAAGCGGACGTTTGGTATTCACTATCGAATTGCCACCTGTAAAGACGAAAGGCTAATGAAATTAACCGTCATTCAACAACTCAACGGATGGGCGCACGGAACGTGCCCTGACGTTAAAAAGGACTCAACATGCAAAACGCAACAGCCTGTGAAAAATTCCCGCTCAGTCGCTCAGTCGCTAACCCAAAGAAGCGTCAGCCTACAGCGAAAACACGGCATCAACCTGCTGCCCCACTAGCGTTACTTTACCCGCCTGTTATCGGTGAGGGCGTTATTGAGGAAATAACCAATGCCTCTGTTGCGTCATTTAAGGCAGATGACTTTATTCGTCATAGCCAACATTACAGTGCGTTGATGGTGTTTGCGAAATATGCAGGGTTGGTGAATGACGTTTCATTGCTAGACCATACTACCGAACTCGATACTGAGAATGTTCCGTATGAACAGCTACATAATATTTATGGTCTTTGTATGCAACGGCTCAGTGATTGGATGAACGCGTCGATGCAAGACATTAGTGGAACAGTGCCTTCCCATCAAGGATTTATGTTTGATACGTCACGTAATGAGAAAGGTGATGTTGCTCTGGCGATGGAGGCTGACCCCTTCCCATGCCAAATACCGTTGTCGGGTGATGAAGAACTCGACCAGATGGTGAACAGTTTAATCAGTTTAATGTCTCGGTTCAGTTTCTCGATGACACCAAAGCACCTGCTTGAGTATAACGAATGGCACATAGAACAAGGCGAGTCGTTGGATGCACTCAAGAAGGCGACTAAATCGGATGATTTAAGGTATATCGCGCAAGAGGTGATAAAAAATCCAGCGGCTTTTCGTGAATGGACGTGCGAGTTTATGGATGAAATCGAAGACGAAGACTCACTGTTTGAGAACCTGCTATTTATTGATGGAAATTATGAGAAATTTCCGCAACACCTATTAAAAATAATGTCTGTCAGTGAGATGGTTAATCGGTTGTGTCAATGGACAGCGAACAAGGACGTTCGTTTAAGCGACCCACGAATCAGCGTGATTAAAAAAGGCTTAAAAGTTTATAAGAACATTATTAAACGATCTGGGCGTGATGTTGCTAGTTACTACGAGGCTTTTATGTCCCCAGAAGATTTTGCTGAAGACGGTGGAGACTTCCAACCTGTTGACATGTCGATGTTCATTTTCTACGGTCTGAAGTTTGAAGAACATTTAGTGGAAGACTTGCATCAACAACGGATGCAAATGGGTGAGGATATTGGTGCTTATCTAAACCTGTCGCCGCTTGCTAATCAATCGCTATACCGCACACTGTTAAATATAGCTCAAGCACACGGCGTTATTGCATTGCTTGAGAAATCTATAGAGGACGGTAACGAAGCCGTCCGTGTTAATAACAGGAGAAAAAATGTCTTACGTTGAACAAGCAAAGCAATACATCTTAGAGGGGAAATCATTCAGAATGTTTGAGACTGAATGTGACGTTCCTGCCGACCAATCCGGCGAAACATGGGCAAAAGCGGCTGCTGCGATTCACAAAGCCAAAGAAGAGGCGTGGGCAAAAGAGGATGCCGCGATAAACAACACCGAAGAAAAAGAATTCACGGTCACTTGGACGATTGAGATGACAGCCGAGGATGCGGAACAAGCGGCGATAGAGGCACTGCAAATGATGCGTGACCCAAACAGCGAAGCCACCTTTTTTGATGTGACTCAAAACGGTGAGCCTAAACAAAAAACTGAAACAGTTTGGGTGGAACAATGAGCGCGGAGAATGTCATAACAGGGATGTTTTCAAGCTATGTTAATGAATCGCCAAAACTGACCCCTCGCACGGCGTTATTGTTCTTTACGAACAAGACAGGTCATCATGGTAATGAAACATTAATTGCAACCAGTCACCCACTGACACAGCACAACTCCTCCCCTGCCCCAGTTATTGGCGCGGGTCATCTGTTGTCAGAAGCAGATACTAAAGAGGTCTTAGAGTCGTTGTTAGAGCGCATACCCACCCACACGGGGTTTATTCCTAGCGAGGTGTTATCTATGTCATCCAAACATATTGCGTGGACGGTTAAAGGCGCGGTTAGACCGATGTATTTTAGACCGCGAGGCACGAATAAAAAAATCATCAAGCTCAATGTACCCATGCCTAATTTATTGTTTGTTGCCACCGCAAACGGCTTTTCAATCGCCGCTTATAAAGGCTCACGTAGACCGACTGAAAAAACCAAGCTCTACCATGCCCCACTGATGAATATTTATCGTGATGCAGGTGTTTGTTTAGGCTCTGCGAATATGCCACAACAACTAACACTGGATAGTCGAAAAGCCATTGAAGACATTATCTTTAAGACCAATTTTTCACACATCAACCACGAACAAACACTGAGTCTAAGCAAGACGATTTCAGATAAGGCGCACTTAGCCTTTTGGCGAACGCTCAACAAAGAAAAAGCGACTGTTTTCCCGAACAAGGCGTTAGCACCATTAAAGGTATCGGTAGAACAACTCATTAACCGCGTGGTGAAGAAATGACACATCAAATGCTCGCCCCCGTTTATACCGATACACGGGACAGGATTTTACTTGGAGACACACCCACGTTGATGCAGCCGAGGTTTGGTGAGCTGCCGCCCCCTGAACTTAATAAGCATCGTTACATCGTTGGTCATGATGGTCTTTATATTGAAGTCCGAACAGAAGTCCTAGAGTGTCGGCTTCAAGTCAGTCAATCTGACATCCCCCTACCTTACGGCCTTGTTGAAAGTGGGTTTAGGTTGGTTCACGGTGCAATTCCTACGTCTTTGTACGACAGGGTAAAGCAGCGTGTCGAAGAAGCACGTCCTAATGAGTGGGCGGGGCTAATAGTCTGGAGTCGGTCACGTCAGAAATACGAATTGTTTGAACCAACGGTTCTTGATAGCTCGCCCTCTCACATCAGTTATGAGCGCCACTTGGACGATGATTTAATGTTAGTTGTCGATATTCACTCGCACCCACAAGAGGCGTATTTTTCAGCAACAGATGACATCTCAGAGGCAGGTATCTATATAGCTGAAGTGTATGGGAGACAACGAGGGGAACCCATGATGGTGTCGAGGTTTGTAATTAACGGTGTCCTTATCGACAACATCTAAATTAATTAAAGAGGAAACAGTATGCAAAAAGAAATAATCATTAGCTGGTTTGCAGCGGATGCAAACAACCAAGTCCAAGAAGAACACAGAGAAAAGCTGACTCAAAAAGCCGAAGAGAGCATTAAAAGGAAAGTGTTTGTGGGCGAGGTAGCAGGGAAAATCCATGAAGAAGTACAACTCGGTGACAACTGTGCCACGTATGAAGGCCACTGGTCAGTCAGCACACAGACCCTTCAATAATTCAGGAGCAGAAATGGACAAAAAATTAAATAAAATGGATTCTGGCGTTATTGAAATTGACACAAATGAGGTTCAATTGAACTGGGATGAGTTTGAGGAAAAATACCAGCCTCTTACCAACCACTTAGATAAGAACGCCTCGCTAAGTGGCTACATGTTTGAAACGTATGATGATGAATACGACTTCGTTTGTGAGGTCCATAAAGAAACCCCTGAGCGTGTTTGGACATACATTGAATCAGGCGATGCACCGAATGAATCTGTTGTGGTCAATGGTCTGCATATTGTTCGTCGTCTAGGTTACATCGTCACTCAGGAAGGCGCAGATACAGGACAGTATATTTCTGTTCAATAGCGGGAAAAAGGAGCAAGGAATGGCTAAAAAAATAAGAGCATGGGAAATCACAGGTGTATTAGGTGAAGACCTCTTCATTGAAACAGACACCCACAGCGGCGAAAAGCGAAAAGTCAGATCAAGTGAATGTGATTGTGGCCAGCCGGTCATGATCGAATACAACACGTCGCACCGACAGGATGGGAAGCGAACTTTTTACCCTGAAGACGATAAAGAAAACACGCTCGTTTTTAGATGTAAGCAATGTCTATCCCCTGTTCACGAATCTGTGCCCTATGCTGGGTTTGAGGTGACTCAAACTATTGATATATGCTAGGCTTATAGCACTATCGTGTAACACGGACGTTATGACTTAACAGCACACTATAAAAGGAATTATAAACATGGACGCTTTAGCAAACCTTACTGGATCGCAGCTCATACTCTTGGGCGGTTTTATAATAATTTATAGTAGCGCTCTGTATTTCCTGAGCCATTACTTCTATCGAAAAAAATTGTTAGAAACATACAAAATTGACGAGGAAAAACACGATAACGAATTTTTGGATGTTTTAGAGAACAAACGATCCATGCTGGACGAGCTTAAAAAACAGGATTTAAAGGAAATCATCTTGTTTTTGGTTAGCGAGTTACTCATCAACCAACACAATACCGATGCAACAAGGGTTTTGACGAATGACGAATTACTTTTCGTGGCCATTCAAGCGCGCACGGCTACCAGATATTGCGGTACGGACGAGGATGTTGAGCGGATGCTTAAAACCATCGACTATTTAGCAAATGATGCTTGGGTAAAAGTGTACGGTCGACCTTGTATTCAGTGTGATTTAGCGATTTCAAGAAGGCTAATAGAAATAGAAAATTACAAATCAAGTAAATAAACTCGGTGGAACAAGGCTATGGCCTATCACTATTTAGGCTGATTTTCGGTATCCGTGTTCCGTTTAGTGACTGTTTCTAGACGTTCTTTATCTGATTTCTTGGTAACAACATAGAGCCAGATTGAAAAACCTAGCGCAACAACTATTATAATTAATGAAGTCAATTTCCATGTATCCATAAGCTCTAATCCCTTAGACGTCGAAGCACCTGTACTGATATTCGTCTAAATTATACCAAATTCTTGGCTGTTTTGGTCATTTTGACCAGCATTTGCTTTATGACCGCCGTCCCTCAAACTATAAATAGACAATATTTATTAGGGAAGTGAAATGAAATTTAAGACACCGTTTGAGTGGTTTGAAAGCAGCGTTAATATCGCTTTAATTGGCGCGGGTGGTTCTGGCTCACAGGCACTAAGTGCCTTATCAAAAATTGATTACAGCATTAAACAACTAGAGCATGAGGGTCTGAACGTCACCGTATTTGACCCCGATACAGTTAGCGCAGCCAATGTTGGTAGACAAAACTTCTATCCGGCTGATATTGGTCAAAATAAGGCGGTTTTACTGACCCACCGAGCAAACATTTTTTACGGTACTAATTGGAAGGCACACCCTGTCGCCTTTAACCCGTCTGAATATGATTTCAGAGGCTTTGATATAATTATTTGCAGCGTAGATAAAGCCCAATTCAGGGCAGACTTAGCAAAAGCTGGACGCGATTATTATAATGCGGGGTTTTTACTCGATATGGGTAATGGTTCGTCTACAGGCCAAGTTATTTTTGGACACTTGGGTAAAGTTTGCGAGGGTGAAATACGTTTGCCCAATGTGTTTGACTACTACCCTAATCTGGATGGCATGAAAGATGACGATACACCGAGCTGTTCAATGCAAGAAGCCCTGTCCAAACAAGACTTATTTGTAAATACAGGGGTGGTACAACCCGCTATGAATTTACTGTGGTCTTTATTACGGCACGGCGGCTTAGACCATCAAGGCGTATACATTGATGTTAGAACCGGCGAGAGTAGCCCTATCAACATTATGGCGGCATAATAGGCGTATAAAGAAGTAACACAAAGAACAAGGACATCAAAATGGACTTTAAAAACACTAAATCATCTAACAAAAACAGGTAACGCTAAACTACTTTTTAGCATCATTAAATCATGAAGCGTGTTCCCCCTCTCCTTCAGAAAAAAGAACACCAATACCAAACAGACTTTTTAAATAGATTAAAGCACATGGGCATCTGATACCCCACAAGCTTGCTCTGATACACACAGGCACGCTTTTCCTCTGACGTTGTAACCAAAGGTGCGGTTTCCCCTCCATGCACTGACCTCTCTCTTACAAAGATCGTGATGGCACGGTCTCCAAGTAAAGGAGAGTAAAATGAAACTACTAACAAGATTTGAATTAGCAGCAAAAAACAAAAATGAGCTACATGGTTTATTAAGAAACAGCTTCAATGAATTGGCTAAAAGCAATCCCAACACCCATCAGCGCAGAAACGCACTAGCATCTATCGAAAACATTCAACGAGAAATTGGCTCAGAGGCACTCCGCCCTTGATGCTTAACCTAGTACAACAACAACTATTTGTAGTAGACCAGAGCTTATATTCTTTAAATATGAAGTTTATCCTTCGGCTTGTATATCAAATGCTTGCTGTATTAAATCCATAATATCATCTAGCTCATTAATATTAGATAACCCTATTTCTACATCACCATTACCCCATCTACCGAGTTCTGATATATCTTTGCATAATCCCTTAGGGTCTTGAACTTCAGCAAACTTCATATTTAGAGACAATCTTAAACGTGATTTTTGAGGTACAATATCAACGAAATTCGTAGTTGATTTAAACGCAATATAAAGTTTTTTATATTCTTCGATAACTGAGGAATCAATATTTATGATACGTTTTCGTAAGGCATGATAAAGTTTGATCATATCACCTTGTAAATAATCGTAACTATCCAAAGTATACTCCGCCTCTTTTTGTACTTTAGGCTTATATTTCCCCAATATTTCTTCCGTAATTTGCGGTGAAAACCATATTTCTTTAGCCTTACCAGCTAATATTTTAGCTCGCTGCTGGATTTGATCAGCATTCCATACATCTGTTTTTCTTAGAAAATCATTCAACCGAATAGGAGACCCATTAAACCCTCCATCAATTGTTTTCTTTTGATTAAAAGGCCTATCACTTAGCTCAGAGTTGTACCCAGTCAAAGTTAAGTTTCCTAAAGTATGAAGAAATTCGTCTTGTACATCCTTCCAATTATCTCCTAACATTTCCTGCCATTCAGGAGATAAATCTGGATTTTGCGGAAGTATATGCTCAATTGTATATTCATCTACAATTACAGCTTCCTTCCTATTTGCATTCTCAAGCCGATCCAACAGATAATTTCGTGTTCTAAAATTATAAACATCCTTCGTAACAATCTCTTTCTCAAACTCGGTATCAGTAGGAAAACGCTTGTAGCTGTCCAGCAATTTAAAAGTAGCCTGAACGCTTTCAAGATAACTATCTGCCTTGACAGACTTATGCAGACTAGAAAATGTTTTGTTCAAACTATTTGTTGGTATGCCGCAAATAGCTCTACGAAAAACATAATTTTCAACCAAGCAAAGTATTTCTGAAAACTCATCGGTAGCAAGTAAATCATTTTTATAATCGCTGTAGACAGCTAATAAAAAAGGGTAACTCACATCAACTTTTAACTTTGATATTCGCTTAAATGCAGACATCAGAACTCTATCAGGTTCTTGATGTAGGACCATATTCACATAAAAGTGAGAGAACTTAAAAACATCCTCTATTACCTCTGCGATGCTTGATGGAGAGCTTGCTCCTTGAACAAAGCTTTTAAATGCATCATAAACTTGATTTATTTTAGGAATAACCCCTGTTTTCACACAAAGATAATCACGAATAAACGAGTCAAATCGACTAGAGTATTCGTTTCCAAACTTCTCTTCCATTGGGAACCAATATTTTTCATATAACTCTATTTGTAAATCAACTTCCTGTCCCATTAGCACATAGTTACGTATTAAGTCTGCTTGCGACAGATCCAACCCAGTACTATTTAGGCTTTCAAATATAAGTTGAGGATTGTCTATGTCTTTTTCTAAAGCAACATCAACAATAAACAGTCGCATTAAACCATTATATATATCAATCGCATTGCCTGAATTTATTCTGCTTTTAAAATACTGAAAGTTCTCGGTTACTCGTAAAGATTTCTCTTTAATGGAATCTATTCCATCTGTCTCTTATACACATCTGACGCTGCCGACGAGCGATCTAGTGTA
>OJHJ01000291.1_pt1 | contig 25183 bp, 26 predicted proteins | sample 1595201 | NCBI WGS metagenome assembly OJHJ01 (sample SAMN05416832, study PRJEB24817) | seawater metagenome | isolation source: Sea water | place: Canada:Atlantic | collected 2013-07 | reverse complement strand
CTCGTGGGCTCGGAGATGTGTATAAGAGACAGCCCCCCTGGGTCGCAGCTTGGTCATCGAAGAGCTCAACGAGCACGAAGAGCGCCTGGAAGTCCGAGACGCCAAGGGTGTCTTGGAGATGGAAGTCCGTCTCACCCGAGAGGGCCCCGTGCTGCGCTTGAGCAGTCAGCGCATCGAGCTCAACGCCACCGACACCGTCGCGGTCAACTGCGAGCGCTTCGTCGTCAACGCCAAGCGCTCCGCGGAGATCCTCTCCGAGGGCGACGCCAAGGTGCAGGCCAAAGGGGCCCTGGATCTCCAGGCCACCGGTGAGCTGCGCCTGCGCAGCGAAGACGAGCTCAAGGCCGTCGCAAACATGATCTGGCTGAACTAGGAGCACTGCGATGGGACTTCCTGCGTCGATCAAAGGGGACATGGTCCTCCAGACCCCCCCGGTGCATTGCCACCAGCCACACCCTGTGGGCCCTGCCCAGGTTCCGATTCCTCTTCCAGTGGCACCGCCCCTGAAGATGGAGGCGACCCACGCCAAGAAAGTGAAGATCGGCGGAAAGGAAGCCATTCGCGTTGGTGACAAGACCAAAGACGACAACATTCCCGGTTGTCCCAAGGCCAAAGGCGGTCCCGGCGAGGTCGCGATGGGCAGCACCACCGTGAAGATCGAAGGCAAGTTCGCGGCACGCATCTTGGACATGACCAAGCATGCGGCCTGCGCCGCTCCGATTCCCGCCCCGGTCGGCAAGATCATGGGTCCTGGCTGCGCCACGGTGATGATCGGCTAGTGCAGCTCGCCCATCTCCAGGCAATCAAGCCCCTCTGTGCCGTCTGCCTGGGGCAAGGCTCCCAAAATCCCATCGCCCTGAGCCGTAGGGACCTCGGTGACGAGAGTCAGGTTCAGCAAGGCCTGCTGCAGTGCGGCGTGTGTGGCATGGAATACCCCATCATCGATGGGATCCCCATCCTGCTCCCCAAGCTGCGTGAGTGGGTACAAGGCTCGCTGTTCCACTTGGTGAAACGCCAGGATCTAAGCCACAGCCTGGACTCTCTGCTGGGCGACTGCTGCGGTCCGGATGCCGCCTGGGAGAACACGCGGGCCACTCTGTCCACCTACGGATGGGACCACTGGGGCGAATACCTGGACGTCCAGGACCTCGCCTGTCCGCCCGGCGCTGTGCGGACCCTAAGCCAGCGCCTGACCGAGCTGCTGCCAGCCAAACCCGGACCACTCTTGGATGTGGGCTGCGGCCCGGGTGGCAGCACCCACAGCCTGGCGCTGGCCCACCCTGAGCGCTTGGTCGTCGGGGTGGACATGAACTTCTCCCTGCTTCAGGCCGGGCTGCGCATCTTGGAGGGCACAGGTGAGCTGCCCCTACGGCAAGAAGGCGTGGTGCACCACTGGCACCCGGCTCGCCAACCCGAGAAGGCTCCAAACCTCGCCCTCTGGTGTGCCGATGCCCGTCTGCTCCCCTTCGCAGCGGGAAGCTTTGGAGGGGCCAGCAGCCTGAATCTGGTGGACTCCGTGGACCAGCCTCTGCAGCACCTCCTGGAGCTGGCGCGGGTCTTGGAAGAGGGCGGGAGCGCCTGGCTGAGCACCCCTTTTGACTGGTCCACGCGGGCCACACCCATGGCCCAATGGCTCGGTGCACACAGCCAGAGAGGGGATCACGGCGGGGACAGCCGAAAGGTGTTCTTGGGCATGATTCAGCGGGGAATTCTGCCCCTCCACTTGCGGGCCGAGGCGGCCGGAGAATGGCGTTTGCGCACGGGATCCCGCAGCCACACCCGCTATCAGGTGTGGTTGGCAGCGCTGGAGAAGGGCGAACAGTTCGCGGCAGCAGAAACGGGACTGTGACAGGCGAACCAAAGGGGAAGGGGCCGGTTAGTAGATCGTGTTCGCCGGGCACTTGGCCTGGCCCACCCCTGAAGGAGAGACCATGTCCCGCTTCACCCTGAGCCTACTCGGTGCTTTGAGCCTGAGCGCCCTGATCGCCTGCGACAAGGACGAGCCCATCGTCGACGACACCGGCACCGAAGCTGATGCCGACACCGACGCGGACGCCGACTCCGACTCCGACTCCGATGCCGACTCGGACTCCGACGCCGACGCCGACGCCGACGCCGACTCCGATGCAGACACCGACCCGGAGACCGAGCTCTACAAGGTACGCACCGGCGTGTTCACCGCGGGTGACGGCGTGGCCGAGAGCGGCAACGTGGGCGAGACGGTCACCGTGACCGGCGCCCTGATGAACGACAAGGGCCGCTACGGCTTCTTCCTCTCCGACGGCCAGGCCGCCGAGTACCACGCCATCCAGGTCTACATCCCTGGAGAGGACACCGTCACCACCGAGTGGAAGGCTGGAGACGTGGTTCAGGTCACCGGTGAGTACGTCGAGTACAGCTCCGGCAGCCCTGCTGACTCCCAGGCTGAGATCGTGATCTTGGCTGAAGAGGACATCTCCACCAGCACCGAGACCCACGCGGTCCCCATGCCAACCGTCACCAGCATCGCTGACCTGATCACCACCAGCGAGGGCTGGGAGTCTGGTCTGGTCACCCTGGAGAACGTCACCATCTCCGACAGCGACCTGGGCTACGGCGAGTGGGAGGTCACAGACGGCACAGACGTGTACAACGTCGACGATCTGCTCTTCGACTTCACCGACTCCGGCAACGTGCTGAGCAACGGCGACACCTTCGGCAGCCTGACCGGCGTAGTGTACTGGAGCTTCGGCGCCTACAAGCTCGAGCCTCGCGGCGACGCTGACTTCACCGACTACGTGGCCTACGAGGCACCCTGCTACGCCGACAAGTGCGTACAGGACCTGGTCGCTGGCGACCTGATCGTGACCGAGATGATGTACGACTCCAAGTACGTTGACGACAACGACAACGAGTACTTCGAGGTCTACAACAACAGCGGCGGCACCGTCTCCCTCGAAGGCCTGACTTTCGAGGACGAGGGCACCAACACCGCTACGATCAAGCAGGTCGACCCCATCGCCACCTTCGCTGATGGCGCCTACATGGTCTTCGCCAAGGGCGACGGCTCCAAGTGGTCTTGGACCACCTTCTCCGCTGACGGCTACTACGGCAACGTGGCGCTGAACAACGGCTCGGACTTCGTCAAGCTCAAGAACAGCACCGAGACCATCAACCAGTCTCCGACCTACGGCGGTGACGAGGTGGGCGCGTCCATCTCCCTGAATCTCTCCAGCCTCAACGTCACCGACGCAGCTGACCTGGCCAACTGGTGTCCAGCGACCACCGAGATCGAGGGCGGCGACCTGGGAACCCCAGGAATGGCCAACGATGTTTGCGCGGCCAAGTAGAGCGCGTCCCCTGACAGGTGGGGCTCTCCTCACCTGTTGACAGGGGGTGTCGAAGGGTTGACAGCTCAAGCTGACAGTTGACACCCTTTTCGACACCCCTGTCTTCGAAAACCAAGCTTTGTCCTTGTTCCACAAACAAGGCCAGGCTTGGCACGCGATGTGCTTTTGAACCCTACAAGGTCCCAGTAGAGGACCCACGGGTTCTCAACGCTGAGAGCCTGACAGGAGGTTCTCATGTTCAGCATCATCGCACTCTCCCGCCTCGACAACGGCCTGCTCTTTTGGACGGAGGCTGAGCGACGGGGCTTTCTGGAGCGCAGCCTGCGCCTGGGCACACGTTGGGGCGTTCAAGTCTGCGCCTACCACCTCTGCAGCGCCGAGGTGGAGTTCCTGGTTCAAGGCACCCCAAAGGCCATCGAGAGCTGGTTGCGCCTGGTGCACTCCAGCCACAGCACCACCCTGCTCCAGTGCAGGGGCCGCCGCATCCGCTGGGCCCGCCCGGAGATCCACCCCGTCAGCGACCCAGCCCGGGTCGCCCGCAACCTGCATGGCCTGGACCCCTGGAACCCCTGGACCAGCTTGTGGGATGCAGCCGGACTTCGGCAGCTTGGCTGCTTCAAGGCCTCTTGGCTCAAGGAGCAGGCCAGCGGCCAGACCCACTTCCGAAACGCCGGTGGGCCCACCCTGCCATTCGGCCATGGGCCTCTGGCTCCCGCCTCATGGGAGCAAATCCTCCGCGCGGTAGACCTGGTGACTTGGCAGGCCAGCAGCCGCCACAGCCGGGTGCTCATCACGCAGCTGGCCCACCGCGCCGGGTGGAAGACAGCCACCCTCGCCGCCATGCTTGGCGTGGGGCCTGCTGCGGTACGCAAGTCTCTGAGCGCGCCCGAGCGCCCTGAGCTCAAGGCGGCCCAAGCACACTTGCGTCATCCAGCCCTGCGGGCCGCACTGCGAGACGACGAGCCCACCGTGCTCAACCACACTCTGCCCGAGCTGCAAGAGGCGCTCTAAGGGGGGGTGATGCGACCCAGGACGCGGTCCCGGCGCTGCGTGCGCTGGGCCTCGCTCATGTCGAGCTCGTTGAGGTCGGCCAGCACGGCATCAAAGTCACCCAAGTCTTCCTGGGCGATGCTCAGACCCAAGCGGGCGATCTCCAGAATCTCTGGAGATCGGCTGCTGACAAGGAGGTCCTCGTAGATCTCCTGAGCGGCTGCGGCGTCTCCAACCTGGAGCCGCATGCGGGCCATCGCCAAGCGGGCTGTTCCGCCTTGCTCTGGCCAAGTGCGGTCTACCCGCTGGTAGAGAGACCACGCCGCTGTGGTCTCAGCGGCTTGCTCCAGCAGCCCTGCAGCCTGCAACACATGTTCGTGGGCAGTGGGAGCTTCTGGGTCCGCATCGGCAGCGGCCACCAGCGCCTGGGCGGCAGCCTTGGGGTCCTGCTCGGCCAGCAAGCTTGCCAGCTGGAGGCTGACCTGGGTTGCCCTGGAGTCGTTCGGCCACCGCTGCAGGAAGGTGCGCAGGTGCACGATGGCGACCTGGTCCAGTCCTCCGAGAGCAGCCGCGCTGCCAGCGTGGAGTGCGGCTGTCGCAGCCCGCTCCTCGCTCCAAGACTTGTCCTCGATCGCGGTGTAGCGGACAAGGGCTTCGTCCAGATCACCAGCCAGGACCAGGGAATCCGCGTGCGCAAGAGCCCCCGGTGCTTGGGGACCCAAGACCACCGAGCCCAAGAGCAGCGGCGTCGCAAGAGCCAGCGAAGCGCCAAGCAGCGCGCGCCAGCCCAGAGTCTGGGAGAAGAGTTTCGTCATGTGCCGCCGACGGTTCTAACAGAACTGGGCGCCCTTGTGTAAAAACAAGCCCTTGCGCAAGTCTTTCCAGAATGCGCAGGGTCAGACGAACTCACTCCTCAGAGTTGCCTTCCTCGGAGTCATCGTCCTCGACCACCCGAGCGATAGAGACGATTCGCTCGTTGTCTTCGACGCGCATCAAGGTCACACCCATGGTGTTTCTGCCCGTGACGCGGATGTTGGTGACCGGAATCTTGATCACGCGACCGGTGTCGGTGATCAACATGATGCGGTCCTCGTCCTGCACCTGCATCGAGCCGACAACGGCGCCATTGCGCTCGCCGGTCTTGATGTTGATGATGCCTTGGCCACCACGACCCTGCAGACGGTACTCGCTGAGCACCGTGCGCTTGCCAAAGCCGTTCTCGGTCAAGGTCAGCAGCAGCAGGCTGTCGTCTGCCTCCAGAACTTCCAAGCCGCGAATCTCGTCGCCTTCGACCAGCTTCATGCCGCGAACACCACGGGCAACTCGGCCCATACGCCGCACATCGCTGCCTGGGAAGCGAATGGACTTGCCCCATGCAGTTGCGATGAGCAGCTCTTGGTCCGGCTTGGCCAAGACCACGGTGAACAGGCTGTCGCCGTCTCCACAGTCGTAGGCACGCAGTCCGCTGGTGCGGATGTTCTTGTACAGGGAGAGCTGGGTACGCTTGATCAGGCCCTTGCGCGAGCAGAAGACCAGGTCCATGTCCTCTTCGAACTCACGGATGGTCAGGACGGCGGCGATCTCGTCACCCTTGTCCAGCTCCACCAAGTGAGCGATGGGCTTTCCACGGGCGTGGCGTCCCGCCTCTGGGATGGCGTGCACGGGAACGCGGAAGACTTGGCCTCTGACCGTGAAGACCAGCAAGGAGGCGTGGGTGTTCGCGATGGTGATCTCGCGAACGATGTCCTCGCTCCGGGTGTTCATGCCCTTCTTGCCAAAGCCGCCGCGGCGCTGATCCTGGTAGTTGTCCAGAGAGACGCGCTTGATGTAGCCAGCCATGGACAGGGTGATGGCCTGCTCCTCTTCGGCGATCAAGTCCAAGATGTTCAGGTCACTGCGGCTGTCCACGATGATGGTGCGGCGCATGTCGCCGAAGGCGTCGCGAACCTCGATGAGCTCCTCGCGAACCACGGCCATCAGCTTGACGTCGTCGGAGAGGATCTCCATGTAGTAGGCGATGCGCTCCATCAGCTCAGCCAGCTCGTCTTCGAGCTTCTGGCGCTCCATTCCGACCAAGCGGCGCAGCTGCATGTCCAAGATGTTCTTGGACTGAATGTCCGAGAAGTTGAAGCGCTCGGTCAGTGCGTTGCGTGCGATCTCGGTGGTCTGGCTGCCACGGATGATGGCGATGATCTCATCGATGTGGTCCAGCGCCTTGAGGTAGCCCTCGAGGATGTGGGCACGCTCGCGGGCCTTTCGCAGCAGGTAGCGGGTGCGGCGGGTGACCACATCGCGACGGTGGCTGATGTAGTGCTTGAGCATCTGGCGCAGGGTGAGCACCTGAGGCTGACCGGCGCAGATGGCCAGCAAGATCACGCCGAAGGTGGTCTGCAGATCCGTGTGCTTGAAGAGCTTGTTGAGGACCACCTCGGGGTAGGCGTCCATCTTGCACTCGATGACCACGCGGCGACCGTGACGGTCGGACTCATCGCGGATGGCGGAGATGCCGTCGATGCGCTTGTCACGCACCAGGTTGGCGATCTGCTCCAGAACACGGTTGGCGCCCACCTGGAAGGGCAGCTCGTCGACCACGATGCGCGTGCGCTCGCGGCCCGGAGTGCCCATCTCTTCCATGTGAGTGGTGGCGCGAACAACGACACGGCCACGGCCCGTGGTGTAGGCGTCCAGGATTCCCTGGCGGCCGTAAATCTGAGCGCCAGTGGGGAAGTCGGGACCCGGGATGTGCTCCATCAGGTCTTCGACCGTGGCATCCGGGTTCTCAATCAACGAGACGGTGGCGTTGATCACCTCCGTCATGTTGTGTGGCGGAATCTTGGTGGCCATGCCAACCGCGATGCCTTCGGAGCCATTGACCAGCAAGTTCGGGAAGCGGGCCGGAAGAACATCCGGCTCCACATCGGTGCCGTCAAAGTTGGGGGAGAAGGTGACTGTCTCCTTGTCCAAATCGCGCAGCAGCTCTTCCGCTGTGCGCTGCATCTTGCACTCGGTGTACCGGTAGGCAGCAGCCGAGTCGCCATCAGGCGAGCCAAAGTTTCCCTGCCCGTTGATCAGCGGGTACCGCAGGTTCCAAGGCTGAGCCATACGCACCAAGGCGTCGTAGACAGCCGAGTCGCCGTGAGGATGCAGCTTCTTGAGCACCTCGCCAACCACGCCAGCACACTTGCTGAACTTGCGGTTGCTGGCCAAGCCCTCGTTGTTCATCGCGGTCAAGATCCGGCGGTGAACCGGCTTGAGTCCATCACGCACATCGGGCAAGGCGCGCCCAATGATGACGGACATGGAATAATCCAGGTACGACGTGCGCATCTCCTCTTCGATGGAGATGGGCAGAAGGTTCCGGGCGAAGTCTTCAGTGCTCATAGATGGCGTCGGTTCTCTTGGGAGAGTGAAAACGGGGGAAGATCCGCGCGTACGTAACCCGTTTGGGCCGCTCTCGCAGGCACTTCCGCGCCGTCACTCCACGGGCGTTTCAGCGCTGCCGAGGCCACCTTCGCCCTGGCCCGAGAGGCACTTTAAGCAGCGCACACTGAACCACCCCGTAGGCTACTGAACTGCTCCTCCCGCTCAAGGTCACCATGCGCATCGTCTCCCTACTTCCCTCCGGCACCGAGTTGGCCTGCGCACTGGGCCTGCGCGCCCACCTGGTGGGGGTCTCTCACGAGTGCGACTACCCCGCCGATGTGCAGGGCCTGCCCAAGCTCACCTCCAGCATCTTGGACCACAGCCTCACCCCAACGCAGATCGACGCTGCGGTGGCCGAGGCAAGCCTGGAGCGCCGCCCTATCTACGCCGTAGACGGCGCCCTCCTCGACAGCCTAAAGCCCGACCTGATTCTCACACAGGGCGTCTGTGCCGTCTGCGCGGTGACCCCGGAGACCATCGCCGAAGGACTCAAGTTGGTGCGACTGGAGGAGAGCTGCAAGGCGCCCGTCCTGTCCCTGTCGGCGGTGAGCACCGGCGGGGTGTTCCGGGACCTGATGGCAATCGCCCAAGCCACCGGGACCGAGGAACAGGCAGAGAGCCTCATCCAATCTCTGGAGAGACGTCTGGCGAGCCTGGACGCCCGCCCAAAATCGGGCGCCAAGGTTCTAATGCTGGAGTGGCCAGACCCACCCTGGTCGGGGGGACACTGGGTCCCTGAACAAGTCGCAGCAGCAGGTGGCACCGCGCTCTTTGGTGGACCGGGCGACAACAGCAGGCGCCTGAGCTGGGATGAGATCCAAAAGGCCGAGCCCGACGTGATCATCGCCTCGGCCTGTGGCTTCAACCTGGAGCAGAACCTCGTACACGCTCGAAAGCTGCTGGACCATCCGGTCTTGGGTCAGCTGAATGCGGTCAAGGCGGGCCAGTACTGGGCCGCCGATTCCAACAGCTACTTCTCCAGGCCAGCGCCGCGCATCGTGGACGGCGCCGAGCTGATTCACGCGATCCTGAGCGGCGATGCGGTGGACCCAACCCAAGCCCAACGGGTCACACGCTGAGCCTCAAGCCGCCTTACGCGTCTTGAACCAGGCCCCAAAACTGAGCACCACAGCGGCACCGGAGACCACGGTCATCAGCCCGCCGGGCAGAAAGTGCACGTGGCCCCCCAGATCCATGAAGAGGAAGTAGCCCACGTCGGCCAAGCCACCGACCAAGGCCGCCAGGAACACCGCCTCTGCCCGGCCTTTCCAGATGTAGGGCACGCAGACCAAGGTGGTCAGACCGATCCAACCCAGGTTGAAGCCGTGCTGCTTGAGCACCGCGCCAACAGCCGGATGGTATTCCAGGGCCAACAGTGCAGGGTCCACAGCATCCGCGATGCCCGCGAAGGCCTCGGAGGGGGGCAGAGAGAGGGTCATGACGCCAGCCAGTACATGGACCAGCCCCCAAATCACCCACAGAACAGCGGAAACTCGAAACGCGATGGTGCTCACAGCAACCTCCAGGGCTCCAAGCTATTCGCTGCACAGAACCTGCATATGAGCTAAAAATACGCGCCAAGTGAGCGAATTTCGCACAGAGGAGAAGAAGTGGAGAACTGGGACGCGTTGCGCACCGCCAGGTGGCTGGCAAAGTTGGGCACCATCAGCGCCACAGCCGCCCACCTGGGGGTGCACCGGGCCACCGTCGTGCGCCACGTGGATGGCCTAGAGGAGGCCCTGGGCGGCAAGCTCTTTCAACGCCACGCCAAAGGCTATCGGCCCACCGAGGCCGGCCAAGACATGCTCGCCGTGGCCAGCGCCGCCGCCGAGCAGTTCCAAGCCTTGGCAGGCAGGACCCGGGGTCGCTCCGCCGGCGTACGAGGGGAGCTGGTGTTGACCTCGATCGCCCTGCTGGCACCGATCCTGGCACCCGCTCTGGCCCAGTTCCACACCCTTCATCCTGACTGCATCGTGCACTACGAGGCCAGCGAGAGGGACTACAAGTTGGCCTACGGCGAGGCCCACGTCGCCGTGCGAGCCGGCGCCAAACCCAAGCACCCCGACAACGTCGTGCAACCCTACCTGACCCTACGCTCCGCCCTGTACGCACACCGCAGCTACATCGAGCAGCACGGCCTGCCCAGCCTAGACCAAGACTGCAGAGGCCACGTCTTCGTGGGCGACGCGAACCCCACCTCTCGCGCCAGCTTCGCCAAGTGGATGCGGGCACGCTTTCCCCAAGCCCCGGTGGTCTTCTCCAGCGCAAACGGCGCGGTCAACGACGCCGCCGTTCGGGCCGGTCTGGGCATCGGTTTTCTACCCACGCGCTTGGCCCAGAGCCCCGATCTCGTGCAGGTTCATCCACCCGAGCCCGAGTGGGACGTGCCCTTCTGGCTGCTCACCCATGTGGACCTGCACCGCACCCCAAAAGTCCAGTCCATCTGCAGGCTGCTCAAGGAGTGCATCTGAGCCCCGGGCACTCTGGCCCCAAGCACGGGCCGCCTCCCATCCTGCACAACCTGTAGACTGGCCCCCCGCCCGAGGCCCACTTGAACCGATCCCGCGCACTGCTCGTGCTGCTCTACGGCCTGAGCGGCGCTGTGGGATTGGCTTGGCAGGTGCTGGCGGTGCGCGCCTTTGTGCCCATCTTTGGCGCTGGCGCCTACGCCATCGCTGCGGTGACGGCCAGCTTCCTGGGCGGACTGGGCTTGGGCGGCGCCTTGGCCCCGCGACTGATGAAACGCCTGGCACCCCTGCGTCTCTACGCGGCGATGGAGCTGGGTGTGGGCCTGTGGGGTGCGGCGCTTCCCTGGCTGCTAGGCGCCAGCGCACCTCTGCTCCTGGGGGTGCTCAGCGCCGCAGGAGACGGTGCCCTGGCCACCCTGACCCGGGTGCTGCTGGCGGCGGTCCTGGTGGGCCCAATGGCCACGATGCTGGGGGTGACCTTTCCAGCGGTGGCGGCCGCGGTGAACGGCGACGATGCGCCTGAGCGCGTCGGCCTGCTCTACGGAGTCAACGCCATCGGGGCCTCGGGCGGGGCGCTGATTGCCGGGCTGTGGCTGCCGTGGAGCCTGGGCCTGAGCTTGGGGAGCGCTGCGCTTGGGGCAGGAAATCTACTCGTAGCCGCATTCGCTTACCTGCTCCCCCCTGGAAGCGCTCCCCAAGCCGCAGAAGAAGCGGCGCCACCGAGCGAGGGCCCCCCAACAAGCCTTTGGATCACAGCCGCAGTCACCGGCGCGGTGGGCATGGGCCTGGAGCTCTGCTGGAGCCGTTTGAGCGGTCCCTTGTTGGCCGCGCGCTCAGGCTCGGACGCGGTGGCTTTTGCCATCGTGCTGGCCGCTGTGGTGCTGGGCATCGGCATTGGAGGCGTGATCGCCCGGCGCATACCGGAAGGCTTGGGAAAGCCCTTGGGTTGGAGCCAAGCGATCCTGGCCGTGCTGACTTGGCTCACCCTGGAGCCGGCACGAGAGCTGCTGCTGGGTGCGGCCCGCTATCCCATCGCCGAGGCCCTGCTGCCCTTGCTGCCTGCCATGTGGTTGGGGGCGAGTTTTCCGCTGCTCTCCAATGCGATGGCGGCCTCGGGTCAGAGAATCTCCACCTCTCTGGGGCGCCTCTACGCGGTGAACACCGCCGGTGCAGTCGTGGGCTCTCTGGCCACCGGTTTTGTGCTGATGCCACTGCTGGGCGCCCAGCGCCTGGCCGTACTCCTGGGCATGGCCAGCGCCTGTGTTGCCCTGAGCGCCTTTGTGCGCGCCAAGGCCAAGGTGCCTGCGGCCGCCTTTGGTGTGTTTGCCCTGGTGCTCGGCGGCGTGATGTTGGTGGTCGCTCCGCCCGTGGCCGGCGCCCGCGTGCTGCCACCAGACGATGTGGTCCTGGACACCGTCGAGGGCCTGCAAGGCTCCACCTTGGTGAGCGTGCGCGGCGATGAGCGTGCCCTGACCAGCAGCGGCCACCGCATCGGCGCAGCCAACGTGCTCGGACCGGTAAACGACCACGCACTGCGCGCCCTGGGCCCCACCGCCTTGCACCCCAACCCAAAGCGGGTGCTGGCCATTGGCCTGGGAACCGGGGCCACCGCCAAGGCCTTCTTGAGCGTGGAGAGCGTCGAGGAGCTCGTGGTGGTCGAGCTGGACCCCAACATGCGCACCCTGCTCCACCACTTTGGGACCGAGGACATCCTGGCGGACCCCCGCCTGCGCATCGTGGACGGGGACGGCCGCTGGTTTGTGCGCACCAACACCGAGCAGTGGGATGTGGTCTCGGTGGACGCCTACGGGCCAAAGACGGCCTCGGCCACCTTCTACACCGTCGAGTTCTACGAGCAGGCCAGAGCTCGCCTGAACCCTGGCGGCGTGGTCTTCGTCAAGTTCAACCCGGCCGCCATCACCCAGGCGGAGCCGCTGGCCAGCTTCTTGGCCAGTCTGTGGAGTGCCTTCCCCAACGGCGGGCTGATCTTCCTGGAAAAGGGGCTCTTTGGGCTGGTGGGTGTGGCCGAGACCAGCCAGCTGCCCAGCCGGAAGGTGGTCGCGACCAGTCAGACCTCGAGCGCGCTCACCGAGGGTGTGCGGCTGCACACGGACGACAGGCCCGTGCAGGTGGTCGATACGGCCCAAGGGGGATTCAGTCTCTTGAACCCCTACTGGAGCGCCCTGCACCCCCGCTCGCCGCCACCCTGGGCAGGCCGCGGTGGACCGCCCCCCCGGCGATAGCGCCCCTAAAAGGCCACGCCCAGGTTGGTGTGCAGGGCCACAAAGGGCCCGCTGGCCCCCATTCCATCAATGTCGTAGGCCAAGTAGTTGAACCCGGCGCCACCGGAGAGCACCCAGCGATCATTGAAGATCTTGGTGTAGCCCACGAGCGCACTGCCGTAGCCACCCCACTCCACAGACTGCAGAGGGGCACCACCCAGGGGGTTGAGCTCGGTGTAGGTGGTGTTCATGCGGGCCAACACGCCGCGGGCCATCACCCAGCTTCCCGAAGGCGCCTGGTCCTTGAAGAAGTAGCGAAAGCCCACCTCGGCGCCAAAGCCCACGTAGGGTTCAGGCTCAGGGGTCAGGATGCCGTCGAAGAGCCGTATGTGGGGCCCGACATACAGGCTGGTGTGCGGGGAGAGCCGGCGTTCAACCTGTAGGTGCACGTAGCCCAGGGCCGTGGTCAGGGGGTCGACCGTCACCGTCCAAGCCGGAGGCGATGCAGCGCTCGTTGGGGCAGGCGGAGAATCGGCAGGGGGGTCGGGAACGGGCGTGGGTCCGGCCAGCGCCACCACGGTCAATGCAAGCCACATGGGTACCTCCGAGCGCCCTCTATCGCGGCTGGGATCACTGCTCCGCGATCCAGCCTCGGATCCGCTCCTGCATCGCCACCTTCGCCCCTGGCTCCATGCCCTTGGGCAACATGACGCCCAAGCTGTGCCCAGGCTGCGGGGCGAAGATCTCGGGCCACGCCTGGCCGTCCACCTGCACCTGAATGCGCGGAGAGCTGGAGGTGAGCTGACTCTGCCAAGCCGCCAAGGCTCCGTCGTCCAAGGCCAGGTTCAATCGGCCGGGCCCAAGCTGCACATCGACCAGGTTGTCCAAACAAGCGATGAGCTGGGCATCGCCGCTCTGCACCAGAGAGACCTGCACCCGGGCATCGGCACAAGCGATGGGCCGCTCGTCCAGCACCGGGGGCTGCTCCAGCATGGCCAAGCTGCCTTGAATCAGCGCCATGTTCACACCGGACTCCGGCACCCACTCCACCCAGCGATTGCCTTGCTGGCGGTAGTTCCGCACAAAGTAGGCCACGCGGAGGGGGTCTTGAGGCCTAGGTCCAGTCGCATATGGACGGGCCACGAGTATCCATACGTCCTCGCCGTCTTGGGCTGAGAGCAGGGGTTCATCGCCGAATTCCTGCACCAAGGCCAGACTGGCGCCACGAACCCGGGCGATGTCAGCGGCAGGATGGGCGCCCCCACAGAGGGTGCCGGCCTCTCCCACGCACAGCAGTTCTGCCAAGGCGGCCACGCCGGGGCCTTCCAGACGGGCGGCGGCCTGGGTTGGATTGGCGTAGACATCGCCCAGCTCAGCCCAGGCTTCAGCAGCATCTCCCCGCAGCGGCACGATGGGCAGGCCGCCGTCCAAGGAGTCTCCAGGCAGCTGCAGAAAGGGGCCCAGGTTCAGCTTGGGGGTGCCGTTGGCGTCGGGACGCATTGCGAGCGCCATGACCTCGCCTGTGGAGCGCTGCAGCAGGAGGATTCGGTCACCGTGGAGCTGTACAGCCCCCAGAATGACCGTCTCACCGACCATTGGGTGCTCTTGAGCCAGAGCGCGACCCTCTGGGGTTCGAGGCAGCAGGTAGGCCAGGGTTTCAGGCTGATCAAAGCCCCCCGTGAGGGTCTGCGCCGAGAGCGGGTGGAGGTGGGGACCAAGCTGGGCCAGCTCCCCCGCGTCCAAGGCTTGGCTCCAGGCCAACACCAAGGCGTCGTGCTCGGAGGTGAGCTCCGAGAGCCCAGCAGGCTTGGGGATGCAGGAGAGCAACAGGGCCAACAGCATGGGGGCTCCGAGGAAGGGCAGCGGCTATAACCGAGGCATGTCCTACACCCGCCTGGTCGCCATGAACGTGACCGATCCTTCCGCCTACACCGCTTACCGGGCGGCGATGCTGCCCATCTTGAAGGGCTACGGCGGCGGCTTTGCCTACGACGCGGTGACGGACGAGGTCACGGGCGACTTTGGGCACCCGGTCACGCGCATCTTTGCGATCTACTTCCGCGACAAAGCGGCGTGCGAGGGCTTCTTTGCGGATCCGGCCTACGCGGTGGTTCGTGCAGAGCACTTTGAGGGTGCAGTGGCTGGATTCACCGAATTGGCGGCCTACAGCTCCACCCCGTAGAAGACCTCGCCCCCCTTGCCCTTCCCGCGAATGAGCAAGGTTCCATGGGCAGAAGGCGCCAGCTTGACGGTGAGCACTCCGTCCACCAGCTCACTGCTGACCCCGCTCTCAGAGAGCACCAAGTCAGGGAAGATCTCAGCATGGGTCACGCCAGGCAAGGCCACTGTCGCCACCTTGCCAGACCGCTGTGCGACAACCGGCGTGGGCAGGTCGTAGAGCTTGGGAGTGCCGGCGCTCAGGCTCAGCTCCGCTACGCCAGGGATGCAGGAATCGGCCCGGCAGACCAGGTAGCGCACGGTGGCGGTGGCGCTCTCCGGTGCGGCCGAGAGGGGCACCGCGATGGTGGCGTGCTTCTCGTAGCCAAAGTCCGTCAGGTCACCCGGGCGCAGGATGCGGTGGGGAACCGACCACACAGGCTCGCCCTGCTCAACCCCTGGGGTGCGCACCTCAAACTCGGTGGGAAGGCCGGTGTCCCCTGAGTTCTCCCAGTAGATGTGCCAGTCCTTCTTGAGCTCAAAGTCCAGCACTGCGGCAGGGCCTTCCACACCGGGAACGCCTCCGGGCGCCAGGAGCAGGGTGGCGGTCACGACAGATGCAGCGTCCATTTGACCTCGCACGGGAGAAGGTGTGCTCCCCTAATGGGGCTACGCACCCAAGGCATTGCGCTACAGGAACCCCATGTTGAGTCTCTTCTTCCTCGCCTGCAGTACCGCGAGCACCCCCGTCGCAGTCGCCGAGCTGCCCACGCCCATTCAGGCAGAAGCCAAGGCCAAGCTGGGAGAGGCCGCGCCGAACTTCTCCCTGCCCGATGTGGACGGCACGATCCACAGCTTGGAGCAGCACAACGGCAAGGTCATGGTCCTGGAGTGGTTCAACCCCGGCTGCCCATTCGTAAAGGCCGCCTACGACAAGGACGTGGTGCAAGAGCTCTCCGCCCTGCACGCCACGGACACGGTCTGGCTGCGCATCAACTCCGGTTCGGCCGGCAAGCAGGGTGCTGGCGCAGATGAGAACCGTCGGGCCGCCCGCAAGTGGGACATCGAAGGCCCCGTGCTGCTCGATGCCAGCGGCGCAGTCGGCAAGGCCTATGGCGCCAAGACCACCCCACAGATCGTGGTGATCGACACCGAAGGCATGGTGCGCTTCAACGGTGCTCTGGACAACGCGCCTCTGGGTGCCAGCCAAGGGGAGTACAAGCCCTACGCCGGGACCGCCATCGCAGGCGTGCTCAGTGGCTCCGAGATCGAGGTCACCAAGCCCAAGCCTTGGGGCTGCAGCGTGAAGTACTGAGCGCGCGCTGACCTGAGGTCACGGACCTTAGGCGCTGGTGCCCCACTCCACGAGCACCCAAGCCTCGGCCGTCCGGAACAAGCAGCGGCGCAGGTTCCAGCGGTCAAGCACCTGCCAAGCCGCTTGAACCGGCCCAAAGACCACAAGCGCCCCAGCCTCGGCGGCCTTGTCCACAAACCAAGGCAGCAGCTCCTGCGACTCGGTAGCGACAAACTCCCCGCAGAGCAGGTCTTCTTGAATCTCGAGAAAGCCTGGAAGCTGCAGCTCTTCTGGGTCCAGAATGTGCCGGCCAGGCCAAGGTTGCCCCTGAGAATCCACGGTGGCGTCCGCCCAAGTGAGAGCCATGGCGCGGGCATAAAAGGCCAAGGGCGGCACAGAGAGGGGCGCCTGAAAGATGTGCAGGAACTGCTCTCCCTTCAGCTCGGGGTGACCGGCGGACAGCACACATGCGATCTCGGGACACGCCTGGGTAAAGGTCACCTCTAAGCTGGACTTTAAGGCCGCCCTACTCAGTTGCACGACTGAATGTCCGCGTTGCTGACAAGCTCAAAGCCGTTCACCACAAAATCGCCACGCTCCTGCTCTCTCCAGCCAGAGACCAGAGCGGCTTTGATGATCTGAGCGATCAGCGCGGGCCGGTTCAGATTGTAGCTGCGGCCTCCAATGAGCAGACCGCCAACATGACCACCCCAACCCTCTCCGGTTGTCGTGCTGCCTGCCTCTCCGGAGAGAAAGAGCACCCGCAGACTGGCCCCCGACTCGGGGTGAATGGAGAGCTTGTCCTGGCAGACCCCATCGAGGTGCCCGTGGGTGTAGCGCCAGAGAAAGCTCTGCCCATCCACCACGATTTTTCGAGGCTTCTTCATCCGCAAGCCCACCCAAAGCCCAGCTCTTCTGGGTGCTTCTCGCAGTAGCTCAAGTGCGCGGTCCCCACGTCACCGAACATGTGGTCCACGCCGCAGTTCGAGTCCACCTGGAAGAGAAAGAGCATCTTGCTCCCACACTTCCTACAGCTCGGAAGCTCCGGTCCCTGCACCCAAGCCGGCCAGCCACCCAGCTTGTCGCCATCGTGGCAGAACTCACCCAGGGCCATCCAGGTGTCCCCGTCCAAGTCCTCCCGCAGGGGCGAGGGCAGCTCTTCAGGATCGGGCAGCTCATGGGCGGGCTGCCACCCCACGATGGACTGGCCCGGCAAGCGGGCTTGGCCAGAGCCGCCCCCCTCCGTGATGGGCACGATGCGACCCACCGTGCTCGTGTTGAAGGCCTCCCAGGTCTCGGCCTCCACCTCACAGGGGCCGTCCCCATCAATGCAGTAGAAGAGCTGGACCAAGAGCCCGGCTTCCAAGCCAGGAAAGGCCGCCAGGATGGGGTCGGTGCGCAGCTGAAGGAAGAGCGCCAGGGGCTTGCCGCAGCAGGCGCAGGCTGGATGCTCCGTTCCAGCAGGCAACCAAGGAGCCCCAGCCAGCTGGTCAGTGGGACCGCCCAGAACCGGACCCAGAACAGGGATTTGGGTGGTGCGCACCAAGGGCCGCAAGGCAGCGCTGAGCTCTGGGGATAAGGCGTTCAAGAAGGCGTTCAGGGACATGGTGACCTCGCCTGCAATCGTACAGCTTGGGAGTTGAGATGGGCGAGTGGACCAAGGAGACGGCCGAATGGTACGCGCAGAAGTACGGCGAGTACCCCACGAACCTGCTGGGTTTGCGGGGGCTGGATTTCCAACCCACAGACCGCGTCGTGGACCTGGGCTGCGGCACCGCTTGCGCATTGCGTCACATCGCGGGCGCAAACGAGGACACGGTGCTCATCGGCGTAGACCCTGTGCCGCGCATGGTCGAGCTGGCCCAGGAAGCGGTGACCCAGGCCGGGCTCCAGGAACGCATCACCTTGCTCCTGGGTGGCGCCAGCCAAATCCCAGCAGAGACAGGCAGCGCCCAGTGGCTGTTGGCCTTTGACAGCTACCACCACTGGCCGGAGGTGGACAGCGGCCTGGCGGAGGTGCGTCGCGTCCTGGCAAGCGGCGGCCGCTTTGTGATCACGAAGGACGGCGGACTGGGCAGCAAGGCCAAGGCCAAAGAGCTGGAAGAGCGCCTGGTGCAGGCCGGATTCCAGGTGCTCTCGAGCGAGAAGATGGACGGGCACGGGGTGAGCCTGCAGCGCTGGATCTGTGGAGCGACCGACTAGTCACACCGACCCAAAGCTCCAGCGGCAGGTCTGCCTCCAAACACCAGCAAGCCTGCATGGTTGTTGGAAGGCAGGCCAGCTGCGCTCACTCGGGGAGGTTGGCCGCCGCGATGCGTTCTTCATCACGCTTGATGCGCATGACCTTCTTCTCATCGACGGTCTGCTCTTCCCACTCCGAGGCATCAAAACCTTTGGCGCCAAAGTCCTGAATCTGGCGGCTCAAGGTGATGACCCGCTTGGCGGCATCCACAGCACCACCAGCATCGACAGCCAGGGCCAGCACCCCCTCCACAGCCACGTTGAGCTGCTGGAGTAGGGCAAACTGCCCGCTGTCGACCAAGTTCACGGCCGCCGTCTCAAAGCCCGCACCTCCATCGTCCAACAAGGCGTCAAAACCAGTCTTCCCGGCGCCCTGGATTCGGGTGTCCCCCTTGGGACCGCGCTGGATGTTGCCCGGATTCCACTGCACGGCGTGCTTGAAGCCGTGCGCCTCGCTCGCCAAGCCCTTGTCACGGACTGCGTTCTTCAGGGACCCATTTACGCCCGCGTTGGCCTCGCTGATGCAAGAGGCATTGTTGGCAAGAAACCAGTCGTAGTCTTTGCCGTCAACGATGGCCTTGATCTTCCCATTGAAGGTGCCCTTCTTAAGGCCCTTGCGGTTCTTGGACTCGGCGACTGCGGTCGCCACCTGCTGGGCCGTAATCAAGGGCGTGCCGTACTGATCCAACCTGCTGGCTTGAATCAGAGCCACAAGCCCAAGGTCATCGGCGGCGATGTCCTCCAATCCCCGCAGCTTCGGTAGATCACGCATCAACACCCTCTTGCGCTCCCCCATGACGCGCTTGATTCGCGGATCCATCAAGCCACGCACCGCATCGTAGAGCCCGTCCAATCCCGCGTTCCCCCGAATCAACGGAAGCAATTCGGAGGCGGACGGCGCCGCACCACCGAGCTCAGGGTAGGCCCCGAGGACCCCCTTCTCGATGGCATGGGCCAAGTTGATGGAGCGGGTCTCCTCGCGCTTGGCGGCCGCGTTTGCCTCGAGCCCCTCGGCAGCCTGGGTCAGCTCCTCGTCCCCGGAGTCTGCCTGAATGAGAATGATGCGGGCGGCCGCAGCCTTGAGGCGGTTCTCCGGCACGATGTGGTGGTAGGTAAAGTCCTTCTTCTTGCCGCCATCGTAGTCGTACTCCCCACCTAGCGCGTCGTGGTCGGGCAGCAGGCCGCTGTAGTCACTGGCCATCTGGATACCACCGGCGCTGCTCCCACCGCTGGGCGCCGCATCCAGCAGTCCCTCGGCGCTTCGTCCGGCGACGACCGCATCGGCGACCTGATCGGCGTGTTTCTCGTATGCATCCCCAGCCTGTCCCACCCCCCGGCAAGCTGAACACCACCGCGTTGCTGAACGACGTGGGCAGCTTCGTGGGCCACCGTGTGCAGATCACTGCCCGAGTTGCCAAGCACCACATCACTGCCTGTGGCGAAAGCGCGGGAGCCCATCTGTCGGTTTGCGGCGTCTGCGCCCGCGCCCTGGTGCGCCCGAACGCCGGAGACATCGTGCTTGCCAAACGACGACTGGATCTGGCCCAACATGGGCAAAGCGCTGCCGGATCCGGCAGTCGCCTGGGACGCGATTCCCGCTGCCCGCTCAGGGAATGCGCTACCGCCCGCAGCTTGCAATGGATCCCGCAGACTCTGGCCTGCCAACGGGTCACTCAGAGTATCGGCAACCGCTTGCGGATGGCTCTGGGCATCGGAACGCGCCGTACGAAGGGTTTCGATATCAGACATTCAAACAACTCCCAATCAAACTAAGATTCTTCAACCTGAACTAGTCCTCCCACCAATGCGCGTGGGGGTCAAGACAAAGCGAGATGACCTGGCCTCGGTGGCGGGAAACTGCGCAGGGACGGTGCTCTACACTCTGCGTGTTAAAGAGCCCGCCAACCCTGCTGGATAGCTCATGTTCCTCTCCCTCCTCGCCTGCCTGACTGCCCCCGCAGAGACCCAGGCCCAAGACCCCGAGGCCCACTACCAGGCCGGCGTGGCGGCGCTCCAGGCCAAGGAAGCGGAGAAGGCCAAGACGGAGCTGAGTGCCTGTGTTGCGGCCGATGCAACCCGGGTGGACTGCCACTGGGAGCTGGGTTGGGCGAACTGGCTGCTGGCGGATTGGGCCGGAACAGTGGAGGCTTGGAATCAGGTCAAGACCCTGGATCCAGACCACAAACAGGTGGATCAATACCTGCCCACAGCCCAGGGTCACCTCGCGACCGAGGCCATGGTGGCCAAGGCAGCCAAGGGCGCCCCTACCACTCTGGGAGCAGGCGTGGCAGAAGGCACGACCGTGCGTCTGCGCGCAGTGGGCGATGTGATGCTGGGCACGGACTTTCCCGCCGGAAAGCTGCCTCCAAACGATGGGGCCAACCTGCTGGATGCAGTGGGACCGCTGCTCCAAGATGCCGACCTGACCTTCATCAACCTGGAGGGGCCGCTCTGTGATGGCGGCAAGACCACCAAGTGCGGCTCGGGCAGCAACTGCTACGCCTTCCGCAGCCCCACCCGCTATGGCGACTACCTGGCCCAGTGGGGGGTGGATCTGGCCAGCACGGCCAACAACCATGCCAGCGACTTTGGGGACTTTTGCCGGGTGGAGACGGAGAAGACCTTGGACGGTCTGGGCATCGCCTACAGCGGCCGTCCGGGCACCGTGGCCAGCGTGGAGTCCAATGGCTTGCGCATCGCCATGCTGGGTTTTCACACCAGCAAGTCTGGGCACTACGTCAACGACCACGAGGCGGCCGCAGAGCTGGTCCGCGCTGTGGACATGACCCACGATCTGGTCATCGTGAGCTTTCACGGCGGGGCCGAGGGCTCCAAGGCCCTGCACGTGCCCTACGGCACTGAGAAGTTCTACGGCGAGGACCGCGGCCACCTGCGGGAGTTCACCCATGTCGTGGTCGACGCTGGCGCTGACCTGGTCCTGGGACACGGCCCCCACGTCCCCCGCGCGATGGAGATCTACAAGGACCGCCTCATCGCCTACAGCCTGGGCAACTTCGCCACCTACGGGCGCTTCAACCTGAGCGGCTACTTGGGGGTGGGCCTGATCCTGGACGTCACTCTGGACGCCCAAGGCAAGTTCGTCTCCGGTCAGATCCTGCCCACCAAGCAGATGGGCGAAGGGGTGCCTGAGCCCGACGCCGACAACAAGGCCGTGGACCTGATTCGCAAGCTCTCCAAAGAGGACTTCCCGGCCACGGGCGTTCAGGTGGCTCAAGACGGCACGCTGGGACGCAAGTGAAGCGTCTGGTGTTGGCGGGCTCCGGCAAAGGGGGCTGGGCCTTCGCGCTGCACGTCGGTGGCAAGGTGGTCGCCGAGGGATCCGGGGGCCGCGCAGGCGCCAGCTCCTGGGCGATGATGTGCGAGGCCTTGATCGCGGCGGTGCCCAAGCTGCCCCCTGGACAGACCCTGGTGCTGGCTCGAAACGACGCCTTTCACGCACTCGTCCACCGCATCGTGGCTGGCGACAAGGTCAAAAAGTCCGAAGCCAGCCGGCGTCTAATAGAGGCGCTGGAGCAAAAGCGAGACACCAGCACCTTAGACCTGGTCTGCTCCGACATTGAGAAGAGCGAGCCGGACTACAAGACGGTCAAAGAGGCCGCCATGGCCGCCGCTCCGCCTCCGGGCACCGAGAAGGAGGCCGCGCCATTGGGGGAGGTGCCCAAGCTGGCGGACACCCAGGTGTGGATCTGGACCGACGGCGGCTGCCGCCAAGCTGCAGGAGTGGGCGGCTGGGGCACGATGATTGTGCACGCAGCCAGCGGCGCGACCTTGGAGCTCTGGGGTGGCACCCGAGAGACCACCAACAACCGCATGGAGATGATGGCGGTCATCCAGGGCTTGGACGCCCTGCAGCGGCCCACCCACGTCGAGCTGCGGGTAGACAGCACCTACGTGCGGAACGTGGCCACCAAGTGGGCCCACGCTTGGAAGCAGAACGGCTGGCGCAAGCGGGACGGCGAGCCGGTGAAGAACCAGGATCTGGTCGCCGAGTTGGACCGGGCCCTGACCCGGCACAAGGTGGTCTGGACCTGGGTCAAGGGGCACGCCGGGGAGCCTGGGAACACCCGAGTAGACGGCCTGTGTGGGCGCGCGATGGAGGCCCTGCTGCGCGGGGAGGACCCTGCCGGCACCGAGCGGCACAAGGCCTGCCCGGTCGTGTTGCCGTCCAAGGCCTAGCCCAGGGTGTACCCTTCACGCCAAAGGAGCCCCCAATGTCCGATTCTCACAGCACCTTCATCGGCCCAGATGGCCTGTCCCTGGAAGAGGCGCGCGCCCTTCAGGACAAGCTCCTGGCCGGCTTGTCCACCAGCCCCATCGACGACAAGATCAACGCCGCCGCCCGCTTGATGCTGGAGGGCCGCCACCAAGACTGCATGCAGGCCTATGCCGCCATCGCCGCCGAGCACCCTGAGAAGCGAGGCACCGCTGAAGGCCAGATCGGCGCCTGCCAGTTCTTCCTGGGCAACTTCGAGCAGGCCATCGCGCACTACGAGAAGGCCAAGGAGCTGGGCGAAGACGCCGAGATGATGAACGACAACATCCAGGAGGCTCAGGAAGAGTTGGCAAAGGCTGCTGCCGAGCCCAAGGCCCCCACGACGGCCCCGAAGGCTGCTCCCTCGGGACAGGGCAAGGCCAAGCAGATGACCCTGATCCTGGCTGGCGCCCCGATGGCCTTTGGCATTGCGGGCATCCACCGCCTCTACACCGGCCACATCCTCACCGGCCTGCTGCAGCTGGTCACCATGGGCGGCTGCGGGCTCTGGCAGATCTGGGACATCATCCAGATCGTGACCGGAAAGTTCACCGACGCTGACGGCAACCCCCTGGTGGATTGAACACCCGCGTTGGGCGGTGGCTCAAGCCACGCGGTGCCTCGACGTCGGCCTCACCCACCCTGCTGCTGATCATGGCCCAAATGCTCCTGCTCGCTCTCCTCCTCGCTGCGGCCCCGGGCCCGCGCAACCCAGCGGGTCCTGGCAAGGCCAAGATCAGCGCGAACTCCGGCAACGGCAAGACCAAGCGCGCGGGCATGCTGTTGAAGATGGGCCGCTTCGTTCAAGCCGAGGAGACATTGGCCTCGACCGAAGAACCCAGTCCCTTGCAGGTCTTTCAGCACAGCCAAGCGCTCGTGGGCATGGGACGCTGCACCGAGGGAGAGGCTCAGCTCCCCCAACTCACAGCCAAACAGACAGGGCTGCTCACCCCGCGCCTGGCCACCTGCTACGCCTACCACCAGCAATGGCATCGGGCCGCCGAGTGGCTCATGGAGAGTCGAGCCCGGAGTCCTGAGACCAAAGCGGGCCAGGCCGGTTTGCTCTGGCTGACCCTCTCCCGTGCAGGCCAAGCCCAAGACGCCGAGACAGTGGCTGAGGAGTCCGAGGCCATGCCCCTGATGCGGGCCGCTCGCGCCATGGACCTGGGTCAGGTGGAGACCGTCGATCTTGAGCTGGTCATGCTGTCCAAAGAGGCCTTGGACCGCACTGGCGTTCACCTGATCAACGCCCAGCTGGAGATGGATCTGGGCAACTTGGCTGCCGCCGAAGCCTACGCCAAAGAGGCCCTCTCCGGTGCCCGAGACGACGTGCGCGCCATGGCCATCCTGGCCGAGGCCAGACGCCGCTCAGGTTGGAGCGCTGGTGCCGCCATGGCGATGAAGCGCAAACCCCTCTTGGCGCCCCATCACCCACGCCTGCGGCCCGTGCTCATTCGCATCGCCGTGGACCAAGGGGAGCTGGAGCGCGCCCAAGAGCTCCTGCAAGCCGGCCTGGACGCGGGCTTTGTGGACGCCGAGCTCTACGCCAGCGCTTGGTACCTCCACGAGCACCTACAGGACGGAGAAGCGGCGCTGTGGGAGAGACGCTGGGCCCTGGTGAACACCTCCCCCCTGCGCAGCCTGGAGCAGCTGTGAGCGCCGCGTTGCTGCTCGTGGCAAGCATGGCCTGCACCCCGGAGCCCGCCAAGCCCGATGTCGTGCTGGTCACCTTGGACACCACCCGCCCCGACCGTCTGGGCGCCTACGGTGGCCCGGTCCCAACCCCGAACCTAAGCGCGCTGGCCCAGTCCGGAACGCGCTTTGACCGGGCCTACAGTCCGACCCCGTTGACCTTGCCGGCGCACACCACCCTGATGAGCGGCTTGGAGCCCAGCGCCCACGGCGTGCAGGCCAACGGCGATCGGGTCGTGGCCCCCGAGCTGAACCTGATGGGCGAGATCCTGGCCTCCCAAGGCTGGACCCCCATCGCCTCCATCGCCGCCTTCGTCACCCACCCGCGCTGGGGCTTGGCCCAGGGTTTTGTCATGGTGGACGCCCGCTTGCCCTTCTCCAGCGGCAACCCCTGGCGACGGGAGCGGCCGGCCACACAGGTCGTCGCCGGCGCCATTGAGCTCTTGGATCAGCACCCCGAACCCGTGCTGCTCTGGGTACACCTCTACGACGCCCACCTGCCCTACAAAGATGGGTACAACGCCGAGCTTGGCCGGCTCGACGTGGCCGTCGGGCAGCTGCAGAGCGCCATGGATGCCCGGGCCCGGGAGACCCTCTGGGTGATCGTCGGGGACCACGGCGAGGGTCTGAGCGAGTCTCAGGAACCCGAGCACGGCTTGCTGGTCGACGAGGCGCAGATGCGGGTGCCGTGGATCCTGAGCGGCCCAGGCGTTCCCATCGCCCAGGTGGACCAAGCCGTGGGCCTGGCCGACGTGCTGCCCACCCTGCTCTCCCTGCTGGGCCTGCCCGTGCCCAGCGGACTGGACGGCGCGATCCAGCCTGGAAATCCCCGGCCCCTCATCCTGGAGTCTTGGCAGCTCACCCAACGCTTCGGCTGGCAGCCCCATCGCGCCCTGGTGCAGGGCTCCCACAAGCTCTCCGTCCTGGGCCAGCCACAGCTCTTCGACGTGGTGCTCGACCCGTGGCAGCAGACCCCACTGGACCAGCCCGAGCGCATCGCTGAGTTCCTGGCGATCTTGGGGGAGGGAGAGCGGCCAGCGCCCCCCACGGACTTGGATCCCGACACCCAGGCCGCCTTGGCCGCGCTTGGCTAC
>OJHJ01000288.1_pt1 | contig 25326 bp, 27 predicted proteins | sample 1595201 | NCBI WGS metagenome assembly OJHJ01 (sample SAMN05416832, study PRJEB24817) | seawater metagenome | isolation source: Sea water | place: Canada:Atlantic | collected 2013-07 | reverse complement strand
CACCGAGATCTACACTAGATCGCTCGTCGGCAGCGTCAGATGTGTATAAGAGACACGAGCGTGAGGGCCTGCACGCCCAGGTCGTTCAGGAGATCCAAGGCAGCCAAGTGGTCTACCTCCAGGCCACCATTCGGGCAGGCTCGGCCATGGATCCCATCGGCCAAGAAGGCGTGGCATACCTGACCGCGCGCATGTTGCGCGAAGGCGGCGCCGGGGAACGCTCCAGCGTCGAGGTCGACGCCCTGCTCTCGGAGATGGCCGCCACGGTTCAAGTCGTCGTGGACAAGGACCTGGTGACCCTGCGCGGCAAGGCGCTGGCCAGCGACGCCGACCGCTTCGTACCCCTGTTCACAGACATGGTGAGCAACCCGAGCTGGGACGCCACCCGCTTTGAGCAGCTCAAAGAGCAGTCCATTCAGCACCTGGGCACCAGCTTGCTTGCGGACACCGAAGGCATGGGCGATGCCGCCTTGGACAACTGGCTGAACGAAGGGCACCCCTACGGCCACGCCGTGCAAGGCCGCACCGGCGCCTTGGAGGTCCTCACCCTGGAGCAGGCCCAGGCCTTCTACGCCAAGGCCTACGTTCGCGAAGCGGTGACCATGGGCATCGCCGGGGACGTGAGCGCCCAAGGCACCCTGGAGACTGGCCTGCTGGCCCTCCCCGTGGGCCGAGCTCTCAACCCAACCCCACGCAGCCGTCCTCCGGTCGATGGCCGAAGCCTGGTGCTCATCCAAGGCAGCGGAGACTCGGTGGGCTGGCACATGGGCCACCCCATGGATGTAGACCGCAGCCACCCTGACTATCCGGCGCTGCTGCTGGGCCTGAGCGCCTTCGGAGAGCACCGCCAGAGTTGGGGCACGATGTTCCAGGTCATGCGCACCGAGCGCGGCCTGAACTACGGCGACTACGCCTATGTTGAGCACTACCGCCAGGTGGGCTGGTCGGACACCCAGGAGCTGGGCACCGTCCGCCTGCAGCCCCAGTTCTCGATGTGGCTGCGGCCGATCCAACCTGAGAACGCCGCTTTTGCTCTGAAGCTCGCCTTGCACTTGGCCGAGCAGGTGGTCGAAGAGGGCCTGGAGCCCGGGCACTTTGAGCGTATGCAACAGAGCTTGGTCAAGCGCACTCAGACCTTGGCACGTGACCCCGGTCGAAGCCTGGGTTTCGCTGTGGACGCCGCCGCGATGGGCCACCCGAACCGCTTGGAGATGGGCCCTGCCCTGGAGGCCCTCACCCTGGAGCAGGTCAACGCCGCGCTTCGCACCCACGTGCACCCAGAGAAGCTCAAGATTGTGGGCGTTGCCCCCGAACCCGAGATCCTGCTGGCTACCTTGCTTGAAGATTCTCCAACGCCCATCGTCTACGCCGACGTGACCCCTTCCCCTGAACAAGATCTACTGGATCAGACCGTGGCGACCTCGTCGGCGGAGCTGCTCTCAGGTGTGGTCTTGCCTGCCCAGGACCTGTTCCGATGAAGTTTCCCCGCGCACTGATGGCCCTCTCCCTTCTCCCACTGCTCACCGCATGCGAGGGCTGGGAAGACTTTGAGCTGGACCCCTACCTGCCCACGGTGACCTTCGAGAACCTCGACGTGCTCGACGTGACTTGGGACGGCGTGGAGGCGGACTTCGTCTTCAACGTCAACAACCCCAATCCGGTGGACGTGAACCTGGCGCGCTTCGACTACGGGCTGGCCTTCCAAGAGGTGGAGTGGCTCAACGGCGACGACCCGGACGGGCTGACCTTGGGCGCCAGCGGCTCCTCTGAGCTGGCCCTGCCCGTGGCCTTCAAGTTTCAGGACCTCTACGATCTGGTCCAAGCGGTGCGCGGCCAGGACAACATCGACTTCGGCCTGCAGGGCAGCTTTGGCTTTGACACCCCGGCCGGCCCCATCGATCTGCCCTACGCCGAGGCGGGCGATTTTCCAGCGCCCCGTCGGCCTGAGATCTCCCTCAACGGCCTCAAGGTGCAGAGCCTCGGACTCTCCGGCGCCGACCTGAACCTGAAGCTGGACGTGGACAACTCCCACGGGAGCAAGCTGGGCCTGGCGGCCTTGGACTACCAGCTCAGTCTGGCGGGAATCGACCTGGGATCGGGCTACATCGCAGACCTGGGTACCGTGGAAGGCGACAGCCAGACGCGCCTGGCGATCCCAATCCACGTCGACTTTCTCGGTGGCGCCAGCGCCCTTTACTCGGTCCTTCAAGGCGAGAAGCTGGACGTGGATCTGCAGGCCACCATGGACGTAGACACCCCCTTCGGAATCTTGCCTTTGACCGTCAATGAGTTCGGCCAGGTCAACGTCGAGCGCTGAGGCTCTCTGGCCGAAGCTCCCCGTTCAGCCCCCCGAGCCCCCCCTGTAAGCTTGGACGCAAGGGACCGCTGGGCCGGGCATGCGTAGAATGCGGGATGCCTACACGCTCCTACGTTGATCCCCGCTTGGCCCTTGCCACCCACCAGGACTTCTTCGGCCACGACAGGCTGGCCCGAAGCTTCCTGCGCACCCTGCCCCGGCTCAAGCCCGGAAGCACGGTCGCGGTGCACGGCGCCCCGGGCTCAGGCAAGAACACCTTCCTGCTTCGCGCTGCCTCATTGATGGAGCGGGAGCGCGCCACGCTGAACTTTGACCCCCGCGCCAGCGCCGGCACCTGGTGCTGGTACAACCCGTGGCTGTACCTCAAGCACGGCAACATTCTCAGCGGGCTGGTGGCCACCATGGCCCAGTACTGCGAGAACCCCCAGGCACTGGACCGGGCCCGCGACATCGTCGGTCACCTCAACCGCATGCACTTCGGCGAGACCATGCCGGCCACCTCGGGCACCGGCATCAACCGTGGGGACATCAACCCGGTGGACCGGGTGCGCCGCGGCTTCATCCAGTTGGTCGACATGCTGCAGACCCAGAGCCAAGGTCGCGTCCTGGTTTTCATCGAGGACTGCGACATGCTGCGCCCCTCGGCGCGCCTGCTGCTCCTGGAGGGCCTGCGCCTGCTGGCTACCGAGGAGTCCAACGTGACCTTCGTCTTGGCCATCGGCCGCGAGTCGGCCTTGGAGTCGATGCGCGTGCGAGAGGGCGGCATCGACGACACCAGCGCAGCCTATTGCCTGGCGGAGCTCGTCGATCTGGCAATCACGGTCCCAGGCTTGGACGTTCGCCGCATCGCACAGCTCATGCGCCTGCACCTGGGCACAGGCCAGGACGTCATCCGGAGCGCCTTTGGCACCGACGCCATCGACGCCCTCAGCGCTGCCCTCACCAGCCGCCCCCTGGGCATGCCGCGCTTCTTGGAGCGCTTGGCTGGCCGGGTCACCCTGCTCGGAGAGTACGCCACCGCCTCCCGCACAACCCGTGAGCTCTCTGAAGCGCAGTGGGCCTGGGTCATCGTCTCCGAGCGCTGGCCCTCCTTCCGCCGCTTCATGCTGCGGGGTGGTCGGGATCGTTGGCTGCACCTGCGGGACGCCCTGGTTCAAGGCAGCGCTTCCGGTGCGGCCGGTGTGCCATCGACCTCGCCCGAGGTCAGCGAGTGGCTCCAGAAGGACCTGATTCTGACCGACTACCTACGCCTCTACGCAGACGACTTTGAGCGCGAGGCCGACGCGGTCTACTGGCTCGAGACGCTTCAGTTGGCCTGTGGCCTGTGATTCGTTTCCTGTTGCGCCCCTGCAGCTTGGGCCACGCGCTGGTGGCCTGGAGCTCGCAAGGGGTCGTACACCTCGCTCTCGGGGATGATCCAGCAGAGCTGGAGGCCGAGCTCAAGGCCCGCTTCCGCAAGGCCACCAAGGCCCCATCCGAGCTGCTCTCTTCCCAGGCTTTGGCGGTGGTGGACGGACACAGCAGCGAGCTGCCTCCACTGGATCTACGGGGCACCACCTTCCAACAGAAGGTCTGGCACGCGCTGCTCAAGATCCCCGCGGGCCAGACCCGCAGCTACTCCCAGCTCGCAGCGACCTTGGAGATGCCAGACGGCAACCGGGCAGTGGCCAGCGCCTGCGCCCAGAACACTCTGGCAGTGCTCGTTCCCTGCCACCGGGTGACCCGCGCAGACGGGGACTTGGCCGGGTTCCGCTGGGGTGTGCCACGCAAACGCCAGCTCTTGGTTCGCGAAGGTGCGATCTCCGAGCAGTCCGAGCTCTTCTAACGGCCAGGGGCCTTGAGGCCCCGCAGCGCCCTACTCGACCCAGTAGCTGTTCTCAGGGTCTGCGGTGACGCGGCCTGTAGTGACCTTGCCGGTGACGAGGTTCGTGGCCTTGCCCTCGGCGGATCCCTCCCAGATCAGACGGGGACCGCCTGCTCCGAAGCGGATTCCACCCTTCTCCTCGATGATCTCCACGCTCCCCAGCTCGGCGAAACGCGCGGAGAGCAGCTTGTAGCTGGTGACCGCCGGCTTGGCCTTGAGGGTGCCTGGCTCGGGCTGCTCGTAGAAGCTGTGTACCTTCATGCCACCTGGGCCCTTCCTGGCGCCTGTGGGCGCATCGGCCAAGGTGTGCCAGTAAAAGCCAGAGACGCCCTCACGCAGCGCCACGCCGACCATGCGCGTGAGCATCGCCGCCTGCCACTGCTTGTTCACCCAGGACTTGTTGTCGTCCTGAGCGGGCTGGTTGGTCTCCGTGATCCAGATGGCGGCGCCGGGCACGGCCTCTCGGCCCCAGCTGATGGCGCGCTCGAAGCGTCCTGTTCCCTGCTCGGTAAAGTAGACATGCAAGCTGAGCACGTCGATCGCGTCCCGTGCTTCCTGGGTCGAGAAGACCTGCTTCATGTACTCCCGACCCGAGTCGGTGTGTGGCCGGTAGAAGCCGCCACCCAAGACCACGGCTTTGTCGTCGGCCTTGCGAATGCTCTCGCTGGTCATGATCAGGACCTTGGCGTACTCCGAGGCCTGGCAGAACTTGGCCTGAGCAGCCTTGGACTTGCCTGGGCCCATGGGGTCGGCCTTCAGGTCCGGCTCGTTGTCCACCTCCCAGTGGTGGATGCCCTTCTTGAGACCTGGCATATCGTCAACGCCATCCCCATCGTAGCGCTCGACGACGCGCTCAACCCAAGCCTGGTAGGCCTTGGCGTCCTTGGGCAGGTAGTTCTGGGTGACCTGCTGGGTCTTGTTGCCGGGCCAAGGCGAGAGCATGATCAGCGGCTCAAGGCCTTGAGCCTGCAGGGTCTTGACCCACATGTCGGCCCACTCTTGATGCTGCGCGGGGTCCTTTGACCAGGCCTGATGGCTCAGGAAGGGAAAGGTCGCCGAGTGGCCACGAACCCAGCCCGCGCCCAGGTCCACAGTCAGGCCGGCGTCCTCGTTGAGCAGGTCCTGCAGCTCCTTGTCCCCAAACCCAGGTCGGGTCAAGAAGGGCGGAGGCACGGTGACCGCCTCGTTGATGCCCAAGAAGGCCGTCAGATCCACCTGCCCAGGGCTCGCTGCGCGGGCTTCGCGCTCCGCCGGAGCTGGCGCTGGTGCTGGCTCTTTGGGCTGCTCGTCTACCTTGCCGCGGTTCAGCCCCCCACAGGCGATGGAGAGCAAGAGGAGAAGGGACATTGTAGGCCTCACTTGATGAGTCGCAGAGTCGGACGGGAGGTCTCTTCGGGCTCGGGCTCGGGCTCGGGACCCGTTGGATCTGGGGGCTCACAGTATAGGGTGACCTGGAGCACAGAAGACCAAGGAAACACACAGGTGTAGACCGTGTCGAAGGACAAGGTCAGGGTCAGCCCGTGATCTCCATATTGGGGCGCGTTGTACTTGTGGTACGCCGCATCCAGGCGAATGAGCATGCGCTCTGGGAATCGGGCCAAGACCTGGGGTGGGACTCCGGACTCTACGAGCTGTGCGCTCTCGGAGACAAAGGCAAAGTCCACACCCATGGCAAAGGCCATCTTGATGCCCTGCTCCGCGTGCAGGCCATAGGGGCTCAACATCACGGCGTCTTCGGCTTCCGCCTCGGCCAGGGTCGGCGCCAGAGCTTCTGGGTCTCCCTCGGGGATCTCAGCCATGCCCGTGGGGACTTGCGCCAGCTCCTCCATGCTCAGGCCCAAGGCCTGGGTCCAACCCATGAGTTGGTCGACGGTCAGGGGTTCCTTGCCAGAGAGCACGCGCTTTACCAAGCCACGCTTCTCTCCGACCTTTTCGGCCAGAGCGGCGACGTTCATGTCCCGCTTGCGAAGGGCAGCGCGAAACCAGGCCAGGACAGGTTCAGAGGGGCGAGACAAAGCTTCTCCACAGGAAGAGACAAGGTTACTGGCCCAATGGTCCCACGCCGCGTACCCTTTGTGTGCGAGCGGCCGTGCAAAAGCATGGAACGCAAGACCCAGGCCACTGTCTGACAGAGCCTGTTTCGGAGGTCAAAGGTGCTCGACTGGATTCTAGCGTTGGTCATGGTCATTGCATGCGCGGCCGGCGCAAACGCTGCGCTGCGCTTCGCTCGCAAGAAGAGACGGCGCGCTTCTGGCAAGCTCCCCGCAGGCGAGGCCCCCGTGCTGCAGCAGGTGGACATCCCCAGCCGGGTCTATGTGGACCGCACGGTCTTGGCGGGTCCAGTGGCCGGCAAGATCAACAACATGGCCGCCGACATCATCCTCACGGAGAAGCGCCTGGTGGTCAGCACCCACCAGGGAAAACTCCTGGAGATCACCCCACAGACCGAAGGCAGCGTGCGCTGCACCGGACCTGGCCGCCTGGTCATCGAAGGCAGCAAGCCCCGAGCCGACGGTGAGATCTTGGTTCGGGTCGAGGCGCTGGTGGCCACAGCGGAGACGTGGAGCCAGCGCTCCGCAGAGCTGCTGGGTACCCGGCGCTCCGCTATTCCTGGGGCGCCTCGGGTGTAGTGCGCAGGGGGGTGGGCTCTGGTCCCTTCACAGGCACCTGAGGCTCGCGTCGGACCGGCAACTCCTTGGACCAAGCACCGCTGCCGTCTTGAGCGCTCTGGGCGCTGTGGCCGTGCACGTGGTCCTCGTGGGGATGGGCCTTCCAGCTTCCACCCATCACCTCGTGCTCGGGCGGTGCGGGCAGCATGCTCGTCCACTGCTCGACCACCGGCTCGTTGCTCAAGACCAACGCGCGGGAGAGTCGACTTCCGTCCGGCGCAAGAGCATTCAAGCCCATGACACCTGCTCCAACCTGAAGCTGCGGCTCCTGCACTGGCGTGGGCTCGGGCACAGGCGGCAGCTGGGGCGCGCTCGCAGGAGCTGCGTAGGCGGCCGATGCCGCCGAGGCCCCAGCGCCGCCCACCGTCGGGGGGTGGCTGTGGGTGGGCGTGGCCTTGACCGGCTTGGGCTGTAGGGGCTTGCCGCCGTTGATGTGCACCTGGCCGCCCTTGTAGGTGGCCAGAGTGGCGTCGTGCTTGCCCATTTGCTTGCTGTTGTGAACCAGCGTGCGTCCGGCTTCCTGACTCAGGGACTGATCCGCGATGAGCTTGAAGTTCTTGCACTTGATGCTGAGGGTCTCGGCGACCTCCCAGATGGTGTCCTTGTCCGAGTACTCGGTGTAGGTCTTCTCAGCAGCATCCAAGGTCTGGTGAATGGGTCCGCCCTTCACGTCCATGCGCGAGCCCGAGGTCGCGCCGATGGCGACGCTCTCCTTGCCTGGCTCGTCGTTGAACATCACCATGCTGCCAGCGCGGGACCAGAACAGCCGGATGTTGTTGTCCCCATCGTCGTTGGCGTAGGGCTCCGCTTTGTCCTCTCCGCCGTTGTAGACGCAGCCCAGCACGAAGGGATGCATGGAGCGGGTCCCGTAGCCGAGCACGACCTCGGTCCCGATGTCCGGCAGCATCACCATGCCTCGGGCCTTGCCGGCCATGGGCGTGGACACGCGGCACCAGGTGCTCGAAGGGGCTTGGTCCCCATCCACCGGGTACTCCACGAGCACACGGTGCATGCCCTCAGGGTCCTTGTTGTCCTTGACCGTTCCAACCACGACGCCGTTGATCATGCACGACTCCTAGCAGTTGATCTTGGTCATGGACTTGGCGTTGAGGGTCAGCATCGCGCCGCCGTTCACCGTGAGCTGCTGCCCCGCCTTCAAGTCGGCCTTCTGGCCGGCGTCCATCGAGATGGACTCGGAGGCCTCCAGCACGAAGTCCTTGCACTTGATGGAGAAGGTCTCCTTGGACTCCAGGATGATGTCCTTGCCCGAGTAGACCGACAGGGTCTTGTTCGCGGAGTCCCAGATCACCCGGATCTCCTCGTTGTGCGTGACCATCTCGATGCGCTCAGCGCCGGCGGTGTCGTCGAAGGTGACCCGGTGACCGCTGCGGGACTGAAAGACGCGCAGGTTGTTCTCGCCGTCCTCGTTCGCGTAAGGCGGCGTATCGACCCCGTTGAACATGCCACCGAGCACGATCGCGTGGTTGAAGTCCCCGTGCATAAAGCTCACCAGAACCTCATCCCCTACCTCGGGGATGGTGGACCAGCCGCGGTCCTTTCCGGCCATGGGGGTGCTGACGCGGGCCCAGTGACTGGGGGGCCCATCCCCACCACCGGCGCCAGGCAAGCTGGGGAACTGCACCTTGACCCGACCCATCTTGGCGGGGTCCTTGTTGTCGATGACAATCGCCTCCACCATGCCGGGCATCTGGCCGGTGCTGGGGCGCCCCTTCCTGTCGATCATGTTGGACATCGCTCTCTCCGATTGGCCGCAAAGGCCGATGAGGGTTGCGCCAGTGCGGCGGTGGTGGCGAGTCCGTCGTGTCGCAAAGAGCGGAATGACGCTCGGACCCACCGCTATCATGCCCCCCCAGCCCCCGGACTGCAAGGCACTAAGGAGCGAGTGGCGGAAGGGTTGGCGGCGGCCCCTTTGTCGCCCGCAGCACCTGCACCGCAAAGGCGGGCTCCCCCTGGCCTCTTCCCGACCAAGCCACGTCCCGCCACTGGCTGTGAACGGCGTAGCGTAGGCGCAAGCCCATGGCCTGGGAGCGTCCCTCCAGACAGGCCACCAGCGTGTCCCAGTCAAAGCGAAGGCGCTCGGGGACCACATCGGACCAAGCGAAGGGCATCGCCACCAAGAGCTCCCCACCTGGAACCAGGAGCGCATCGGCCCAGGCCAGCACCAACACAGGGTTGGGCACCGAGTCCAGCAGGTTGAACAAGCAAACAGCGCTGAAGCTCTCCGGCGCAAAAGGTGGATCCTGCGCGTCCCCGACCACCCCGGGTCCTCCCCTACGCTTGAGGAAGGAGAGGCGGGCGTCCAGCCCCAGAATGTCAGGCCGTCCCCAGTCCTGAATCCCACAGCCCATGTCCAGGACCGGTGGCCGAAGCGAGGCCACCTGCTCCCGAAGCAGCGCCTGCAGCGGGCAGGCAGGCAGGCCCTCCATGGCGCGGACCAGTGCCTCGTCCTGCGCATCGGCGTGGGGCACGCCAACAGGCAGCACCACGGGAAAGCCATGGACGATGGCGTAGGCGGTGCCGCACCCCAAGCACCGCAGGTGTTCTGGCGAGAGCGGCCCCAAAAAGGCCTGCATCATCGCGCCCCCTTCCGGCCGTCGGCATCTCGGGCAGACCAAGCTTCCCTGACTCAAAGGCTCAGCCCGCCTGGGTCTTTGCAGCACCGGTGACGAGCGCACCCACCCCACCACAGTGGATGGTCATGTCCCCGATGCGCGCCACGCCGATGTTCATCACGTAGACCGTGCCCGAGCCCATGCCAACGACCCATGCGTTGGGGCCGCAGCAGGCCATGTGAACGCCAGGGTCGCCGATGCGCAGGGGGTTCTGTCCCTCGACCATGACGGTCGAGCCGCCCATCACACCTGGGCCAGTCACAGGGTGCGGGCAGCAAGGCTTGCCGTGCACGTCTAGGGGATTCACGGCGATGTCGGTCACGCGAGCGATGTTCGGCATTCTGACTCCCAATGACCTGCGCTACCCAGCGGGTCTTCTCGATCCATGATTACATCAAGGCGTGGACAAGCGCACTGCCAGAGGTGTTTCAGGTGCCCTCTTCGCCATTGGCCGAGGAGCGAAAGCCCTGATCCCAGACCGCGTGAAAGCGGCGTTGGATGACCGCCTCTTTTACGCGATCTTCCAGTACACCCGTGTGGAGAACGACGATGCGGTCTCTGCAGAGGTGCGTGCGAGGCGGGCCAAACGCAAGGACAGCGACCGCTCTCTACGTTAGGCCACTCCAGCTCATCTCAAGGTCGAGCGTTTCGATGCTCGGGCATCAGGGTGACCAGACCCGGGCGGATCACCTCAAAGTTCAGCCGACCAGCTCATCCCGAAGTTGATCTGGTCTCCGTCGGCGTTCGTGGCCTCGAACTGGAGATCACCCAGCACGCCGGTGGCCGAGACATTCAAGGTCGAGGTGCCGGCGTAGATGTCATTGCTGGTCCAGGTGCTCTCCTGAACCAAGCTCACCTGCACCGCCCCATCCGGCAGATTGACGCTCCCACCCTCCGCAGCGCTCAGGGTGATGGTGCAAGGCTCCTCGGCGATCAACAGCTCCGCCTGCATGGACAGGCCATCGCTGCTCACACACAGCGCCTCGGCCACCCCGTACAAGGGCAGACCGTCCACGGCGAAGTTGTTCACCACCACGGTGTCCGGGTCCCCTTCCACAAAGCCGGAGGGGCAAGCGCCACTGCTCCCCCCTGTGTCGCTGTCCTGGCTCTGGACGTCGGTGTCGGGGAACTGGAGGCAGGCCAAGAGGAAGAAGAGCATGTCTGTGTTCTATCCCAAGGGCACCGGGCTCGCAGTAGCTGGGCGCCCGTGAAATCAACTGAAACGGTCGCACGCCCGAGGTCATGTGACCTTGCCTTCATCACCAGCCTAGGAGCACCATGGATCCCATCATCGGCCAGATCATCCTCTTCTCAGGGAACTTTGCGCCCCGAGGCTGGGCTCTCTGCGACGGCAGCTTGTTGAGCATCTCCACCAACGATGCGCTTTATTCCATCCTCGGCACCACCTACGGCGGGGACGGCAAGACCACCTTCGCCCTGCCCGATCTGCGCGGCCGGGTGCCCATGGGGGCTGGCAATGGCCCGGGCTTGACCCCCCGCACCTTGGGGCAGGCTGCCGGCACCGAGACCCACGCCCTGACCGGCGACAACGTGCCCCCACACACCCACCCCTTCTTGGCGGCTGCAGGACCTGGCACCCAGTCCACCGCAGCGGGGGCCAGCCTGGGCACCTTCGGTACGAGCGCTCCACCCAACGGTCCTTACACCACAGAGGCCCCAAGCGTCGCGATGGCCGAGGGCAGCATCGGCGCGAACACCGGAGAAGCTGGAGGGGACATTCCTCTTGTACAGCCTTCCCTTTCCTTGAACTACATCATCGCCACCGTCGGCATCTACCCCTCCCGCGCCTGAAGTCACCATGCTATTTCTTCTCGCAGCCCTGGCCTGCACTGACACCCCCGCAGACACCGCCTCGCCGGTGGACACCGCCCCCGAAGACACCGGCGAGGAGATCCTGGACACAGGCTTGGAGAACCAAGCGCCTGTTCTGGCCATCGCCGAGCCCCTGGAGGGCACCGCGGGCGCACGCGGTGCGACCATGCGCCTGAGCGCCGCCGTCCTGGACGACAAGGATGGCCCCGAAGTTCTGGAGCTTGTGTGGAGCTCGGACGTCGACGGGGAGCTGGAGCTGACGCCGGTGGAGGGCGAGGACTACGCCTACACCACTGTGCTCGGCGAGGGCGCCCACCTGCTGACCTTGACGGTCACCGACAAGGGCGGCTTGAGCGTGCAAGACACCCGAAACGTCACGGTGAACCGCGCTCCGAGCGCCCCGGAGCTGTTGCTCGAGCCAGCGCTGCCGTCCACCCTCGATGACCTCGTGCTCACCATCCCGGTGCCGAGCGAGGACCCGGAAGGAGAGGTGCCCGAGCTGGAGGTCCTATGGTTCGTGGGCGAGGTCCTCCTACCCGAGCTCTCCGAGCTCACGATCCCCGCCGAACAGACCACCCGCGACGAGGTCTGGAGGGCGGAGGTGACCCCCTTCGACAGCGACGGCCCAGGTCCCACCGTGACAGCGGAGGTGGTCATCCAGAACAGCCCCCCTTCGACCCCTGTGGTGCGCATGGACGCCTCTTTCGGCAGCGACCCCCTGGTCTGCTCCTTCTCTGTCCCGGCCATCGACCCGGACGGAGAGGAGCTCAGCGTGGACTTGGCCTGGGAGGCGGATGGTGCGGTCTATCCGGATGACTTCCCGGACGCGGTGGGCCTATACACCACGCTGATGGACGACGACACAGTCCCCGTCGCGGACCTGGGTCTGGCCGAGAGCTTCACCTGCACAGCTACCCTGAGCGACGGCGAGTTCAGCGTCAGCGACAGCGCGAGCGCGGGCTACGTGAACCCAAACAGCCTCTTCGACGAAGGCTACTGGCTGGAGTACTCCTACGAAAGCATCCTTGCCCGGAACTACCTGCTGGGCCACCCCGTGACGGTGTCCTCGGACATGACGGTCACCCACCTGGGCATCATCGGCAAGCGGACCACCTCCAACGGCCAGATCGCCTTGTACACCGACGCGAGCGGCCAGCCCGACGCTCTGGTCACCGAGAGCAGCCTGCAGGCCATTGTCTCAGGGACCAACACCTTCGATGTGCCCGACGCCCCCATCGTGGCAGGGACCTACTGGGTGATGGCTGTCTACGACAGCACCGCCTACGTCGGCGAGAACCGCTCTCGGGACACCATCTACTACGTCAGCATGAGCGGTGGCTCAGCCATGCCCGATCCCCTCAGCGGCCTGCGCAGCTACTCAGGGTACCGCCACAACTACTACCTGACCGGCTACTGATCCCAGTGGTCCACCGGATCCCGACTCCACCCCTCGCGGCTCCCTGAAGATGAGGCAACCATGCTCTCCTTGATCGCTGCTCTGTCCTGCACCGATTCAGTCCCCGAGCCGCAAGACACCCAGCTCCTCGAAGCGGACACAGCGACCCTCGACACAGGCACGGAGAACCAAGCTCCGAGCGTCGCCATCGCTGAACCCACGGAGGGTGCAGTGTTCGGCCGCGGCGAGCCCCTGCGCCTGTCTGCCCTTGTCCTGGACGACAAAGACGGCCCTGAAGTACTGGCGGTGGTCTGGTGCTCCGATCTGGACGGCGAGTTGCCCCTGACGCCCATCGAAGGCCAGGACTACAGCTACCTGAGCGCGCTCAGCCCTGGAGAGCACCTGTTGACCGTCGAGGTCACCGACAAAGGCGGCTTGAGCGCGTCCGAGACCCGTCCCGTCTTGGTGGACTTGCCTCCCACCGCTCCCGAGCTGCTCATGGAGCCCGCGCAGCCGACCACCGAAGATGACCTGGTCGTCACCATCACGGCGCCCAGCGAGGATCCAGAGGGGGAGACCCCAGTCCTTCGGATCCAGTGGTTTGTGGACGGGCTGCTGCTCCCTGAGCTGACCGAGCTCTCAGTGCCCGCAAGCCAGACCTTCAAGGGCGAGACCTGGCGGGCAGAGGTGAGCGCATCGGACAGCTACGGCCCAGGGGCGGCGGGCACGGCAGAGCTGACCATTGAGAACAGTCCGCCGAGCGCCCCAGTTCTACGAATGGACGCCTCCCAAGGAGACACCCCGATGGTGTGCAGCGAGAGCGTGCCTGCGGTGGACCTCGACGCGGACGAGCTGAGCCGCACCATCACCTGGGAAGCAGACGGCGCTCTCTACCCGGACGACTTCCCCGACGCCGAGGGCCCAAGCACCACGACGCTTCCGGGCGACACCGTGCCTCTGTTTGACCTGGCCCTGGCGGAGAGCTTCACCTGCACCCTGAGCGTCAGCGATGGAGAGACCAGCGTGAGCGCCAGCATCAGCGCCGGTCTCGCGAGCTCCTTTGACGTGGGCTACACGAGCGAGTTCTCCGGAAGCTCCGTACACGGCAAGAACTACCTGCTCGGCCACCCCGTGACCGTGAGCACAGCGATGACGGTCAGCCACCTGAACATCATCGCCAAGGGGAGCGCAGCCAATGGACAGATCGCCTTGTACACAGAGAGCGGCGGCCAGCCCAGCGCCTTGGTGACCGAGAGCAGCGCACAGGCCATCACCACCGGGACGAACACCTTCGACGTGCCCGACACCGCGATCCCCGCGGGCACCTACTGGCTGATGGCGGTGTACGACGCCAGCGCCTACATCGGCGAGTCCTCTACCCCTCAGACCGTGTACTACACGGGCATGAGCGCCGGCTCGGCCATGCCGGATCCCATCGGGAGCCTGAACAGCTACTCCGGCGGCCCCCACAACTACTATCTGAGCGGTTTCTGATGGTGGTGTTCCGGTGATCGGCGCGCTAGGCCTTGGAAACAGGAGCCGCCATGACGCCCTTCGCTGAACGACTTGCAGTGGCCGTGCAGGACAAAGGTCCTGTGTGCATCGGTCTGGACCCTCACCTGCACCTGCTCCCAGTGCATTTCCGGGAGCAGTACGCTGGTCTAAACGGGGCCACCTTCCGCCAAGCGGCTGCCGGCGCCGTGCTGGATTGGGGCCTGGAGGTCTTGGAGGCCATCGCTGGCGTGGCCGCCGCGGTGAAGCCCCAAGTGGCCTTCTTTGAGCAGCTCGGAGCGCCCGGTGTGGCGGCCCTGGAAGCCTTGGTCGCGCGGGCCAAGGCCATGGGCCTGCTGGTCGTCCTGGACGCCAAACGCGGAGACATCGGCTCCACCGCTCAGGGCTACTGCCGAGCGACCCTGGACGACACCGGCCCACTGGGCGCCGACTCGGTGACCCTGTCTCCCTACCTGGGCCCCGAGAGTCTGCGGCCCTTCCTAGACTGCTGCGATGCCCAAGGAAAGGGGCTCTTCATCCTCGTGCGGACCTCGAACGCGGAGGCCGACGCCATGCAGGCCAATGGGGTCGCTGAGAAGGTGGCGGGGTGGATCTCGGCGTGGAACCAGAGCCGCTCCGGCCCCCAGGCCTTGGGTCCGGTGGGCGCAGTGGTCGGCGCAACGGTGCCATCCGAGGCCAGCGCTCTGCGGGCAGCCATGCCGCAGTCCTGGATCTTGGTGCCTGGATACGGGGCCCAAGGCGGCTCCGCAGCGGACACCCTGCCCTGCTTCCGCCAAGACGGCCTGGGCGCGCTGGTGAACAGCAGCCGCGGTGTGCTCTTCGCCAAGCCCGGAGAAGAAGCGCGGTACCAAGCCGATCATCAGGCTCTGGTACGCGAGCACGCCCTGGCGATGGCCGCCGAACTCAAGGCCCTGCACGCCGGCTGACTCTGGGGCTTCCCCTCAAGCGGCGCTCTGACTTGAAAAGGCGCTACCACAAGGCGGGACCTCTGGTAGTGTCGCTCCCATGACATGCGGGGGCCACTGTAGGCCCCCCCTCTAGGAGCACCTTATGAACCGCATCGCCGCCTGTCTGGCTGTCGGATCCCTCATCACCCTGTCCGCTTGTACAAAGGGCTCCGTCTCGGGCACCGTCACCGACGGGCTGAGCAAAGCTCCGGTCTCCGAGCTGCGACTGCTGGCCCGTTCCGAGGCGCCAGACCAGACCTGCAAGGTCTTTGAGACCACCACAGACGCCAGCGGCGCCTACAGCTTTGGTGAGCTCTGCGCGGGCCAGACCTACGTGATCTCCTCCGGCGACGAGGCCCGCTTCTTCACGGGCAACCAAGAGGTCAGCGGCGATGAGCAGTCGGCCGCCAACGAGCTGACCGCCTGGCGCGGTCCAGAAGGCGTCGGCGTATACCTGCTCAAGGCTGACGGCACCATGGAGTCCCAGCGCACCAAGGCCGATGTGGCATCGGCCACCCTGTTCGAGACCGAGCAGAGCGTGCGCTACCCCACCGGAACCCCTGGCTCCTGGCCTGCGGTCGCCTCGGGCGAGTACCTGGTGCTCATCGGCAAGGCCACCATCGAGAACCAGCAGATGTTCCCGCTGATCGAGTCCCCCGAGGTCAAGTTCAACCCCGACCGCGAAGGCCTCACCCACTTCAGCCTGGGACAAGAGTGGCTCTACATCGGCGCCAAGATCGATGAGGGCGTGTACACCGAGATGAACACCGAGCTGGACACCAGCAAGGTGGTCATGGCCGAGCACGGAGACCGCGCTGCCCAGTACATCCCTGCGGACGCTGTTCCAGCCGGAAAGTACGCCATGCTCACGAAGAAGGCACGGCGTACCTACATGTTTGAGATCGGCGCAGCGGCCCCAGCAGCCGAGGCTGGAGACGCTCCCGCCACCGAGTAGAACGCTCCGCCCGGTCGAAGACCGGAGCTACTCGAGGAGGTCTACCTGCGGATGCGGGTGGGCCTCTTTGAGTTTGTGCACCATCTCTCGGCTCCGGCCCCAAGCGGCCTCGAAGAAGTCCTCGAAGACCGGGTAGTCCTCGGGGGTGATGGGCTCACTGAACTGGGCCCACACCTTCTGACCAAAGCGTATGCCGCGATTGGTGGCCGGGATCACGGCATCTGTCCCCCACACCGCTGCCGGAACGACGGGAATGCCCGCATCGTAGGCCGCACGCACCAGCCCGGTGTAGACCCGCTCCAGGACGGTCTGCGAGCGTGAGCGGGTTCGCGTGCCCTCTGGATAGACGTGCAAGGCACGGCCAGAATGCATGAGCATCAGCGCTTCTTCCTTGGCGCGGGCCCGGTCCTTGGGGTCCTTGCGGTCAAAGAAGACAGCGCCGCCCAGGTAGCCGAGCAGCCCCATCACCGGGAACCAGAAGACCTCGGACTTGGAGATGCCCTGGGTGTGCCCCGCCCAGATGAGCAGGAGCACATCGACGAAGCTGCGGTGGTTGGAGATGAGCAGGTAGGGCTGCCCGATGGGGAGCTTCTCGCTGCCTTTGAGCTGGGGACGGGCAAAGAGGCCGATGCGCAAGATGCCCCAACTGGCCAGACGGTTGGTCCAGAAACAGTAGCGCTCACGCACCCCCCGAGGGAGCAGCCAGGTCGGCAGAGCGAAGAGCAAGCACAAAGCTGCGATCAACACTGCAATCACAGCGGCCCAAGGAACCAAGATGTAGCTGAACCACGTCATGGCCTCGCGGTTGTTCCAAAGCGCGGCTAAAGGGCGGGAACGAGGAAGCGGCTCAAGCATGATGGAACCCACAAAGATTGCCGAGATCCTGCAGGCCAGCCTGCCGGATTGCCAGGCTCTCGTCAGCGACAATGCCGGTGACAAAGAGCACTTTCAAGCAGAGGTTGTCTCCTCGGCTTTCGAGGGTCGCTCGCGCATTCAACAGCATCGCCTTGTCTACCAAGCCCTCGGGGATCACATGAAGGGCGATATTCACGCCCTTGCCCTGAAGACCTATACCCCAAGCAAGTGGCCCAACAAGGCTTAGGCCTTCGCCATACCTGGAGACGAAATGTCCGAACGCAGCGTTCAAGACTTCATCAAGGACCTGGTCACCCAGAACCAAGTCATGCTCTTTATGAAGGGCAACAAGTTCTTCCCAGCCTGCGGATTCAGCGCCAAGTCGGTGCAGATCCTCAAGATGAACGGGGCCACCTTCGAGACCTTCGATGTGCTCTCCGACCCCGACGTCCGCTCCGGCATCAAGGAATTCGCTCAGTGGCCCACCATCCCCCAGCTTTACATCAACGGTGAGTTTTTGGGCGGCTCGGACATCATGATGGAGATGCACGAGAACGGTGAGCTGAAGACCATGATTGAGGGCCTTAGCGCCAACTAAGATGCGTATTTGCGCCATGAAGCCCTTGGATCCCTGACAGGATCTGAGGGCTTTTTGCGTGGGAGAAGGCAGACACGGAGCTGCCATGCCAGAACCCACTGCCCTCGCCCGACAGACCAGTACGCCACTCTTGGCTGGACAGGGCGCTGACCAAGCCGACGACCACCTGGCCCCAGGTCCCCAAGATCACCTCCTGCAACACGCGAGCATGCTCCAGCAGGTCTTGAACCTTCCGGAGAGCGACGAGATGGTCCTCTCGATGCTCGAGAACGACATCGCACAAGAGTTCTCGCGGGTGGACGACGACCCCGAGCCGACGATGGAAGAGCTGCAGGGGCGTTCGGACGCCTTGGATCCCATGGCCAAACTGCGCCGTGGCGTCCCAGCACCGCCCGACGCGCCTGAGAGCGAGCTTGACCAGCGGATGAACATTCTGGACGGGATGGACCACGACACCGAGGACCTTCAGGCACGGAACGATGCGCTGAACCCGATGGCGCATCTGCAGAACACGGTGCCCGCCATGCCCGACAGCGACGAGCAGGCGCTGGACGAGAAGCTGGCCATACTCCATGACAAGCAGGTCGACCCCAAGGAGTTGGAGCAGCGCCAGGGCCAGCTGGACTCAGGCTACGACAAGAACCAAGACGATGAGTTGATGGAGATGCGCAGGCAAGCCCTGCGCCCGCAAGGCATCACAACCGAGGACATGATGGTCCTCGAAGACAAGCTGGCCCAGCTCGAGAAGATGGACGTGAAGTGGGACTACAAGACAGCGGCCAACCATCTCGAGTACGACGACCACGAGGACTTTGTCATCGAGCAAGCCAGGGCCCTCCGCAGGGGCTTGCCGCCGCTGGACAAGGAGACGCAAGCCCAGCTGACAGACCCCACTGAGCTCCCTGATGGACTCAAGCCCAAAGACGACATGGAGGCGCTGGAGTCCCTGGACCACCTGCCCCAGAAGGGCGACGATGCGCGGGCACGCCTGGACGCGCTGCAGGCCGGGTTGCCAAACGGACAGGCCCACAAAGACGAAGTGGAAGAGGCCGAGTACCAGATGCTCGGCCAGGAGGCGGGCCTGCTCCCGCCACCTCTGAAGCGCCAAGACTCCATCGAGGTCGTGGACGACCAGGCCGCCAGCAAGCAAGCCGCCTCAGCGAAGAGGAAGAACGACCGGGTCTACCAGAGCTTGAAGGGAGCCACCCAGCACGGCGGGCTGGACTTGGGTTTGGACATCATGAAGGAGCGGAAGTCCAAGAAACTCGGCCGTTTCATGAAATCCAAGAGCACCTACACCGACACGCTCAAGAGCCGCATCCCTGGATACGAAGTCGCAAAACAGGGCCAAAAGGCCCGGAAAGAGATGCACCGTATCAATGCCAGTGAATCCATGGCCAAGGGAACCGAAAGCAACGAGCTGCTCCAAGCAATCCTGGCCTGTGGCCTGTACTACCAGCGCTACAAGCGCGACAAGGCCATGATCAAGTCCGCCACATCGATCCCGACCTACGGCACGGGGCCAGTCGGCTCGGCGGTAAAGGCAGGCATCAAGAGCGTTGGCATCCCCGGCTCCTTCTGGGCCCGATATCTGCACGCCGGCAAGGGCAAGGGTCAAGGCAGCTACCAGAAACAGAAGATGACCGGAAAGCGGGGCAAAAAAATCGGGGACCTTCGGGACGTGCGCAACTTGCGCGCGCTTCTCTACTCCGCAGGCAGCGGAAGCCATGACCCACGGATGCAGAGGGTCGGCGGCGCGCTCGGCTCCAATGGGGAGGACCTGAGCAAGCGGGAGCCGTCCAAGGACAAGAAGATGCTCAATGGCTCCCAGGATGACTACCTGAGCTTCGCCGAGCGGAACGTCTACCAAGGGCTCAAAGACGGCACCATGACCGGTGATCAGGTGCCCGCTGAGATGATCTTGCCCATCCTCTGGCGCATGCACAAGATCTTCGCAACGGTCTCTCGCTACAAGTCCGAGCAGCTCACCATGCAAGACAAAGCTCTGGCGAAATACGAGGCTGAAAAGGCCAAAGCCGAAGCCAAGTTGGCCCAGGGCAAGAAGGCGACCATGCCCAGGATGTCGGCAGAGGCCAGAAAGGCGAGAAGGCGCCAGAACGATGCGGCCCGGCAAGCACAGATGGACAACCGCCCCATGGCGTCCATGGCAAACAGCGGTCCGGACCTCTCGCCAAACAAGGACCAGTCTATGGATCCGCTGGCTCCTCAAGGTGGATTCTTGGCGCACGCCAAGAACCTGGACAACATGCCGGAGCAGGGCCTGCCGGACACGGACCGGAAGACCGACGTGGAAAACGACCGGGTAGACGTGATTCAAGACACGGAGAAGAAGAAGGACAAAAAGCCCATGCTCCTGGCTTGACCCTCAGCCCTTTTGGTCCTCGTCCGAGTCCGCTCCAAAGCGCTTGGCGTCGTAGGCCGAGAAGCCCTCACCGTCGCCGCGCAGCAGCACATCGCAGTAGAAGCGCGTCTTCTTGACCACGTTGCCCAGGGCGTTGTGGTGAATGTTCTTGCGCAGGGCGACCAGGGTGCGGCGCTCGAACTTGTACTTGTCCCAGCGGTCGTCTCGGGCCTTCTTCTCAGCCTTGGCCTTGGCCTCGCCGGCGTCGACATCGGCCAGAGGGGCAAACAGGGTCTCCCGGTCCCAGCCCCAGGTGGCCAGGTCCTCATCGGAGAGGCTGTCGATCATGTGACGGAGCAAGGCTTCCTTGGCGGGGTCTGCCGCTGCCGACTGGGCCCACTTCTCCAAGGAGGAGGTCACCGGGCGGGAGTGCTTGGCCACGCCGATGGGGTCGCCCAGACCGCCTTCGACGGCGGGCTTGGCCTTGCCGTAGTTGACCGTGTCGGGCTCGTGGGGGATGCCGATGTGCTCGTAGATGCGCTTGAGCTGCGCCTCGGGGTCCGCGACGATGTCCTCGTACTTGACGTGCACGAAGGGGACCTGGGCGGTGCGCAGAAAGTCGGCCATCGCAGGCACGTAGCGCTCGAGCACCGGGTTGAAGTCGTAGGCCGCCTGGTAGTCGCCATCGAAGAAGCTGGCCGCGAAGCTGTCCCACACCGAGAGCGGGTTGCGCGTCAGGATGACGAAGTGGGATTTGGGGAAGAGCCGCGCGATGAAGGGCAAGATCAGGGCGTAGGCCGGGGTCTTGTCCAAGAAGTAGGGCTTGTCCTGGGTGGTCAGCATGCGGCCGTACATCACGTCGGTGTAGGCCCGCAGGGCGTCCAGATAGTCGTCCTCACCGCCAGGCATGTCCGCGACGAACTGCTTGAGGGCCGTGGCCGCCTGGAGCTGATCGAAGGGCGCCCGGTCTACGTTGTCGTAGAAACCCAGGTGCGCCAGGGGCGTGAGCAGGTGGGGCTCAGGGCGGCTGTAGATCTGCGTGTGCGCGCTGAGCATGCGCATGAGCAGAGTGCTGCCGGAGCGAGGAGGGCCGAGCACGAAGATGAGCTTGTCTTGCATACCTGCAAGCTAACCCCGTCCCCTGTGGGGTGACGTTGCTTCAGCCGGGTTGCACGCTATCTGCGCAGCCCTCGTCAACGCCCAAGGGGTCAGGACCCCAGTCCCCGAGCAGCTTGACCTCGGGGCGGAGCAAGACACCGGTCTGTTGGTACACCACCCGGCGGGCGTGCACGATGAGCTGCCGAAGCTCTTCAGAGCTCGCTCCCCCATCGTTCAAAAAGAAGTTGGCGTGCAGCTCGGAGATGACCGCGCCACCGATGCGGTGCCCCTTCAGACCGCAGGCGTCCAAGAGGCGTCCAGCGGAGTCCCCTTCGGGGTTGGTGAAGGTGCTGCCGCAGCTGGGCTTGTCCAGGGGCTGGGTGGCCTTTCGACGGACCAGGAAGCCCTCCCGCTGCACCATGCGTGCGCCGTCAGGGTCGGGGGAGAGCGCGATCTTGGCCCGGGAGACCACGGCACCGGCCGGCAGCGCGCTGTGCCGGTACGAGAAGCCACACTCCTCCGCCGTCAAGGTCACCACAGCGCCGCCGGGCAGGACCACCTCCACGGACTCAATGCGGTCTTTGGCCTCGCCCAAGCGGGTGCCCGCGTTCATCACGACCGCCCCACCCATGGTCCCGGGAACTCCGGAGAAGGGCTCGGCGCCGGCCATTCCGGCTTGGTCCAAGCGGTTGAGCAGAGCGTTGAGCTTCATGCCTGCCCCGACCCACGCGTGGTCCTCTGCGATCTCGAGCGCAGCCAGCTCCCCCTTGAGCAACAGCACCACACCGGAGATGCCCGCATCGTGGATCAAGGCGTTGGAGCCCCGGCCCAACACGGTCACACGGTCCACCACCGCCATGACGCCCTGGAGCTGCGCCAGTGTCTTGACCTCGACCAGGAGCTCGGCGGGGCCGCCGCACTTCCAGTAGGCCTTGCGGGTCAGGGAGGCCTGGGGTGTGAGCTTGGCGCCGGTGGCGCCCAGGGCGGTGATCACGTCGTCGGAGAGCATGCAGGGCCTCTAACTTCCGATCCACGCTCTCGGCTGCGATCTTTTTTACCCAGGTAAAACGATCACCCATTATACCCGGATAAAAGGAGTCTCCAATGTCGAGCCAAAGCACCGCTGTTCAAGCCACCGCCTTCTTGGGCCACAGCATCCTGTTCCAAGGTCCCATCCGCCAAGTCGCCGAGCGCGTCTGGGCCCACCACCAGAGCGACAACGCTCCGCTCGTCCTGCTCTTCAATGACATGAACGGTGAGCCCATCGACATCGATCTGCGCGGGGATCTGGCCCTGGCCTTGCTGGATTACCCAGAGACCCCGCCCAAGCCCAGGGGCCGCCCCAAGCTTGGGGTCACCTCCAAAGAGGTCACCCTGCTCCCCCGCCACTGGGCCTGGCTCAACGCCCAGCCCAAGTCTGCCTCGGCGACCCTTCGGGGCTTGGTGCAGGCCCAGATCGACAGCGGCGTACAGGACCCGGCTATCGCTCAGCGGCGCTGCTACACCGTGATGCAAGCCCTGGGTGGGAACCTGCCAGACTTTGAGCAGGCCTCGCGCTTGCTCTTCCGCAACGACGTGGCGGGCTTTCTGGATGCCATCGGTGATTGGCCCCCCGACCTTCAGGGCTATCTGGCCTCCTTCCTGCCAAAGCCGGATCAAGCCTGAGCCACGGTGTAGCATCCCGCCATGCTCTTGCTCTTGCTCTCCTGTGCCCCCATGCACCGGGTCGGCGCCAACTTCGGCGCCGGCCTTCAGTCCTCCTTGGTCGATGAGAACGGGGACCCCAAACCCGAGCTCCAGGCCGCAGCCCAGGCCTTGGGGCAGTCCCTCGTTGGCGGTGCCCTGGATGGCCTGAACGACGAGGAGAAGGTCCAGGCCATCCAAGCGCAGGTCGAGGCCTTGATCGCTGCCCTGGGGCCTCAGATCGCAGCCGTGCTCGGGGAAGAGATCGGACCGGCCTTGCAGGAGCAGCTCTCCGCCGCCGTCACCCAGACCCTCGCGCAGATCCGCAACGGCCAAGGCAAGAAGGACATCGAGGCCATCGCAGCAGGCATCTCCGCGGCGGTGGTTCGCGGCCTGGCGGAGAAGGGCGGACCGGCCCTGGCCAAGGCCTTGGAGGAGGATCTGGGCCCCGCCCTCAAGCTGGTACTGGAGCGGGACCTGAACCCCGTCATCCAAGCCCAAGCACCCGCCCTCGCCGGCGAGGCCACCAAGGCCGCCTCCAGCGCCCTCACCGCGCAGCTCGCCACGGACTTGAACGGCCCCCTGGGGGACGCCCTGCAGGCCAGGGCCGATGCGGTCGTGGAGAACGCACGCGCTGCAGCCGAGACCGAAGGCGAGCGCTGGCAGAGCTTCTTCTGGAGCGCGCTGGTGGGCATCGTCGTGCTGGTGCTCGGTGGCGGCGGCCTGAGCTTCAGCTTGATTCGTCAGCTTCGCCAAGCCAACGGGCTGCGCGCTGCCCTGGACCTGGTGACCACCAACATCAAGCGCAGCGAGGCCGAGGCCCCCATTCGCGAGATGACCCAGCGCATCAAGGTCGAGGGCAAGGACACCGCTGGAGGACAGGCGCTCTCTGAGTTCCTCAAAGAGCGCAAGCACAACAAGATTGAGCTGGACCAGTAGTCCGCCCAGTCTTCCTGCCTCAGAGCATGCTGGCGATGCCGCCAAACAGGAACACCAGCACAGGCGCTCCAAAACACATGCCCAGAACGATGGGCAGCATCCAGGAGATGGGCTCCTTCTCCGGTCCTTGTCCGGTCAGAACCTTCTTGGCGAGCCACCGGAACTTGCCAAAGTACGCCGCGCCCCACATCGGCGTGCTCGTGAGCATCTTCAGCTCTCCGCCCACCACGCCGGCTGGGTAAAAGAAGCTGGCAAAGGCCATTTTCTGCTTGCTGCTCAAACGGGCGACGGCGTCTGGATCGGCGGTCTTGGCGTGATAAAAGGCCATGACACCGATGCCCTTTTGAAAGCCCCGCGGCAGACTACTGGGGTCCAAGGAGCTGGCGTTGTCCTGAAGCCAGGTCAGGTCCACATCCAGGTCGGCCGAGCTCAGGTGCTCCACCTCCCGGACCATGATGACCTGCGTCATCTTGGTAAAGCCCACATCCCAGTAGAAGGGACTGCGCACTCCGACCCAACGCCCCTCTTCCTCCAGGACAACGTTGCAACCAATGGCCTCAAGCGACTCAGACACACCCACGGGCACCTCCAGGGTGCACAGGGTAACTCCTCGCGCCACGCAGCATCCTCTTGTCCATTCGGGAGCCCGACATCGAGAACTTCACCCCACTGGCCTCCACCCTTGGCGGCGTCCTGATCGGCCTGGCCGCTGCAACACTCCTGCTCTTCAACGGCCGCATTGCCGGAATCAGTGGGGTTCTCGGTGGGCTCTTCGGGGCACAATCGGGTGACCGGACCTGGCGACTGAGCTTCCTGGCAGGCCTGCTGGCAGGCGGCATGGCCCTGTTGGCCTTCGCCCCCCAGGTCTACGTGGACACCCTCCAGCTCCCCCTCTGGGCCCTGGGCATCTCCGGACTGCTGGTCGGGGTCGGGACCCGCATGGGCGGCGGCTGCACCAGTGGACACGGCGTCTGCGGACTGCCCCGTCTCTCCAAGCGCTCCTTCGCGGCGGTGGGACTGTTCATGTCCAGCGGGGGCGTGGCCGCCTGGGTCACGATGAACTGGGTCTTGGGGGGCGCAGCATGAACGCCTCAAGTGCGACGCATCAAAACACCCTCGCGCGCAGCATCGTCGCGGCCGTGGCCGGCGTGGTCTTCGCCCTTGGACTGGGCTTGGCGGGCATGACGCAGCCTGGCAAGGTGCTGGCCTTTCTGGACGTCACCGGCGACTGGGACCCCTCCTTGGCCTTTGTGATGGGCGGCGCAGCCATCACCTTTGGGATCTGCTACCGCCTGACCATGCGGCGCCAGAGTCCCGTCTTCGACTTGAACTTCAAGATGCCCGAGAACGAACACATCGACCTGCGCCTGGTCGCAGGCTCAGTGGTTTTCGGCTTGGGGTGGGGGCTCGGCGGCTTTTGTCCTGGACCGGGCGTGGTCAGCCTGGCCTCGGGCGGCAAAGGAGCCTTGGTCTTTGCCGCGACCATGTTGCTGGGCATGGCCGGCTTTCACCTCTGGCGGGATCGCGTAGACTCCCCCCCAGCAGGTGACGATGGCCAAGAAGAAGCGCAAGAACAAGAGTCGGTCCAAGCCTAGCGCTGCAGCACCCTCTGTCGCTGTCTCTTATACACATCTGACGCTGCCGACGAGCGATCTAGTGTAGATC
>OJHJ01000281.1_pt1 | contig 26334 bp, 25 predicted proteins | sample 1595201 | NCBI WGS metagenome assembly OJHJ01 (sample SAMN05416832, study PRJEB24817) | seawater metagenome | isolation source: Sea water | place: Canada:Atlantic | collected 2013-07 | reverse complement strand
CGTGGGCTCGGAGATGTGTATAAGAGACAGCGCGTGGGGTGGGGTATGTGCCAATGCAACAACGATTGAGGTGACCCCATGCAATTTGAAACGCCCGGACCGGTCGAGGCTGAATTGGCGGATGCCATCGCGCCCATCGAAGAGATCATCGAAGAGGCCCGTCAGGGTCGCATGTTCGTGCTGGTCGATCACGAAGACCGCGAGAACGAAGGCGATCTGGTAATCCCCGCGCAGTTCGCGGATGCGGATGCGATCAATTTTATGGCCACCCACGGGCGCGGGCTGATCTGTCTGCCGATGACCGAGGAACGGGTCAACACGCTGGGTCTGCCGATGATGGCGGTGAATAACTCTGCCCGCCACGAGACGGCCTTTACCGTATCGATCGAAGCACGCGAGGGGGTGACCACCGGTATTTCCGCCGCCGACCGTGCGCTGACCGTCAAGGTCGCCATCGACGAGGATAAAGGCGCGGTGGATATCGCCACGCCGGGGCATGTGTTTCCGCTGCGCGCACGCGATGGCGGTGTCCTGGTCCGCGCGGGCCACACCGAGGCTGCCGTCGATATCTCGCGTCTTGCGGGGCTGCATCCCTCCGGTGTGATCTGCGAGATCATGAAGGAAGACGGCACCATGGCCCGCCTGCCGGATCTGGTTGCATTCTGTCAGCAGCACGACATGAAGATCGGCACGATCAGCGATCTGATCGCCTATCGCCACAAGCATGACAATCTGCTGGTGGAGCGCGACAGCCGCACCGTGACCTCTGCCTATGGGGGTGACTGGAAGATGCAGATTTTCACCGACGAGATCAGCGGCACCGATCATGTGGTCCTGTCCAAGGGCGACATCACGACGGAGGCTCCGGTTCTGGTTCGCACCCATGCGATCAACGCGCTTGAGGATATCCTCGGCCTCGGGCCAAGCCCCGCCGACGAATTGCCACGCGCGATGCAGATCATCGCGGACGAAGGCCGTGGCGCGGTGCTGTTGTTCCGCGATCCCGACCCGCGGTTGCGTTTCGAGGACGAAGAGGATGATCGCCCCCGTACCGTCAAACGCACCGGTCTTGGGTCGCAGATCATGGCGAGCCTTGGGTTGCACAAGCTGATCTTGCTGACGGATAACCCCGATACGCGCTATCTGGGGCTGGACGCCTATGACCTTAGCATCGTGGGCACGCGCCCCATCACGCAGGAGTAAATGCAATGGCTGCTGGAAATCATACGACGCTGACCACGCCGCGCTTTGACACGCCGGTTAAGGTTCTGATCGTCATTTCGCCCTATTACTCGGACATCGCCGAGGGCTTGCTGAAAGGCGCCAAGGCAGAGCTCGAGGCCGCGGGGGCTGAATGGGACGTGGTAGAAATGCCCGGCGCGCTGGAAATCCCGACCGCCATCGGTATCTCTGACCGCAAGAGCAATTTTGACGGCTACGTGGCGCTTGGCTGTGTCATCCGCGGCGAGACGACGCATTACGAGACCGTGTGCAACGACAGCAGCCGCGCCTTGCAGCTGATGGGGTTGCAGGGCATCTGTATCGGCAACGGCATCCTGACCGTCGAGAACCACGAACAGGCCGCCGTGCGCGCCGATCCGGCGGGGCAAAACAAGGGCGGCGGTGCGGCAGCTGCGGCCTTGCATCTGATCGCGCTGAGCCGTAAGTGGGGCGACATTCGCAAAGACATCGGTTTCAAGCCGCGCTCGGATGAATATCTGATGGCGGGCGACAATGACGGACCCAAGACAGCATGACATCCTCCGCCGGCCTTTCGGGCAATCAAAAACGCAAGATGAAATCAGCTTCGCGGCTTTATGCCGTGCAGGCCCTGTTCCAGATGGAGCATTCCTCGCAAAGCTTTGACACCGTGCGCAAGGAGTTCCTTGAGCACCGCTTTGGCGCAAGTTACGACGGTCAGGAAATGATCGATGGTGACATCCGGCATTTTGCAGACCTGCTTGAGACGGCGGTGAACTATCAGGCGGCGATTGACCAGATGACCGACCGTGCGCTGGTGGCTAAATGGGCCATCGCGCGGATCGACCCTACTTTGCGTGCCCTGTTCCGCGCCGCCGGTGCCGAGCTGCGCGCGCAGGAAACGCCGCCGCGGGTTGTGATCAACGAATATGTCGACGTGGCCCGTGCATTCTTTGAGGGGGGCGACGAGCCGAAGTTCGTGAACGCCGTTCTGGATCATATGGCCCGCGAAGCCCGTCCGGAAGAGTTCTGAGCCGGACAGGCTCAGTTCATCGTCTTTGGTCGACAGCGACGGACCAGCGAAAGACCTGATATTTTCGGGCTGATATTGTCGGGAAAGTGTGACGGGACCACCGCTGCCGTTCTGTTCTATATTCCCGAGGACCTGTATGTACAGGTGGGCGCCAGATAAACGAACCAGGGCTCGAACAGAGCCAGCTCCCTCGGATTTGCTTAAGGCCACTGGAATGTAACTTTTACAAACAGGGCAGAACCCGTCACCCCCGTTAAGTAGGCGCGACCATAGCCTGCGACAAGGGGTATTCTAGCTTGGCTCGGTGTTTTCGACAAAGCGGTAGCGGGTCAGCTCTTCGGGCAGCAGCAGATAGATTTCATCGGGCGGCGTGACCAGCGCGTGCTGCATGACCAGCGGGTCGATGCCCATCTGATCCAGATAGGTCATGACCTCGCCTTGGCCGCGCTGGATGTCCTCCACCGCGACAAAGGCGGGCAGCAGGGTGCTTTCACCGAAGAAATGCTGGTGCACCCCGACAGAGGCATCCTCCGGCACGTCGCGGCTGGTGCCTGCGGCCAATAGATAGGGGCAGGCGGAATAGCAGATATCGCCACTGCGCAAGGCGGTCGTGAGCTCAGCATCCCGCAGATACCGCCCCAGACGCAGCGCGTCGCTGACTGACCCACCGGGCGAATTCAGGATCACGCCCTCGGGTTGGGGATCAAGCGCGGTGATCTGTTTCTCGATGCGTTCGGCATCACCCGCCATGATGCCCCCTTCCAGCAGCACGCGCGCGCCACCTTCGACCACGGTCAGGGTCAGCCGTTCGGGCAGGGGCGTATCCGGCATGGGGCGGCCGCCGGGGCGGGCGCGGTCGGGTTGAAACCGGCGGGTCTGGTCGCCGGGGCGCGTGGGTTCGGTCAGCCCCGGGGCACGCGGGCCAAAGCCGGGCAGGCGCAGCCCCTCGTCCAGATCGCCCCAAAAGAGCAGCCCCGCCAATCCCAGCTGAAAGATCAGAACGCCGCCCAGAACCCGTGCCACGGGTGGGCGTTTGGAAGGATCACGTCGCAGTTTCATGTGGTTTTCGAAGGCGTGCTAAGGGCAGGATTCTCGGTCACGATATCATGGGGCGCAATGTCATCGCGGTCATCATGCGCGTCCTCATCAACAGATGTGCCCTTCATCGCCGCATCCATGTCACGCATCGCCAGCACCGCGGCCCGCAGTTCGGCAAGGGTGAGTGTTTCCTCGATCGCGCTGCCCTCGCGGCCTTCGCGGATCGCCCCTTGGGTGATGGCGAGAATGAAGACCAGCACGGCGGGCAACAGATCAATGGCAATCGCGCCAGCCCAAGAAGGCACAAAGTTGCGCGCGTATTTGATCACCGCATCGGCGCTGGAAATCGGGGTGTAGGTCGTCTCTGTTGGCGGGGCCATGGCCAGCACGTCTTGGGCCGCACGCTCCAGTGTGGCGGCACGTTGGGCCAGAACCTCAAGCACGGCACTGATGGTCGAGGCCTGATTGCCCCGCACCTCGACACTGCTGCCATCCAGTTCGGGCAGCACGACAGAGGCCGACAGATCCTGCGCGGCGCGTTCGACCAGCGGGGCGACTGACAGTTGCCGTAAGCGCGTGATCAACCCGGCAAGCCGTACCGCCTGTTCGGAAAATTCGACCGATCGCGCTTCCACCGGACCGGGCTCGACCGTCAGCGCGCGCATCCGGCTAAGGATCTGGTTGCCCTCGACAAAGGCGTCATTGACCAGCGGGGTCTGGGTGGCGATCTGCGCCTCCAGCCCCGACAGCTCTGCCGATTTCTGTCGCAGCACGCGGAACACGGCACCGCGCCCCGCCAAGCCCGACAGCCCGCCCGTGGCCTCCTGTTCGCTCAGATCCTCGAAACTTTGACGAACACGGGCAACGTCACGCTCCAAGCCTTGGGCGGAAAGGGTGATCTCATGCGCGCGCTCCAACGAGCCTTGGTAATCCTGCACGGTCTCGGCCAGATGCTGTTCCACCGCAGCGGATCCGGCAAGGGCGGCGGCGTTCAGCCAACTCGACATCGCGATGATCGCGACGCTTCCCAGCGACATGGCCCCCAACAGCCCAACCCGCGCACGGGCGCTGCGCACCGCCGGAAACAGGCGCAGCATATAGGACCAGAACACAAAGATGCCCACGGAAACAGCAGCGGAATAGGCGATCGCGGCAAAGGCCGACATCGCCCCGTTGTCATCCAGCAAGGACGACACCCCAAGATAGGTGTAGATGCCCGACGCCACCGCCAGCACCCCAAGCGCTGTGCCCGAAAACGTATCGAGCCAGCCCAGATGCCCTTCGAGTTCGCGCGCATAGCGGATGCCGCGCTGTTGATGTGTCGAGTTTTCGCCGTCGCGCGCCATATGCCCACCCTGTTTTCTTTTGAACTAGATAGGTTGCGCGCTGCGGATTACCAAGCGCTTGCCTGATGTTCATGAATTGTTCATATTGCCTCCATGACCCAGACTGACCTGATGACCGCCCCGACCTTGCAACCCGGACAGTTGATTGCCCGTGGTGTGACCCGCCAGCTTGCCGCACTCGGTTTCGCGAGCGTGGAAGAGTTGGTGCCGACACGCGGCCTGCGGGTGGATGTGATGGCGCTTGGCCCCAAGGGGGAGATCTGGATCGTCGAATGCAAATCCAGCCGTGCCGATTTCATGTCCGACAGCAAATGGGACGGGTACCTCGAATGGGCCGACAGGTTCTTTTGGGCGGTGGATGCGGATTTCGACGTCGACCTGCTGCCCGAGGACACCGGCCTGTTTATCGGCGACAGCTACGGGGCAGAGCTCGTGCGCATGGGACCGGAAACCCGACTGGCTGCCGCGCGCCGCAAAAAGATGACCCATCTCTTTGCCACCCATGCCGCGCGCAGACTGCATATGTTGCGCGACCCCCATGCCATGCCGCAGTGGGGCTGAAACTTTCCCAAATGGAGAATATCCCGGGGGTGCCGCGCAAAGGCGCGGCGGGGGCTGGCCCCCATCCCGACCGGGCAACATGCGTTATCGCTTGTTCTTGCCAGCTTTGCCCGCACGATGGGCTGCGGCCATGATCTCTTCCGCGATTTCAACGGCTTCATCCGTGGTGAAATCCATCGGGATCTCGATCCCGCCTTCCGCTTCGATGAACAGCCGGACCATGCCCTTATCGGTTGGCCCGATTTGCAGGTTGGCTTCAATGTCGCGTTCTGTGTCGATGCCCATGAGGTTTCTCCGAAACTGTGTCAGGTCCCGTACCCTGCGGCGGTGGAAATGGCAAGTTTTGCCATTCTCACCTGCGACAGGACAAATCGAAGTTTGCGACGGATATGTGCTTGCATTCCTTTTTCATGAACGCTAGATCGACCGCAGTGCCGCCTTAGCTCAGTTGGTTAGAGCGCCTGATTGTGGATCAGGAGGTCCCTGGTTCGAGACCAGGAGGTGGTACCACTCCCCCCCCGAAAAAATTAGAGCATATTTCTGTGCGGCGTGATGTTTTCGTGCGCCGTGCCTCGGCACTGTGGCGCATAGGCTGCGCGCGTTACTCGATCGTGACGCTCTGACGTAGCTCGCCTGTCATCCGGTCAAAGATCAGAATCACATCTTCCTGTGTCACCACAGCATACCAGTCGGGGCCTTGGGTGAAGGTCACCGCTTTTTCGCCGTCGGGCAGGGTGATAGAGGCCGGTAAATCGGGGCTCTTGTTCGAGAAGCGGATGACAAGTAGCCCGATCACGACTAGAAGGCCGAAAATCATTGTGGCGGTCAGCACCGTCACCAGCCGCCGCAGGAATTTGATGTTCGGGGGCTCGGAAGGATCAGTCATGTCGCACCGTCAAATTACGTTTACCATCGCGGACAGCCCGCCACCTCGCCTTGATAAGGCGCTTGCGCGCGATGTGCCAGAGGATGCGAACCTGTCGCGTACACGACTGGGGCGTTTGCTGGAACAAGGGGCCGTGCAGGTTGACGGAACAGTGGTAACCGATCCGCGCAGTCGCGCCGAAGCGGGGCAGCAGATCACCGTCGATGTGGAAGAGGCCGAAGACAGTCATATCCTCGCCGAGGAAATCCCGTTGGAGGTCGTCTTTGAAGACGCGGATCTGATCGTGATCAACAAGCCCGCAGGCATGGTGGTTCACCCTGCGCCGGGCAGCCCGTCGGGGACGTTGGTCAATGCGCTGCTGGCGCATTGCGGCGATGACCTGTCGGGGGTGGGCGGCATGAAACGCCCAGGCATCGTGCACCGGATCGACAAGGATACCTCGGGTCTGCTGGTTGTCGCCAAATCTGACGCAGCCCACCACGGGCTGGCCAAACAGTTCGAGAAACACACCGTTGAACGCTATTATCAGGCCTTGGTCTACGGCGTGCCGGATGCCAACGATCCGCGCCTGCGGGGGGTGAAGGGGGCCAGCTTCGAGCCGGGCAATATCCTCAAGCTCACCACGCAGCTGGCGCGTCACCGTACCGACCGCCAGCGTCAGGCCGTGTTCTTTCAGGGCGGCCGCCACGCTGTGACCCGTGCGCGCACCGTTGCGCGGCTTGGTAATCCAGAGGTTCTGGCGCTGATGGAATGCTGGCTTGAAACCGGCCGTACCCATCAGATCAGGGTGCATATGGCCCATGCCGGTCACGCATTGGTGGGCGATCCGACCTACGGTGGCAAACGCAAGCTCGCAAAGGGCGCGGTCTCGGACGCCGCCGCCGAAGCGGTGCGCAGCTTTCCGCGCCAGGCCCTGCATGCGGCGGTATTGGGGTTCGATCATCCGGTCACGGGCGACTACGTTCGCTTCGAAGCGCCGCTGCCCGGCGATATGACTGACCTGCTCGGCGCCCTGGGCTACGACCTGCCCTAGTGCACAGTTGTGTGATCGACCTGTAGTAAAACGGTTTTTTAGGGATTATTGGGCCCAATTCACCGTCCCATGCGTTAGGCTGGACACTTGAAACGGAGCGGGGCCCTCTCCATATCTATGTTAATCCAAATAACATGGGCCCCGGAAATTGGGGAAAGGGACAAAGATGGCTAATTACGCAAATCTGCCAGCGCCAACACCGGAAGGCGGATTGAACCGCTATATGCAGGAAATCCGCAAGTTTCCCCTGTTGGAGCCGGAAGAAGAATACATGCTCGCCAAACGGTGGGTCGAAGAGCAAGACACCGAAGCCGCGCATCGCATGGTTACCTCGCACCTGCGTTTGGCGGCCAAGATCGCCATGGGCTACCGCGGTTACGGTCTGCCGCAGGCAGAGGTGATTTCAGAAGCCAACGTCGGCCTGATGCAGGCGGTCAAACGCTTCGACCCCGAAAAAGGCTTTCGTCTGGCGACCTACGCCATGTGGTGGATCCGCGCCTCGATCCAGGAATATATCCTGCGATCCTGGTCGCTGGTGAAACTGGGCACGACCTCGGGCCAGAAGAAACTGTTCTTCAATCTGCGCAAGGCCAAGAACCGCATCGGCGCGCTGGAAGAGGGCGATCTGCACCCCGACAACGTCAAACGTATCGCGACGGACCTTGGTGTGACCGAAACCGAAGTCATCTCCATGAACCGCCGTATGTCGGGCGGGGATGCGTCCTTGAACGCCACGGTCGGCTCCGAAGGCGAGGGGACGATGCAGTGGCAGGACTGGCTGGAAGACGAAGACGCCGACCAGGCCACCGACTACGAGGAACGGGACGAGCTGGAAACCCGCCGCGAGATGCTGGCGGAGGCGCTGGATGTGCTGAACGACCGCGAGAAAGACATCCTGACCCAACGCCGCCTGTCGGATCAAACGGTCACGCTCGAAGATCTGAGCAGCCAGTATGACGTCAGCCGCGAGCGTATCCGCCAGATCGAGGTACGTGCCTTTGAGAAACTGCAAAAACGCATGCGTGATCTGGCCCGTGAAAAAGGTCTGATGGGCACCGCCTGATCGCCAGCCACGGTTTTGAATATCGATCCCCGCAAGGCGCGTCGCTTTGCGGGGATTTTTTATGCGCCCCTTGATGATCTGCCGCGGCTCCCCCTACAGTCGCGCGACACCAAACATCAGGGGATCACGATGAAAACGCTACGCTGGGGCATCCTCGGGGCTGCCCAATTCGCACAAGAACAGATGGCACCGGCCATCCACGCGGCAAAGGGGGCCGAACTGGTTGCCCTCGCCACATCTCACCCTGACAAAGCCGCGCCCTTTCAGGCCTTTGCCCCGCAGCTTGCAGTGCACAGCAGCTACGAGGCGCTGCTTGCCGATCCGGATATCGACGCGGTCTACATCCCGCTGCCCAACCATTTGCATGTGGAATGGACGCTCAAGGCGCTGAAGGCGGGCAAACATGTCTTATGTGAAAAGCCGATGGCGATGCAGGCGCAAGACTATGATCAGTTGATCTCCGCACGCGATTCCACGGGCCTGCTGGCGGCCGAAGCCTTTATGATCGTCCATCACCCCCAATGGATACGCGCCCGAGAGATCGTGCAATCGGGCAGTCTGGGTCGGCTGCGCCACGTGGCGGTCAACTTCTCGTTCTTCAACGACGATACCGGCAACATCCGCAACGACCCCAAGGCCGGTGGCGGCGTGCTGCCGGACATCGGTACCTATGCCTTCGGCTGCACCCGTTTCGTCACGGGGCAAGAGCCGACCGCGATCTCCCATGCCAAGATCGACTACGAAAACGATGTCGATGTCTTCGCGCAGGTCGCGGCCCGCTTCGACGGGTTTGACCTATCCGCAACCGTGTCCATGCGTATGTTCCCGTTTCAGCAGGTCGTTATTCACGGCGAAAAAGGTATCCTGCGTCTGACCTGCCCGTTCAACCCGACGGTCTATTCCCAAGCCGAGCTGTATCTTGAGACCACACAGAACAGCACCACCGTCGAACGCTTTCCCGGCGTGAACCACTATGTGCAGCAGGTCGAAAACTTTGGCGCGTCAGTGACCGAGGGCAAGGCCTATCCCTGTCCGCTTGAATTCAGCCGCGGCACGCAACGCATGACGGATATGGCCTTTGCCGCCGGGGGTTGAGCCTTGGCACTTGCGACCTACCTATAAGGGGTAACACTCAAGGGGGATGATCATGGCCGGAGGATGGGCGAAAGACGGCGCTGTCAGTGAACAGATCGAAGCGTCGATCAACGATGAACTGGCCCGCCTCAAGGCGCGCAAGGCCCCTCAGGGCGAAAGCCGCACCCATTGCGCCGAATGCGAAGAACCGATCCCCGAGGCGCGCCGGCAAGCCTTGCCGGGCGTAAAGCTCTGCATTGATTGCGTGCGCGAACGGGACGGTCTGGCGCAGGCCCGCGGTGGCATCAACCGGCGCGGCAGCAAAGATAGCCAGCTGAAATAGCCAAAAGCAAAACGGGGCGCTGCATCTGCACCGCCCCGCTCGATTTCCAAATGGTCTTAAATCCTCGCCGAAGGCATTAAACTCTTATGCCTTCCCGCCGGATCAATCCTCCATCGCTTCCAGCTCATCAATGAAGCCCGAAATCATCGACAGGCCCTTATCCCAGAACGCGGGGTCAGAGGCATCAAGCCCGAAGGGGGCCAGAAGCTCCTTGTGGTGCTTCGATCCGCCCGCTTTCAGCATATCGAAATACTTGTCCTCAAAACCCGGCTCGCCTTCTTCGTAGACCGCATACAGCGCGTTTACCAAGCCGTCGCCGAAGGCGTAGGCATAGACATAAAAGGGCGAATGGACGAAGTGGGGGATATAGGCCCAGAAGGTCTCGTAGCCGTCCATGAATTCAAACGCTGGCCCAAGGCTCTCGCCCTGCACCGACATCCACAGCGCGTTGATATCGTCTGGTGTCAGCTCTCCACCACGGCGGGCGTCGTGCAGTTTGCATTCGAAATCATAAAAGGCGATCTGGCGCACGACCGTGTTGATCATATCCTCGACCTTGCCGGCCAGCAGCACTTTGCGCTCGGCATTAGTTTTGGCGCCGTCCAGCATCTTGCGGAAGGTCAGCATCTCGCCAAAGACAGAGGCGGTTTCGGCCAAGGTCAGCGGTGTGGAGGATAGCATCTCGCCCTGACCCGCGGCCAGCACCTGATGTACGCCGTGGCCCAGCTCATGCGCCAGCGTCATCACGTCGCGCGGTTTGCCCAAGTAGTTAAGCATCACATAAGGGTGCACGTCGGTCACGGTGGGGTGGGCAAAGGCACCGGGGGCTTTACCCGGTTTGACGCCTGCATCGATCCAACCTTCGGTAAAGAAGGGGGCCGCGATTTCGCCCATACGGGGATCGAAGGCGTTGTAGGCGTCCATGACGGTCTTTTCGGCCTGTTCCCAGCTGACGGTTTTGGGGTCTTCCATCGGTAGGGGGGCGTTGCGGTCCCAGACCTGCATGGTGTCGAGGCCCAGCCATTTTCGTTTCAGCTCGTAGTAGCGGTGGCTGAGCTTGGGGTAGGCGTTGACCACCGCATCGCGCAGCGCTTCGACCACCTCGGGCTCCACGTGGTTTGACAGGTGGCGGCCGGTTTGCGGTGTGGGCATCCCGCGCCAGCGGTCGATGACCTCTTTTTCCTTGGCTTGCGTGTTATGCACGCGGGCAAAGGTCCGGATATTGGCCTGAAACACATCTGCCAATTCGCGCGCCGCGGCTTCGCGCAGATCACGCGACGGGTCGGTCAGCAGGTTCAGCACACCTTCGATGTTCAGCGGCTCGTCGTTTACCTCGAATTCCAGCCCGGCGATGGTCTCGTCAAACAGACGTTCCCATGCGTCGCCGACGACGCCCAGATCATGCAGGAACTTCTCCATCTCGTCGGAAAGCTGATAATCTTTCATCGCGCGGATACGGTCGAACACCGGCTTATACCGCGCCAGATCCGCTTTTTGGCTCAGCACGTTGGCAAGGTGATCATCCTCCAGCCGGTTCAGCTCAAGCGTGAAGAACACCAGCGGGGTGGTAAAGTTGGTGATCTTCTCCTGCGCGTCCGACATGAATTTGGCACGGCCGGAATCCGTAGTCAGCTGGTAATAGCGCAGCCCCGCGTAAGACATGATGCGCCCGGCGATCTGGTTGATCTTCTCATTGCGCAGCACACAGTCCAGCAATTCGTTCGCATCCAGTTCGGCCAGTTTGCCTTCGTAATCTTCGGCAAAGCTGCGGCAGGCCTCTTCAAGCCAGTCCAGATCGCGCTTGAGCTCGGGGGCGTCTTCACCGGTGTACAGATCGTCAAGATTCCACTCAGGCAGCTTGCCGAAGGCAGAGGCCCCGGAACCGGCGTTGGCATCAAGGACGGGGACGGGCAGTTGAAACATGAAAAACCTCTTTTTGACGTTAAATCTACCTAAGCACGGGTCCGCGGCAAAGCAAGGCGATGGCGGCGCGGATTAGCCGTAAATCCGCAGCATTTCTTCAAGATCGGCCAAGGTGTTGGCTTCTTGCAGGGGCTTGTCCTGCCGCCAGCGCAGCATCCGCGGAAAGCGCAAGGCGACGCCCGATTTATGCCGCGTGCTGCGCTGGATGCCTTCGAATGCGATCTCGAACACATGATGCGGGGTCACTTTGCGCACGGGACCAAACCGTTCGAGCGTATTCTTTCGCACCCAAGCCGTGATCTTGCGAAACTCGGCATCCGTCAGGCCGCTATAAGCTTTGGTAAAAGGCACCAGATCATTGCCGTTCCAAACCGCAAAGGTGAAGTCTGTGAACAGGTTGGCGCGTCGTCCTGACCCGGATTGGGCATAGATCATCACCGCATCAATGGTCAGCGGGTCCAGTTTCCATTTCCACCAATCGCCCTTCTTACGCCCCGCCAGATAGGGGCTGTCGGCACGTTTCAGCATGACCCCTTCGGCCTGCGCTTCGCGTGCGGTGGCGCGTCGGTCGGCCAGCACATGCCATGTGGGGAAGGTCAGTTGCGGCGATAGGCGGATCGGCGCATCGTCGGGTAGGGCGGCGCAGGCCTGTTCCAGCAGCGCACGGCGCTCGGCAAAGGGGCGGGAGCGAATATCTTGGCCCTGCCATTCCAGCAGGTCGTAGGCGTGCAGCACCACCGGGGCTTCGGCCAGCAGTTTCTTCGGCACGGTTTTGCGGCCAATCCGGGCTTGCAGCGCATTGAAAGATGATGGCGCAGGCTGTCCGTCGGGCCAGACCAACAGCTCGCCGTCCAGAACCGTGCCGTCGGGCATGAAGTCCACTGCACGGGCGAGCTCGGGGAAGCGGTCGGTCATCAGCTCTTCACCGCGCGACCAGACGAAATAGGCACCGTCCCGCAGGATCAATTGGCCGCGGATGCCGTCCCATTTCCATTCGGCGCGCCAGTCTTGCGGATCCCCCAGCTCTTGCGGCTCGGCTTCCAGCCCATAGGCCAGATAGAAGGGATAGGGGCGCGATGCGTCGGCAGAGGCATCTTCGGCCTCTACCAGCCCATGCCATGTGGTGTCGTCGGGGTGCCAGTTGCCCATGAGGCGATGCGCAAGCTCGGCTTCGGGTTTGCCCGTGGCACGAGACAGGGCGCGGGTCATCAGCTTTTGGCTGACGCCCACCCGAAACCCGCCGGTGATCAGCTTGTTGAAGATAAATCGTTCGGTCCCGCCAAGCGTCGTCCATGCGTCAAGGACAAAGGCTTTGCGGGCCTCTTCATCCTGCGTGTAAATCTCGCGCAGTGCCGCGATCCACGCGGCAAGCGATTGATCATCCTGCGTCGGGTTGGGGGGCAGAACGAGCGTGATCGTCTCGGCCAGATCGCCAACGATGCTGTAGCTTTCCTCGAACAGCCACAGGGGGATGCCCGCGCGCTCGGCGGCCCATTCGCGCAGCTTGGTGGTCGTGACGGCGCGTTTGGGGCGGCGGCCGGAAAATAGGGCGATGGTCCATAGCCGGTCGTCATCCGGTGCCGCGCTGAAATAATCGGCCAGTGCGGCGACTTTCACTGTCGTCTTGGTGCTTTGGTCGATGGCGTTGAACAGCGCGGCAAACCGTTTCATTCGCTTGCGTCCTTATCCAGGGTCTCACCTTCGAACTGGGTGGGAACGACCTGCGCTTGCCAGCCGCTATCGGCCAGAAACCGGCTGAAGACATCGGTGTAACCATGTGTCACATATATGTTTTCGGCTTCTGTCGCTTTGATCGCCGACAGCAGCCCATCCCAGTCCGCATGGTCCGAGATGATAAAGCCGCGATCGCCTGCGCGACGGCGACGCACGCCGCGCACGGCCATCCACCCGCTGGCAAAGGCGGTTTCCTGCGGGCCGAATTTTTTCGACCACGCACTGCCCAAGGCACCGGGTGGGGCCAGCACAATCGCGCCGCGGTGATCCTTGGGGTTCAGATCCGCATCGGCGAGGATCGTGTCGGGCAGGGTGATCCCCTGATCGCGCATGACGCGGTTAGTGTTCTCGGTCGCGGTGTGGGTCAGGATCGGGCCGATGCCGGGGTCGAGCATCGATAGCAAACGTTGGGCCTTACCCAAGGCATAAGCCCCCAGAAACGCCGTTTTGCCCTGTGCCGCGCAGCCTGCCCACCATGCGTTGATCTCTGCCGCCACGGCGGCTTGCTCGGCCCAGCGAAACACCGGCAGGCCAAAGGTGCTTTCGGTGATGAAGTGATGACATCTCACCGGCTCGAACGGGTCGGACAGCCCGTCATCGACCACCTTGTAATCGCCCGAGGCAACCCAGACCTCGCCGTCGACCTCAACGCGTATCTGGGCGGAGCCGGGGACGTGGCCGGCGGGGTGAAACGATACCTGCGCCCCGCCGATCTGCCGCACCTCTCCGTACGAGATGCCGTCAGCGGTGATGTCGCCCAAACGGTGGCGCATGACGGGCAGGGCGATGTCGGTGGCAAGATAACGGTTCATGCCCCAGCGGGCGTGATCGGAATGCCCGTGGGTGATCAGGGCACGGTCCACAGGCCGCCACGGATCGATATAGAAATCACCCGCGGGGCAATAAATGCCGTTTTCGTTGAATGTCAGAACAGGTTGCTTGGCCATGCGCATAAGCTAGCGGGGCGCGCGCGTTTGAACAGGGTGGGCAGGAAAATCCTCGCCGATGCCGAGTTTTCCGTTGGAATGACGGTAGGTTGCAGGCGGAAGTTCATCCCGCGATCCGCGCTACTTTTTGGCGTTTCCAAAGAACAGGGCCGCCATCTCATCCACCGCTTTGTCGCGGGTGGCGGGGATTTCCATCAGCACTTCGTGCTCTGCGCCGTCAATCATGTGCAGCTTGCCGCCTTTCCAAGTCTCCATACGGGCGTGGATGCGGCCCTTGTGCACGATACGTTCGTTGGACCCGAGGAATGTGGCGCAGGGCAGGCTGGGGGCGGCGCGCAGGGACAGATGCTTGGTCTCGGATAAAGCCTCGCGGAGCCAGATAAAGCTGGGCCCGCCCAAAGACAGTTCGGGATGGGCCGCCAGTTGCGTGCGCATCATCTCGTACATCTCGGGGTCGGTGGTGAGCATGTTGTTCTCGAACGGTGCGGTCGAGATATAGGATGCCGCCTGCGTGCCCATGGGCAGCTTGTAGCCCTGACCGATGCGCGGCATCAGGTTGGACAGCCCCGCGGCCACCAGACGCATATGCGGCGCGATATGGATCCCCCACATCGGCGCGGTAAAGGCGGCGGCCTGCACCGACAGACCCTCCATACAGGCGCGCAGGCCGATGGCCCCGCCCATGGAGTGCGCCAGCAGGAAATACGGGCGCGGCAGCTGCAAGGCGCGGGCTGTCCGCATCATGGCCGCCACGTCTTTTTGATAGTCAGAGAAGACATCGACATGGCCGATGTTACGGTCGGGGATCAACCGGTCCGACAGACCTTGCCCTCGCCAATCAATCGCCATGACCGCCAGCCCCTTTTTCGCAAAGGCGCTTGCGGTCATCGCATATTTTTCCACGTATTCGGTGCGGCCGGGGAAAAGCAGCACGGTGCCCTTTGCCCCGTCCAGCGGCCAATGCGCGACGCGCAGCTTTTTACCATCCGATGTCTCGGCCCAATGCGCCTGACCCGTTTCGGGCAGCGGCGCAATGTCGGTGAAAAAGGGCGCGGTTTCCAGCATATTAGGAGAGGACGGACGCCAGCTTCATCGCCATGCCCATGTCGCCGTCAATCTTGAGCTTGCCGCTCATGAAGGCACCGGTCGGGTTGGTATCGCCGGACAGGATCGCCTGGAAAGTTTCTGCGTCAGCAGAAAGGGTTACATCCGCATCTTCATCCGCGGCGCGTGCGCCGGTCGAATCCATCATGACAGTGCCTTCGTCTTCGATGTCGAACTTGGCTGTGCCGTCAAAATCGGCCCCCGCCAGTTTTTCGTTCAGCACTGTTACAGCTTGGTTCACAATATCGCTCATCATAGGCCCTTTTCTTGGCAAATGGTGCCGACACGTCTGGAATTGTGGCGGCAGCCTGTTACATTCACTCTTGTTATGGGCAACCGCATCGTCAACCTCAAACATACCGTCGCGGCACTTGGTCTCTGGGTGTTGCTTGGGGGTATAAGTTTCGCGCAAATGTCGCCCCCCGCGGCGGCGGAATTGCTGCAGGATTTACGCGATGCCCCCGCGGCAGAGGCGGCGCGAATCGAACGTGATGTGCAGCGCGCTTGGGCGCGGTCCGGCTCGGCCGCGATGGATTTGCTGTATTCCCGTGGTCGCGATGCCATGTCAGAGGGGGACACCACCTTGGCGATCGCCCATCTGACAGCTCTGACGGATCACGCCCCTGATTTTGCCGAAGGCTATCATGCCCGTGCACAGGCCTATTTCGCCGCAGGTCTCTATGGCCCTGCAATCGATGATCTGGAAACGACGCTTGCCTTGAACCCGCAGCAGTATAACGCCATCTTCGGTCTGGGGGCGATCCTGCAGGAGTTTGGCGATCTGCGGGCGGCTGCCGATCTCTATCGCCGAGTGTTAAGCATTAACCCTCACCATGATAACGCGCAAAGGGCGCTCGACGGGCTGCGGCGCGACGGCATCGGGCGCACGCTTTAACGATCTAAGGAATTTCTGGTGGCAGGTGACAGCAGGGTCGTGGCCGTTTTGGGCCCGACCAATACAGGCAAGACGACCTATGCAATTGAACGGATGTTGGCGCATCGCACGGGGGTGATCGGGCTGCCGCTGCGTTTGCTCGCGCGCGAGGTCTATGACCGCATCGTTGCCCTGCGTGGCCCGTCCATCGTGGCACTGGTCACAGGCGAAGAGCGGATCGTGCCGCCGCGCACCCAATATTGGGTCTGCACCGTCGAGGCGATGCCCGAAGGCATGGGCGCTGATCTGGTTGCGGTCGATGAAATCCAGCTTTGTGCTGATCCAGAGAGGGGGCATGTCTTTACCGACCGTCTATTGCGTGCGCGCGGTCAACACGAGACGCTTTTCATGGGATCCGACACCATGCGCGGCTCAATCGCGGCGCTGGTGCCAGAGGCGCAGTTCATCCGGCGCGAGCGAATGTCGGAATTGATCTATTCTGGTCAGAAAAAGATAAGCCGGATGCGTCCGCGCAGCGCAATCGTCGGGTTTTCGGTTGAGAATGTATATGCGATTGCAGAGCTGATCCGGCGTCAGAAGGGTGGTGCGGCGGTGGTTATGGGCGCGCTCAGCCCGCGCACACGCAACGCGCAGGTCGCCATGTATCAAAATGGCGAGGTCGACTATCTGGTGGCCACGGATGCCATCGGGATGGGGCTGAACCTTGATGTGGACCACGTCGCTTTCTCAGCGCTCAGCAAGTTTGACGGGCGTCGGATGCGACCCTTGGCCCCGAACGAACTGGCGCAGATTGCCGGACGGGCAGGGCGCGGGTTCAAGAGCGGTACTTTCGGTGTCACGGGCGATGCGTCCCCGCTTGATGATGGTGTCGCGCGGGCCATTATGGATCATCAGTTCACACCGCAGAACAAGCTCAACTGGCGCAACCCGTCGCTGCAGTTCGGGTCCATTGACCGGCTGATCCAGACGCTTGAAATGTCGCCGGACAATGAGCGGTTGTTCAAAGCGCGCGAGGCCGATGATCTGCGGGCGCTCAAGAATCTCGCCGTTGATGCCGAGATCGCGGCGCGCTGTACCGATGGGCCATCGGTGCGCCTATTGTGGGATGTCTGCCGGATTCCCGACTTTCGTGGTATAAGCCATGCAGAGCACGCCAGCCTGCTGGAGCAGATTTTCAACTACCTGCACCAGCGCGGTTCCATCCCCGACGATTGGCTGGCGCGGCAAATTAAACGCATAGATCGAACCGATGGCGACATTGATGCGTTATCCAAACGATTGGCGTTTATTCGCACCTGGACCTACGTGACACAGCGCAAAGGCTGGACAGGTGACGAAAGCCATTGGCGACACGAGGCGCGTGTCGTAGAAGACAGACTGTCGGATGCGCTGCACGAGCGTCTGACCCAAAGATTTGTAGATCGGCGCACATCCGTGCTTTTGCGCCGGCTAGGACAGAAGGAAGCCATGGTGGCCGAAGTAAACGAGACCGGTGAAGTAACCGTTGAAGGCGAATTTGTTGGCAAGCTGGACGGGTTCCGCTTTCGCCAAGACAAAGGCGCAGGCGTTGCCGAAGATAAAACGATCAAAGCTGCATCGTTGCAGGCGCTGGCTCCTCAGTTCCATTTGCGGGCGGATCGTTTCTACAACGCGCCTGATACAGAGATTGATTTCACAGAGCAGGGCGGCCTCATGTGGGGCAGCTCTGCCGTGGGTAAACTGGTTGCGGGCTCCGATCCGCTGAAACCCGGTGTCGAGGTCTTCGTCGATGACGTTGCGGGCCCCGAGGTCGCGCAAAAAGTGCAGCGCCGTTTGCAGCATTTCATCGACCGCAAGGTCGCAGCCCTGTTCGAGCCACTGATCGCCCTGTCAAAGGATGAGGCGCTGACCGGTCTGGCCCGTGGCTTTGCCTTCCGCATGGTTGAAAACCTTGGTATTCTGCCACGCGCTGATGTGGCGGACGAGGTGAAAGCCCTGGATCAGGACGCCCGTGGCGCGCTGCGCAAGCATGGTTTGCGTTTTGGTCAGTTCACCATCTTTATGCCGTTGTTGCTGAAGCCTGCGCCGACCCGTTTGCGTCTGGTGCTGTGGTCGATTTCCAAGGGGCTGAACGAATTCCCTGAATCGCCGCCCCCCGGTCTGGTCACCATCCCCGTAGACACAAGCGCGCCTGAAGGCGCTGCGACGATGGCTGGGTACCGCAACGCGGGTGAACGCGCGATCCGTATCGATATGCTGGAACGTCTGGCCGATATGCTGCGCTCCGAAGATTCGCGCGGCGGGTTCGAGGCGAAGGCCGATATGCTGTCGATCACGGGCATGACGCTCGAACAATTCGCCACGCTGATGGAAGGTCTGGGCTATAAGGCCGAAAAGGCCGAGCGCACCAAGGTGAAAGCCGTTGATACTGTCGTGCCTCATGACGGTGCACCGATGGCTGCCGACAAAGGCGCAGACGCCGAGACGCCCGTGATGGATGTCGCGGACAAGCAACCAGCCGGTGGTATCGTCGAAGATCCGGCGGCTGCTCAGGCGGATGACATTGTGCCCGCAACCGCGGATATGCCCGATGACGGGATCGCCCCGATGGTCGAGGAACTGGCCGAGACACCAGAGGTGGACGACCACATCCCCGACACCCCTGCCGAGGAAAACCCCCAAGGTACTGCGCCTGACGCCGATATCGCAGGTGCCGAGCTTGAGACATATTATGTCTTCACCTGGGGGCGAACGCCCCGTGGCAATGCCCAAGGCCAGCGTCGCGGCGGCGGGGATCGCCCACAAGGGAAGGGGAAGCCCGGACCGCGTGGCAAAAAGGGTGCACCGCGTGGAGATAAGGGCGGTAAAGCCCAGAAGTTCAGCAGCAAGCCCGCCCGTGCCGAAAAGCCGATCGACCCCGACAACCCATTCGCCGCTGCGCTGATGGGGCTGAAAGACAACAAGTAATTGTCCGAAGCGCCGACAAAGCTGCGGCTTGATAAGTGGCTGTGGCATGCGCGGTTTTATAAAACGCGTTCTCTGGCGGCTGCCCGCGTGCAAGCGGGGGCCGTCAGGGTCAACGGCAGCGTCGCGCAAAAGCGTGCGACGCTGGTTGTGGTTGGCGATGTGCTGACCTTTGCTATGGGCGACGATGTGCGGGTGATCCAGATAGAGGGCATCGGCACCCGCCGTGGTCCGGCCCCCGAGGCGCAAACGCTTTACACCGATCTGTCCCCGCCGGTCCCCCGATCCGAGAAAAAACAACCTGAAAATCCGGCATTTGAGGGAAAAGGACGCCCCAGTAAGCGTGATCGCCGCGTGCTTGATCTTTCTCGGGCGCGCCACCTTGAATGATACGCTGTGCTGACGTATCTCCTGCGTTAAACCTGCCATAAAAGATGATGTTATGACCTATATCGTTAACGATGCCTGTATCGCCTGCAAATACACTGACTGCGTTGAAGTATGTCCGGTGGATTGCTTCTATGAGGGCGAAAACATGTTGGTCATTCATCCCGATGAATGCATCGATTGCGGCGTTTGCGAACCTGAATGCCCCGCCGACGCGATCCGCCCCGATACAGAGCCGGACATGGAGAAGTGGGTTGAATTTAACCGCAAATACTCCGAACTGTGGCCCGTGATCATCACCAAGAAAGACCCGCTGCCCGAGGCAGAGGAACGCGATGGTGAAGAGGGCAAGCTCGAGAAGTATTTCTCTGAAGCACCCGGCGAAGGCGGCTAATCGATTCGCACTTGGGTGCATGGGGTAATCGCTGCGTGTGACGCCACCTGATCCCCTTTATTTATTCGATTAACACGTATTTGATCGAATCTATGCGGCCCCCCGCTTTCGGGGGGGCTAATTTTGTGATATACGTTGTCGCAAATGATGATACCTACGCGCCAAATCTCAACCGTTTTGCACAGGTTGAACCAGAACATCTGAAGTTATGAAATGAGGCTGACGGCTCTTTGGGCCGGTCGGCCTTTGTCGTTGTGACAGCATATTTACCCATGCGGGCCGTCCCCGCGCCCAAGGAGCCACTGTATGAGCAAGTCGAAGAAGCTAGATTTCCGCCCGAATGAATTCGTTGTTTATCCGGCGCATGGCGTTGGTCAGATCATCTCGGTCGAAGAGCAGGAAGTCGCGGGCATCTCGCTGGAGCTGTTCGTGATCGCGTTCGAGAAAGACAAGATGACGCTGCGGGTCCCCACCCATAAGGCGACAGAAATTGGCATGCGCGCGCTCAGCAGCCCTGACGTCATCAGCCATGCGATGAAAACCCTGAAGGGTAAGGCCAAGGTCAAACGCGCCATGTGGTCGCGCCGTGCGCAGGAATATGAGCAAAAGATCAACTCCGGTGATCTGATCGCCATCGCCGAAGTCGTACGCGACCTGCACCGCACCGACGACCAGCGCGAGCAAAGCTATTCCGAGCGTCAGCTGTATGAAGCCGCGCTTGAGCGTCTGACCCGTGAAGTTGCCGCCGTCGCCGGTGGGGACGAACTGGCGGCCTCCAAGCAGGTCGGTGATGTGTTGGAAAGCCGCGTCGCCGCCGCCTGATCGCAACCGTTAAATTTAGAAAAGCCGCGCCTGATATCATATCGGGCGCGGCTTTTTGGTGTCTGAAGGGCGAGGGGGGCTACGACCCTTGGGTCTTATCCTCTTGGTCAATTCGGTTCAGGAAAGCGGTTTCCAGATCCTTTTGCAGCTCTTTCGCGCGCGCCACATAGGCTTTGTTCTCGCTTGGTGGGATGTCAGGGCGCCACAGGGCCGCCAGCTCGCGCACAGACGCACGGTCGTGCGAATAGAACATCCGCTGCGCCTCTGCCGCCTCGTAGTCGGAGAGCCCGAGGTTTTCCAATACATAGCGCCCCGCCCGAAGCGAGCTGTCGAACATTTCGCGCACGATGTCATTCGCGCCGGCCTGGTATTGTTGGTACACATCCGTCCGATCATGGGCGCGGGTTACGATATGCAGGTCAGGCCGTTCCTTGCGCGCATAGGCGATAAGCTGCAAGGCCGACTTGGGATCATCCAGCGCGACAACCAGAACCTTGGCATCGCGCAGACCGGCCTTGCGCAGAATGTCAGCGCGGGTCGGATCGCCCAGAAACGCCTTGAAGCCAAAGCGGCGCATGACGGCGATGGTTTCGGGGTTGTGGTCCAGAACGACGGTGCGAAAGCCACTGGCCTGCACCAGACGGTTCACAATCTGCCCGAACCGCCCGACACCCGCGATGATCACGGTGCCCTGCTCGTCAATCTCGTCCGCAACGATGGGGCCGGATTTCGTATCCATCCGTTTGCTGATCTGGTCATAGGTGATGAACAGCAGCGGTGTGATCAGCATCGATAGGGCGACGACCAGCAACAATGTCTCGGCCACGTCATTGGGCATGACCCCCGTGGCGACCGAGAAGCTGACCAGCACAAAGCCGAATTCACCCGCCTGCGCCAGACCAAGCGCAAAGAGCCAACGGTCGCGCCCTTGCAGCTTGAACAGGGTGCCAAGCCCGTAAAGGATCAGGCCCTTCACCAGAATAACCAGCAGCGCCATCCCGACGATGATGATCGTATCGGCGAACAGCAGGTCAAAGTTGATACCCGCCCCCACGGTGATGAAGAACAGCCCCAGCAGCAGCCCTTTGAACGGCTCAAGGTCGGTTTCCAGTTCGTGCCGGAATTCGCTGCTGGCCAGTACCACGCCCGCAAGGAAGGCCCCAAGCGCGGGCGACAGGCCCACCAGCATCATCAGGAAGGAAATCCCGACGACGATCAGCAGGGCCAAAGCGGTATACATCTCGCGCAGCTTGGCAGCGTGGATAAACCGGAAAACGGGGCGGGTGAAAAACACGCCGGTGATGATGATCCCGGCAATGGCACCCAAGGTGACCAGCGTTATGGCCCAACCCGGCAGCCCCTGCACCAGTGAAATCGCCGCCTGCGCGGTTTCCGCACCATGACCCGCCGCCGCAGGACCGTGCCCCGAGGCTGCCTCTGCCCCGTGGGCGGCATCCTCGGGGTTCACCGAGATCGATCCGTCCGGCCGCATTTGCGCGGGCAGCTGCGCCACAAGCAGCGGCAGGAACGCGAGGATCGGGATCACCGCGATATCCTGCGTCAGCAGCACCGAAAAGACGGACCGTCCGCCCGCTGTTTGCATCAAACCCTTTTCTGACAGGGTTTGCAGCACGATCGCGGTTGACGACAGCGACAGCGTGAGACCGATCGCAATCGCCACACCCATCGGCTGGTCATAGGCCATCGCAATGCCCATCAGCGCCGCAGCGCTGAGCACGACCTGCATCCCGCCAAGCCCCAGCAGCCGGTGGCGCATGTTCCACAGGGCGCGGGGTTCAAGCTCTAGCCCGATGAGGAACAGCATCATCACGACACCAAATTCGGCGAAATGCTGCAAATCCTTGGTCTCCGACCCGACCAGCCCGAAGGCCGGCCCGATCAGGATCCCCGCGGCGAGATATCCCAGCACCGACCCCAGCCCCAGACGCGATGCGATGGGAACCGCAATCACCGCCGCAGCGAGATAGATCGAGGCTTGAAACAGGAAACCTTCCATAAGGGGCATACTTTCTTTGTGTCGGGCAGGCCCCGAGCGGGTCAATCAGGTGGGCAAGGGCCCGTCTCGTTTAAGCTGATCCATAACGATCTGGCTATGCACTTTTGCGACAGCACCATGGGGGAGCAGCACATCATGGATGAGGCGGTTCAGGCTGGGCAGGTCTGCACAATAGACGCGCAGCAAATAATCCGCATCCCCCGTCATCGTCCAGGCGCTAACGATTTCGGGGCGGGTGGCCAAAAGCCGCGCAAAGCTGGCGGAATGTTCGGGCCCGTGGGTACCCAGATGGACCTGCACAAACCCCTGTACCGTCAGCCCCAACCGTTCGGGGTTGAGCCGGGCCGTATAGCCTTGGATATACCCTTCGGTTTCAAGCCGTTGCCGCCGCCGACCTGCTTGGGACGGGGATAGGTGCAGCTTCTCTCCCAACTCTTGAGCAGTGAGATGCGCGTTCTTTTGCAGTGCCGCCAGCAGGCGTTTATCGATATCATCTAATGTCATGCGGTATTCTCACATAGAATGATAAAACCATGCGTCAACCCCGCGCGAATAGCCAGTCACACTTGTATGTTTGCGCAAAGATAGCGTGGTTCCGGCGGTAGACTTCGCACGAACGCTATTTAAGGAGCATCTCATGGGCCCGTTTCCGCATGACGCCGAAAAATCCAAAATCACCGATGAAAACCCGGCCGGCACCGACGGGTTCGAATTCGTCGAGTTCGCCAGCGCCGACCCGCAGGAGCTTCGCGATCTATTTACCCGTATGGGCTATGCCCATGTGGCGAACCACAAAACGCAGAAAATCGAACTCTGGCAGCAGGGGGACATCACATATGTGCTGAACGCCGACCCTGACAGCTTTGCCGCAGGCTTTGTGGCCGAGCATGGCCCCTGTGCGCCGTCGATGGGCTGGCGGGTTGTGGATGCGCAAAAGGCGCTGGATCACGCTGTTGCCAAAGGGGCGGAGGAATATACAGGCGCAGGCAAGGTGCTGGATGTGCCCGCGATCAAGGGGATCGGCGGGTCGTTAATCTACTTTGTGGATCAGTATTACGACACGTCGCCCTATAACGAAGAATACGACTGGATCGCGCAATCCAAACCCGCTGGCGTCGGTTTCTACTATCTCGATCACCTGACGCATAATGTCTTTAAGGGGAACATGGACGTCTGGTTCAAGTTCTACGGCGATCTGTTCAATTTTCGCGAGATCCGGTTTTTCGATATTGAAGGCAAGTTTACCGGCCTTACCTCGCGTGCGCTGACATCTCCCTGCGGCCGCATCCGTATCCCGATCAACGAGGATCGCGACGAGAAGGGGCAGATCGTGGCCTATCTCAAGAAATACAACGGCGAGGGGATCCAGCACATCGCCGTGGGCGCGCGGAACATCTATGATGCGACGGATGCCATTGCGGACAACGGGTTGAAATTCATGCCCGGCCCGCCCGAGACCTACTATAAGATGAGCAAGGATCGCGTCACCGGCCACCAAGAGCCGCTTGATCGGATGAAAAAACACGGCATCCTGATTGACGGGGAAGGGGTCGTCGATGGCGGCGAAACCCGCATTTTGCTTCAGATATTCTCGAAAACTGTCATCGGGCCGATCTTCTTCGAGTTTATCGAGCGTAAAGGGGACGACGGTTTTGGCGAAGGGAACTTCAAGGCGCTGTTCGAGAGCATCGAGCAAGAACAAATCGACAGTGGCGAGTTGAGCGAAGCCTGAAACGACAGAAAGCCGCATCTTCGGATGCGGCTTTTTCATGTAGCGAGCAGTCAGATCTTGCGTGGTTTAGCCGCGCGGCATCTTAAGCACGACATCGCGCCCGCGGCGGTTATACCGCAATTCGGCCTCGCCAATCGCGGAGACGCGGCCGCCATCCAGACGATCCCCGACGGCAACCTTTTGGTACCGCCCGTTGCTCAGCCGGATCAAGGCGCGGCGGCTTGAGGGTTTGCCGTAGACCCCGATCAGATTGATTTGACGCAGTTTGATCGCATTTTTCACAGTTGCCTGCTTCGATACGGAGGCTTTCGACGGCACCGAAGGCTGTACCACCTGCGGCGTGACCGCAGCCGGCGCACTGGCGACCGTCACAGGCGCAGGCTGCGCCCGTTCGGCCCGACGTACGATGCGCGAAAAGTTACCGGGGCGCGTGTCTGGTCGCTTGGACACTTCTGTCGCGTATTGCGTCGCGTTATTCACGGGCTCTTGCGGCAAGGCGGCTTTGATCGCGGCGGCTGCGGCCTCTGCTGCGGCGTCAACCTCGGCCTGTTTGGCTGCAGCGGCGGCTTTGATGACGTCGGCGCTGCGCAGGGTCGGGCGGAATGCGGCAAGCTCGTTGCGGGTCACCCCGCCCAGATTGGCGCGCTCGTTCTGTTCGGGCAGATCCTCGGGGCGCAGCTTGGGGCGAAAGCCGAGCAGGGCCGCAACAACCGTATCCTCGACCTCTTCCTTTTCGACCGCACCGGGGCGGGCGAGGGTCGCAGGGGGCACACGGGCCGGTTGCCCGGCGAAAACCAAAACCCCATCCGCGTTCAACGTGCCATTCGGACTTGGAACAACCAGACCACGATCATCCAGCGTGAACGACGTGCCCGCCGCCGCCGGAGGGGCCGAGCTGATATCGACTGTATCCCCGCCAAAGGACGCGAGCGTCGGCAGTGCAACAGCGTCATTCGAGGTGCTGACGGGATCGATGCTGGTCATGAACAGATCATCCAGCGTCACCATCGACGGCGCTTTTGGTGTCTTTGGCGCGATGGCCCAGATGCCGGTTGTCGCGTATTTCGCTTCGATTTCCTGCGCGGTCAGCTCGCGTGGTTGCAGCTGCTGTGGCACGCGCATCGCGTCCAAAACCGCACCGTCCTCATCGCTGAGCGTGGGATCAAGCGCGGCGACAGTGGTGCCAGCCGTAGTCTCGGGCGGGGCCTGCGGTATGATGGGGTCCTCACGGCTTTCCACCTGCTGTTTGACCACCGGCTCCGGTGGGGCAGAGGCGGTCTGCGTGGTGTCACGACTGCCAAAAAGCCGCGAAAGCGCTAACCCATCATCAAGGAAGACAGACGCCCAAGCTGCGACGCCCGCGAGGAACACCAGCAAAGCTGCGGTCAGGACCAGCCCCAAAAAGCGCGGCTTGCCGCCGATGGACTGCTCTTTGCGGGCCCCGAAAACGGTCATCTGGTCGACTTCGCTGGCCCCCGTGGCAAGGGCCTTACCGGGAATGGGGGCCGCTTTTGCGGCAATTGGTTTGGGCGGAGGTGGTGTCGCGCGGGGCTTGCGGCGTTTCAGAAAGCCGAAAGGCGACGACTTGGCGGGCTGTGTGGGTTTGAAACCGGTTAACGAACTGCTATCGGGGACCGGCCCGCCCGTGTGCGACAAAGGCTGCACGCTACCGCGCGCGGCGGCACCCGTGACGATGGGCGCGCTGCGTCGGCTGGAAAAATCCGCGGGGGCTTTCGGTGCGGCAGGTGCCGCGGGCGGGGCTTTGGACACGGCGGGCGCGGGCTTGGGTGTCGCTGCCCCATTTTTTTCAACAGATGGGACGGCTGGTTTCAGTGCCGCGGGGGCCGGTGCCTTTCCAG